>Ga0164241_10005828_pt1 | contig 11392 bp, 6 predicted proteins | sample OricomyardsoilBY_FD_108780 | JGI IMG/M metagenome (GOLD analysis project Ga0164241, IMG submission 108780) | Backyard soil microbial communities from Emeryville, California, USA - Original compost - Back yard soil (BY) | ecosystem: Environmental > Terrestrial > Soil > Unclassified | place: USA... | reverse complement strand
GCTTTGGCGACCGTGTGGTGGGTCTTCGTCTTCCCCCTGCGCTTGCCGCCCTCGGCGAGGCCGGGGTCGCCGGCGTCGGGGGGCAGGGCAGACATCAGCGACGAACCTCGGGTGACAAGTAGGAACCGGCCTCGGGAGCAGACGGGCATCCCGAACATACGGGGTGTATCAAAGTGTGACCACCTGGCGGAGCGATCTCAACTTGGCGGCGGACCGGTGCGCGGCACGACGTGTGCGTCGCGTGACGCGCGGGACGCCCCGGGACAGACTGAGCCCATGCGTCGCCTCCTCTCGGTCGTGATCCCGGTCTCGTCGCTGCTCGTGGCCGCGTGCACGACCGCCGCCTCGAGCTCTCCGCCGGACCCGCAGGCGGTGGCCGGCGCGAGCACACCAGCCACTGGGGCCACGCAGGCCACGCGGGAGAGCCCCTCCGTCAAGCCTGGAGGGAACGACCGGGCCCGGCCACCATTCACCCCGTGGTGGACCTACCACCGCACGCCGTCGCGATCCGGCCACGCCTCGCACGCCGTCGGTACGCCGCTGAAGCGGGCGTGGTCCAGACGGCTCGGCAACGCCGTCTACGGCGAACCGCTCGTCGTCGGCAGCACCCTGATCGTGGCCACGGAGGGCAACCGGGTCTTCGGGCTCAACGCGCGCACCGGCAAGCTCCGTTGGAAGACCGGACTCGGGACGCCGCAGCCACTGAACGGTCTCCCGTGCGGCAACATCGACCCGCTCGGCATCACCGGCACACCGGCGTACGACGGGTCGACGGGGTCGGTGTTCGCCGTCGCCGAGACCGTCGGCGGTCACCACACCCTCTGGGCCCTGAACGTCAAGACCGGCGCGAAGAGGTGGCATCGGTCTCTCGACGTCCTGCCCGACCGGAACCGCAGCGCGGAGCAGGAACGCTCCGCCCTCCTGGTCGAGCACGACCGGATCCTCGTCTCCTTCGGCGGGCTCGCTGGCGACTGCGACAACTACGTCGGCTACGTGACGTCGACGTCGGTGACCGGGGCCGGACGCACCTTCCACTACGCCGTCCCGACGGCGCGAGAAGCAGGCATGTGGGCGCCGCCCGGCCCGGTGCTCGGTCGCAACGGACACGTCTACGTCGCGAGCGGCAACGGCGCGGAGCTCCACGGCCGATGGGACAAGAGCGACTCCGTCACCGAGCTGTCCGGCAAGCGGCTGCACCGGCTCTCGGTGTTCGCGCCGTCCACCTGGAGGGACGACAACGTCCGCGATCTCGACCTCGGCTCGATGTCGCCGATGTCAGTGCCGTCCCTCCACCGGATCGTGATCGCCGGCAAGCGCGGCGTCGTCTACCTGCTGCACGAACACTTCGGCGGCGTCGGGTCCGCGATCAGGCACCTGTCGGGGTGCCACGCGTTCGGCGGTGGCGCGCGCGCCGGCCGTACGGTGCTGATGCCGTGTCTCGCCGAGGGCCAGGTCCGGGCGCTCCGAGTCGGGAAGTCGGGTCTGCACTGGGCCTGGTCGGCACCGGTGTACGGCGCGCCGGTCATCGCCGGCTCACGGGTCTACGTCTCCGACCGCGAGTCCGGCGACCTCGTGGTGCTGCGCCGCTCGAACGGGTCCGTCGTCCAGCGCATCCCGGCCGGGTCCCACACCCACTTCCCGTCCCTGGCGGTCGACGGCGGCTTCGTCTTCGTCCCGACCCTGACCGGCGTCACGGCGTTCCGCGGCTGACAGGATGGGTCGCCGACGCCCCAGTAGCTCAGTGGATAGAGCAGCCGCCTCCTAAGCGAAAGGTCGGGAGTTCGACTCTCCCCTGGGGCACGACCGAGGCGACCGACGCGGCGGAGCCGCGGCGGACGGCGAGGGAGTGCGCCGAGCGAGCTCGCACGGGGCCCATCGGTGCGTTGCGCGTACGCCGCCCGGAGTCGAGCATGTGGTGTGGCCACTCCGACCAGCACGGCCGGTCAGTTCCGGGTGCTCGGGCCGGTGGAAGCCGTCCGCGACGGAAAGCCGGTTCAGCTGGGTGGCCGGCGGCAGCGGACGCTGCTCGCCCTGTTCCTCGTCCAGCCCGGACGGGCCATCTCCAGTGACCGCCTGGTCGACGAGCTCTGGCAGGGCCGGCCCCCGAGCGGCGCCGAGGGGACCCTCCGCGTCTACGTCTCGCGACTGCGCGCAGCACTGGGCGAGCACACCCTCGTCGCACGGCCGCCCGGCTACCTGCTCGACATCGATGGCGAGCTGATCGACGCGACGCGATTCGAGCGGCTCCAACTCGATGGACGCGAGGCGCTCGCGCGCGACAGTGCCGGGCTCGCAGCGGACCGGCTGGGGACCGCCCTTGCCCTGTGGCACGGTGCGGCCTTCGCCGACGTCCGGAACGGAGGCCTCGTCGAGGACGAGGCCCGTCGGCTGGACGAGCTTCGCCTCGTCGCCCTCGAGGACCGGATCGAGGCTGACCTCGCGCTCGGCCGTCACGTCTCGCTCGTCGCGGAGCTCGAGCGTCTCGTGGCCGCGGAACCGCTACGCGAGCGCCTGTGGCGCCAGCTCGTGCTCGCGCTCTACCACTCCGACCGGCAGGCCGAGGCGCTCGCGGCGTACCACCGTGCGCGCACGTTCCTCGCCGAGGGCTTCGGCCTCGAACCGGGCGAGGAGCTGCGTGCGGTCGAGCGCGCCGTCCTCCGCCAGGACCTCGGGCGCGCGACCTCGGCCGTGGAGCGCCACAACCTGCCGGCGCCCCTGACGAGCTTCGTCGGACGTGAGCGCGAGCTCGACGACACCGCGGACCTACTGCGCCGTCACCGGCTGGTCACCCTGACCGGCGTCGGTGGCGCAGGCAAGACCCGACTCGCCCTCGAGGCGGCCGGTCGTCAGCTCGGTGCGTGGGCCGGTGGCGTCTGGCTCGTGGACCTGACGTCGCACACGGATGCGCAGACGACGGCCAGCGCGGTCGCCGGTGCGCTCGGCGTCCGCGAACGAGCAGACGTGACGGCTCTGGACGGCCTCGTCGGACATCTTCGAGACCAAGAGCTGTTGATCGTCCTGGACAACTGCGAGCACCTGGCACGCGCGTGCGGCGAGCTCGCGCACGACGTTCTCCGCGCCGCTCCATCCGTCCGGGTGCTCGCCACGAGCCGGGTCCCCCTGGGCATGCCCGGCGAGGTCGACTACGCCGTCGACCCGTTGCCGACGCCGAGCGACGACGTCTCCGCCGAGGAGGCGGCACGGTTCCCTTCGGTCCGCCTCTTCGTCGACCGCGGTCGCGCTCTACGGCGCGATCTCGCAGGAACCGCAGCCGACCTGACGACGGTGGCACGGATCTGCCGCGAGCTCGACGGCCTGCCCCTCGCGATCGAGCTCGCCGCCGCGCGGACCAAGGCTCTCTCCGTCGACGACATCGCCGACCGACTCGATGACCGCTTTCGCTTCCTCCGCTCGTGGCGCCGTCTCGTGGCGCCACGTCACCAGACACTCCGAGCGACGATCGACTGGAGCTACGACCTGCTCGAGGCGGCCGAGCGTGACCTGCTGGCGGCTCTCTCCGTGTTCGCCGGCGGCTTCACACTGGACTCGGTCGCCGCGATCTGCCTGGCCGGCGACACCGGCCGCGCCGACGACCTGGTCGGCAAGCTGGTCGAGTCGTCGCTCGTCGTCGTGGGGACGCAGCGCGGCGTCACGCGCTACCGGCTCCTCGAGACGATCCGCGAGTACGCAGCGGAGCGGCTCGAGCTGCCCGACCGGCGGTCCGAGCTCCAGCGTTCACACGCCGAGCACTTCCTGGAGGTCGCTCGGCACGCCCGCACCGACGACCCCGCAGGCAAGCTCGAGGCGCTCGAGACACTCGATCGGGAGCGCGACAACCTCCACGCGGCCATGGACTGGGCGCTCAGCAGCCACAGCGACCTGGCCTTGCCACTGGCGGCGCAGCTTCGTCACTACTGGCTCATCCGCGGGAACCTGCGACAGGGCCTCGACTGGCTCGAGCAGGCGCTCGCACGTGCGACAACCACGCGATCGCCGACTCGCACGAGCGCGCTCGCCGGGGCAGCGCTCCTCGCCCGGCTCCTCGGGGACTTCACACGCGCCGAGCGGCTCGCCGACGAAGGCGTGAAGCTGGGACGCGAGGTGGGGCCACCCTGGGCCCTCGCGGTGTCACTGAACGTTCTGACCACGCTGGCAGCGCGGGTCGGAGACTTCGACCGAGCACGCAGTCGCTGCCACGAGTCGGTGGCCGTCGCCCGCTCCGCGGGAGATGTTCGGCTGGAGGCTCTGGCGTACTTCATGCTCGCCGAAGGCAATCTCCACGGCGGGCGGTACGCCGACGTCCGCGACGTCGGCGGCCATGCGCTCGAGCTCGCGCGCGCCGCCGGCGACAGGGAGGTCATCGCCATCGTCCTGGCTCGTCTGGGCATGGCGGCCGCGCACGAGCGCCGGCTGGACGAGGCGACCGAACACCTCGCCGAAGCGTTGGGGCACGCCCACGCCCTCGGCTTTCCGGAAACCGCGGCATGGTGCTGCGAAGGGCTCGCACTCGTGTCGGCCGAACGCGGCGACCCGGTTCGCGCCGCACGCCTCCTGGGAGCGGGTGAGTCGCTCCGGCGGACATCCGGGGGAGTCGTCCAACCGGCGGAAGGTGCGGCGCGCGAGGCAGCGTTGGTGACAATCCGGGAGGCGCTCACCGTCGAGAAGCTGCAAGCCGCGCTCGAGGACGGCCGCCGGCTCAGCCTCGAGGAGGCCGCCGCCGAGGCACTCGGCACCCCGGGTGGGATGTAACCGTTCTGCAACGCGCGCGACTCAACCTCACGTCATGGAGTCGAGTCGTTCCGCAGCAGGTTCCGCTCTGACCGCCGCCCTCGAGCGGGGTGACGTCACCGCCGCCGGGACGTGCTACGCCGACGACGCCCGGCTCCTGGCCCCGGCCTCGGGACTGATCCAGGGCCGCGAGGCGATCGAGGAGTACTGGGCAACGGGCATCTCCCTGGGCCTGTCCTCCATGCGCTTCGAGGCGCAGTGCGTCGAGCGGCTCGGCGCTCGACGGATCGAGATCGGGCGCTATCGCGTCGTGATCGAGCCCGATCCGGTGCACGCCACCGTCGAGCACGGGCTCTACGTCGTGCTCGATCAACGCGCCGCCGACGGCACCTGGCAGTGCGCCGTCGGAGTCCTCACACCCGACGAGCCTGAGAGCTCGTCCCCACACCGACAACAAGGAGAAGTGAAGTGACAACAGCACTCAAGCTCCCGCTCGTGCTCCTGGCGCTCGTCGCCCTGGCGACGGGTTTCACCTCGCACGCCGCGGCCGGGACCGCACAACCCGCGACTCGGGCGGGCGACCTCGCGGCGGACGTGCTTCCGTTCAAGGGCACGTTCGAAGGCCGTCACGTCAGCCGGACTCCCGTCGTTCCGCCGGTGGTCTTCGATCGGTTCGAGACGAGCGGTAGGGCGACCCAGCTCGGGCTCTTCGAGCTGGTCATCGAAGCCACCGTTGACTTCGGGGCGCGACCCGTGACCGGAGCCGGGACGTACACGTTCACCGCCGCGAACGGTGACCGGCTCGTGGCTGACCACACGGGGTCCTCGGCACTCGTCGTACCCGGCACCGTGTTGATCACCGAGCATGCGGTCATCGACCCCGACCGGTCCACGGGCCGATTCGCGGGTCGCGAGGGGACCTTCACCGTCACACGACTCGCGGACGCCGCCACCGGCGTCGGCGGCGTGACCACGGGCACGTTCGAGGGGACGATCTCCCTGCCGACCACCGGAGGCTGACAGCGGGACGTCGGGCGGCGGGCAAGTCCACCCGCCGTCCGACTCGGTCGCTCGTGGCGCGGCAGCACGGGCGACGTCGGTCTGCGCTCGAGGTCCTGAGCCGGGCGCCCGGCTTGTCGATTCGCCGGACAGCGGCCGGAGAAGGCACGAGAATCGGCTGCAGCCGGCAGCCTCCTGAGCGCGTTCGAACTACAGATGTGTAGTTCTCTGAACCCTCTCCCGCCTCCTCTTTCACACAGTTAACGTCTGCCACATGCGTACCGGACGACGCTGGCATCGGCGTGCCTCCTTGACACGCCGCGTGGGCGTCGCCCTCCTGCTCGGAGCCATGGTGGCCGTGCTCGGGCCTGCCCTCCATCCGTCGCCGGTGAGCGCGGCGTCGGGGGTCGACGACTACCCGTCACGCTTGAAGAGCGCGCCCCAGGACTCGCTGGTCGACCCCTGGCTGTTCTACAACCGCGAGTGCACCTCGTGGGTCGCCTGGCGCCTCAACTCCGAGAACCAGGTCGACTTCTACAACTACTGGAAGGGCGAGCACTGGGGCGACGCCTCGCACTGGAAGGCGGCCGCCCTCGCGGCCGGCGTCCGGGTGGACAACAACCCGACCCGTGGTGCTGTCGCGTGGTGGTCCGCAGGTTCGGCCGGCTCTTCGCGCGGTCACGTGGCGTGGGTCCAGACAGTCGGCGCCGGAGCGATCACGATCGAGGAGTACAACTACCTCCACCGTGGCCGCTATGACACCCGCACCATCTCGAGCTCGAGCTCGCTGTGGCCGAGCGGCTTCATCCACGTCAAGGACACCCAGCTTCGCAACACCGAGGCGCCGGCGGTGTCCGGGACCGCCCAGGTCGGCCAGAAGCTGAAGACCACCCATGGCACGTGGAGCGCCACGAACCTGACCTACAGCTACCAGTGGTTGGCCAACGGCAAGCCGATCGCCGGGGCCACGAACAAGACGTTCCGCCCGCGTGCCGACCAGGTCGGCAAGCGGATCCGGGCCAAGGTCACCGCGACCAAGTCCGGAGCCCACTCCGGGAGCGCTCGTTCCGAGGCCACCGACGGCGTCGCCAAGGGCGTCTTCGTGAACTCGGACGCGCCCACCGTCAACGGAAAGGCCCAGGTCGGCGTTCCCTTGGCCGCGGACCAGGGCACATGGAGCCCCACCGGCACATTCAGCTATCAGTGGTTCTCCGGAGGAGCGATCGACGGCGCTACGTCGCCGACCTTCACCCCCACTGCCGACCAGCTCGGCAAGGGCGTGCGGGTCCGCGTGACGCTGACAGCCCCCGGTTACCAGACGATGCGGGTCAAGTCCTCACCGACCGACGGCGTGGCACCTGGTCGCTTCAAGGCAGGGTCGCCGCCGACCGTCTCCGGAGTCGCCCAGGTCGACCAGCCGCTGACCGCCAGTCCAGGCAGCTGGACCCCGGCCGGCACCGTCAGCTACCAGTGGCTGGCCGACGGCACGCCGATCCACGGGGCCACCGGTACGTCGTACACCCCGACGCCCGACGACCTCCGCAAGACCATCGCGATCCGGGTCACGGTCAAGCAGCGCGGGTACGACGACGCCGTCGCCACCTCGGCCCCGACACCAGGTGTCGCCCCCGGAACCTTCCTGAACAGCGAGCGTCCCACGGTCGAGGGCACCGCCCAGGTGGGTGTGCAGCTCGAGGCACACAAGGGCGTCTGGTCTCCGCGGGCAACGATCGCCTACCAGTGGCTCGTCGACGATGAGCCGGTCGAGGGCGCCACGGCTCGCACGTTCACCCCGCGACCCCAGGACGTCGGCAAGCAGGTGAGCGTCGAGGTGATCGCCACGAGGCCCGGCTACCTGACCGCAACGGTGCGCTCCGAGAAGACGGCAGCGACCCTCCCGGGCGTGATCAAGAACCACGAGGCGCCCGTGGTCAGCGGCCGCGCGATCGTCGGTCGCACCCTGCACACGACCGACGGCCGCTGGTCCATCACGCCGGATGACTTCGGCTACCAGTGGTACTCCGGACGGCACAAGATCGACGGCGCGACCGGTCCGGCGTACGTCGTCTCCTCGGCCGAGGCCGGGCACAAGATCCATGTCGTCGTCACCGCGAGGCACGCCGGGTACACGTCCCGGTCCGCGAGCTCGAGCAGCACCGACAGTGTGCTCTTCGGGCGCATCTCCTTCGACAAGCCGGCTCTCCGCGGCCACGCCGTCGTCGGGCGCACTCTCACCGCCCGCCTCACCTCGGTCGAGCCGAGCGCGGCGACCGCGCACTTCCGCTGGTACCGCGACAGCTTGCCGATCCGAGGCGCTCGCTCCGCTGCGTACGACGTGCAAGAGGCCGACCTCGGTCACCGACTCCACGTCGTAGTGACCATGGACGCCGACCACTGGGTGTCGCGCACGAAGCGCTCGCAGGCCACCACCGCAGTCAAGACCGCACCACGGCTGCACGTGCGCACCTCGATCCGGTCCGGCCGGGTCTTCCTGCGGCTGGCCGTGACCTCTCCCGGCCTCTCGGCGCCGGACGGGCATGCGCAGGTCTCACGCAGGAGCGTGGTGGTGGATGGGTTCCGCGTCGTCGACGGGCACGGCAGCAAGCTGCTGGCGCGGATGCGACACGGCACGCACGAGCTCAGCGTCGTCTACCACGGTGGTCCGCTGGAGACGGTCGGACGGAAGACCGTGACCGTCAGGGTCCCCTAGGCCGCACCCGCCCGGCTACAGCACCTCGAACTTCAGGCCGGCGGCGATCAGCCGGTCGGTGAGAGCGTCCCCCATCGCCTGCGCGGTCGTGACCTGGCCGGAGGTGGATGGGTTGTCGTCGAACGCCAGGCACAGCGCAGACTCCGCCAGCATCTTGGCCGTCTCGTCGTAGCCCGGGTCGCCGCCGCTGACGCGGGTGCGGACCGACTGGCCCCCACCCTCGCCGACGAAGTCGACGGTGAACCACGACCGCGCGCGGCGGGCCGGATCCGGGCCCTCTCCCTGCGGGACCCGGTTGAGCAGTGCGCGGCGTGCCGGCGGCACCTGCGCGGCGAGCCCGAGCGCGGCGACGGTCGCGGCGCCGCCGACGGCGTACCGCAGGGTCTTGGTGCCGGCGAAGTGGGAGTAGCGGAACTCGGGTCCGTACGCCGGCAGTGCGGCGCCGCTGCGGGCGACGATGGTCGGGTCGATGGTCGGCAGCGGCAGCAGCCACCGGCCGAGGTCCGGGTCGCGGTGCGGCTTGCCGGCGACCGCACGCGAGCTGCGTCCCTCCGGACGCGGCTCGACCTGGCGGCGCGCGGCGTGCGCGGCCCGGCTCTGGCGGATCCGGGAGAAGCCGTTCATCGCGGTGTGGAACGTGCCGCCCGACACCATGGCTCCCGCCCGGACAACGCCGCGCAGCTTGATCGGCACGTCGTCGGGCAGCCGCTGCACGGTGAAGTAGGCGCCGAGGTCGTGCGGGATCGAGTCGAACCCGCACGCGTGCACGATCCGGGCGCCGGTCTGCTGCGCGGTGGCGTGATGGGCGACGTACACCTTGTCGACGAACTCCGGCTCGCCGGTCAGGTCGACATAGTCGGTGCCGGCCTCGGCGCAGGCCGCGACCATCGGCTCGCCGAAGTGCAGGTAGGGACCGACCGTCGTGATCACGACGCGGGCTCGGTTGGCGACGTCCTTGAGGGACACGTCGTCGGTCACGTCGGCGGCGACCAGCGGCAGATCACCGAGGGCGTGGTCGATCCCGGCGAGGCGGTCGCGCACCCCCTCGAGCTTGGCGGAGCTTCGCCCGGCGAGGGCCCAGCGGAGCCCGCCGGGAGCGTGGCGGGCGAGGTACTCCGCGGTCAGTCGGCCGGTGAACCCGGTGGCGCCGAGAAGGACCACGTCGAACTCACGGTCTGACGAGGGGGCGGGGGGTGACACGTCGGTCATGCACTCATCGTCCAGCAGCTGGAACCCGGACGCCAGAGCGACCGTCAGATGATCCATGACCGGATCGACCATGGTGCGACGGGTCGTCGCCAGTGTCACCGCGCTGCTCGCAGTGACCGCCGCCTTCGTGGCCGGCTTCCTGCTGTCGGATGTGCAGCAGGACGCGCCGCCGGCGTACCGGCTCGCGGCCGCCGGGCTCGACAGCGGCCTGTCCTGTGACCGGGTGCGCGAGTGGTACGTCGACCACGGCGTCCGCCAGGTGACGGCCTGGGGCTGGCGATCGCCGATCTTTGCCGAAGCGCTGCCCATGACCGACGGCGTCGATGCCGGCACCGCCTCCGCGCCCCGAGCCGCTGCGCCGGACGTCTCGCTGGAGACCCGGACCGGCAGCGTCACCGGGACGAACGTGCAGGAGGCGGACGTCGACGAGCCCGACGTCGTGAAGGTGTCGGGCGACCTGCTCGTGCGGATCGCCGACGGCGCGCTCAAGATCGACGACGTCAGTGGGGCCGAGCCGCGCAGGCTCGGCGTCGCGCCGCTCGACCGGATCGGCGATCCGCAGCTGCTGCTGTCGGGTGACCGAGCCGTCGTGATCGGCCGCGAGATCGAGGACCCGACGGCCGGCGCTCCGCTGGTCGCGCCGTCGGCGCGCACGTGGGTGCGCACCTACGACCTCAGCGACCCGGCCGACCCGACCTTGGTCGACACCCGGCTGTACGACGGCTCTCTCGAGGCGGCGCGGCAGGTCGGGTCTGTGGTCCGGCTGGTGCTCGACGGCGGCCTCCCGTCGCTCGCCTTCACGCAGCCGTCGTCGAAGGTCAGCGCGGAGGAGGCGCTCGAGCACAACCGGCAGGTGGTGCGCGACTCGACCGTCGCCGACTGGCTGCCGGCTGTGGCGACGGACGCCGACGGTCAGGACAGCTCTCACCAGCTCCTCGACTGCGCCGACGTGTCGGTGCCGGAGACCTTCAACGGTCTCGGCACGCTGAGCGTCGTCGGCTTCGACCCGACCGACCCCGGCATAGTCGACGCCACGGCCGTGGCGACCGCGTCCGACACGGCGTACCTGTCGACGACGCACCTGTACGTCGCCACGTCGCCGTGGTCGCAGCTGTCGCAGGGCTGGGGCCCGCTGCGGGTGAGCGGGGACGAGCCGACCAGGATCTACGGGTTCGACCTGTCCGGCACGTCGGCCCGGTACGTCGGGATGGGCACGGTCGGCGGCACCGTGGCGGGAAGCTGGTCGATGGACGAGAACGACGGCGTGCTGCGCGTCGCGGTCAGCTCCACCGGCGGCCCGGCCGAGCAATCGATGACCTCGGTGGTGACGCTGCGGCCGGAGTCCGGCCGGCTGCTCGACGTCGGACACCTCGAGGGACTCGGGCTCGGGCAACGCCTGACGTCCGTGCGGTGGTTCGACGACATCGCCGTGCTGGTCACCTTCCGGCAGACCGACCCGTTCTACGTCGTCGACGTCGCCGACCCGACCGACCCACGGGTCCTGGGCGCACTGCACCTGCCGGGCTGGTCGTCGTACCTCCACCCGGTCGGAGCCCACCTGGTGCTGGGGCTCGGCCAGACCTCACCGCAGCCTGTGCTGGTGGAGCCCCCGGAGCCGATCGACCCCGCCTGGCCGATCCCCGTGGTCCGGCAGCGCGCGAAGGCGACGCTGTTCGACATCTCCGACCTCGCGCACCCGCGTGACGTCGACACCGTCTCCTACCCGGTCGGCAGCGTGCCGATGGC
>Ga0164241_10005827_pt1 | contig 11393 bp, 5 predicted proteins | sample OricomyardsoilBY_FD_108780 | JGI IMG/M metagenome (GOLD analysis project Ga0164241, IMG submission 108780) | Backyard soil microbial communities from Emeryville, California, USA - Original compost - Back yard soil (BY) | ecosystem: Environmental > Terrestrial > Soil > Unclassified | place: USA... | reverse complement strand
GGATTTTTTCAAAAAGTGCTGAGCAGGCTTAGCGACCCTAACATTGCCTATATCATTATGATGCTTGGATTTTTCGGGTTGTTGTTCGAATTATTTAATTCCGGAGCGATTTTCCCTGGTATCGTTGGTGTTATTTGTTTAATACTTGCCTTCTACTCCATGAGTTCGATGCCGGTAAATTATGCAGGGCTGGCATTGATCATTTTTGGAATTATTCTTTATTTACTGGAGATAAAAATTGTAAGCCATGGTATGCTGGCGATAGGAGGGACCATTTCTGTATTATTAGGTTCTTTGTTCTTATTCAGAAGCAGCCCGGTAAATGATTTTGTTTCGTTGTCGCATACGGTTATTTTTTCGGTAACCGCTGTTACAGCGTTATTTTTCTTCTTCCTGGTATCCATGGGCCTGCGCGCTCAAAGAGCAAAACCTGTCTCCGGAGAAAGTGCGATGATCGGGCAATGGGCAATAACTCTTTCGCCATTGGACCCTAAAGGGCAGATAAGCTGGATGGGAGAAATATGGAGCGCAGTTTCACTGACACAAACAATAAATCAAAATGAAAAAGTAATTATAAAAGAAGTAAAAGATCTTACTTTATATGTAGAGCCTGCAAATAACATCGTTTCAGAACAAACCGGAACTTGAAAAATCAAAAACAATTTTTTATCAATTTAATTTTAAAATAAAAAAACATGCAACAATTTCCTTTAGCTATTGTAATTATAGTTGTCATAATCCTTTATATCCTTGCCAGCGCTATTCGCATTCTCCGTGAGTATGAAAGAGGTGTTATATTTCGCCTCGGACGCGTATTAGACGGCGGCGTGAAAGGCCCCGGGCTTATTCTCCTGATTCCTATAATTGATAAAATGGTAAAGGTAAGTTTGCGGACCGTAGTGATGGATGTGCCCCCGCAGGATGTGATCACACAGGATAATGTATCCATCAAAGTAAATGCCGTTATCTATTTCAGAGTAGTTGATCCTCAAAAAGCGATCATCGAAATCGAGAATTATCTTGCCGGTACTTCTCAACTTTCACAAACTACTTTGCGAAGCGTTTTGGGACAGTCGGAGTTGGACGATCTTCTTTCTCAAAGAGAAAAAATAAATATCCGCCTGCAGCAAATCATCGATTTGCAAACAGAACCGTGGGGCGTAAAAGTGACCCACGTAGAAGTAAAACAAATAGACCTGCCGCAGGAAATGCAACGTGCAATGGCTAAACAAGCAGAAGCGGAGAGAGAACGGAGAGCAAAAGTGATTGCCTCAGAAGGTGAATTCCAGGCCTCTCAGCGGCTAAGTGATGCTGCAAAAATATTGAGCGAGCAACCCAGCGCTCTTACACTTCGTTATTTACAGACCTTGCGCGAGATAGCTACAGAAAATAATTCTACTACTATTTTCCCTATTCCGATTGATATCTTGAAACCCTTTATGAAAACGATTTCGGAGTCGGAGGTAAAAAAAGGCGGCTCTTCTGTTACCATCACCAATCCTGAAAATCAATAAGCTCTTTCGTGAAGGAAAGGATTTCACTTCGTGTATCAGTTTTTAACTGTTACACGAAGCGTGTTTGTTATTATCAATTTTTTAAAAGACTAAATAAATGAAACAAATTGAAATAGGCGCTTTAAAATATGAAGACTTTCAACAGCTTTTAACCGCTATGAAAGCGGCGTATCCTTTGTGGGGCGGCAATTACTGGCGGGAGGAAACAATTCAGAAACTCATCAATAAGTTTCCGGAAGGTCAAATAGTGATCAGGGTGGATGACGTAGTGGTTGGATGTGCGCTATCAATTATTGTGAATTACAACAAGTTTGGAGATGCACATACTTATGCGCAGATAACAGGAAACTATACTTTTAATACACACGACCCAAAGAATGGAGATGTTCTTTATGGAATAGAAATATTTATTCATCCTGATTACCGGGGGTTAAGATTAGGAAGGCGGTTATATGATGCGAGAAAAGAATTGTGTGAGCAACTCAATTTAAGAGCGATAGTATTCGGCGGAAGGCTCCCTGAATATCATAAATATCACGGTACGTTAACGCCTAAAGAATACATTCAGAAAGTAAAGCTGAAAGAAATTTACGATCCGGTGCTTTCCTTCCAGCTTGCTAATGATTTCCACGTAACAAAAGTGTTGAAAAATTATATGCCCGAAGATTTTCAAAGCAAGGAATTTGCGACGCTTTTGGAATGGGACAATATTTATTATACCAGTGAGACGAAGTCTTTGTTCAATGCTAAGACTTATGTGAGACTGGGGTTAATTCAGTGGCAAATGCGTTCGTATAAAAACATGGATGAAATGTTTACCCAGGTAGAATTTTTTATAGATTCTATTTCGGCTTACAAAAGCGATTTTGCTTTATTGCCCGAATTGTTCAATGGCCCTCTTCTTGCAGAGTTCAATCACATGTCTGAAGCGGAAGCGATGCGTGCGCTGGCGCAATATACACCAGAATTTAAAAAGCGATTCAGAGAGCTGGCGATTAGTTATAATGTAAATATCATTACAGGAAGCGTACCCAGCATTGAAGGAGAATCATTAAAAAATGTGGGTTATCTGTGTCATCGAAATGGCAACATTGATCAATATGAGAAAATACATATTACTCCGGATGAAGCCAAATTTTGGGGAATTCGCGGAGGTAGGAAACTGAATATTTTTGATACGGATGCCGGAAAAATAGGTATTCTTATATGCTACGATGTTGAGTTTCCTGAATTGCCGAGATTGATGGCTGAAGAGGGGATGCAAATATTATTTGTTCCTTTTTTGACTGATACTCAAAACGCGTATAACCGTGTACGCTACTGTGCGCAGGCTCGCGCCGTGGAAAACGAATGTTTTGTGGCTATCACCGGATGTATCGGCAATCTTCCCAAAGTGGAAAATATGGATATTCAATATTCACAATCAGCGGTTTTTACGCCATGCGATTTTGCTTTTCCTGCAAACGGGATAAAAAGCGAAGCCACACCTAACACCGAAATGGTGCTCATCGCCGACGTGGATCTTTCATTGCTTGATGAATTACATGCTCATGGTAGTGTACGGAATTTGAAAGACAGGCGGACAGATTTTTATGAATTGACTTTGAAAGAGCAGACATCTTTATAATCGTTTTCTAAGTCCTTCGAAAGGATATTTGCCCGCATAGTAAACGAACTTTTTCAAGTTATTTTTATTTTTAAAAGTATAATGGAATTGCTTTGTTTGGGCAAATAAAGAGATTTATTTTTTCACTGATTGGTGTGATTTGTTAGAACACTACGAAAATTTAAATTCGGAAAGTTGAAGAGAAAAAATCTCATTTATTTCCCACATCCTCCCGCCCCCACCTCCCCTTTTCGTAAATTTGCAGGATGCAGGAATATTTACAGGGATTGAATGATGCGCAACGTGAAGCAGTACTGCATCGCGATGGGCCAATAATGATTGTGGCGGGCGCGGGAAGTGGGAAAACAAAAGTATTAACCACCCGGATTGCACACATGATGGCTACCGGAGTGGATGCTTTTCAAATACTCGCACTCACTTTTACTAATAAGGCAGCGGCAGAAATGAAGGAAAGAGTAACGCACATCCTGGGAAATAATGACGCAAGAAATCTTTATATAGGAACTTTTCACTCAGTGTTTGCACGCATTTTAAGAGCCGAAGCCGATAAACTCGGATATCCAAGAAATTTTACTATTTATGATACGGATGATTCAAAAAGTGTTGTAAAGGCTGTTATCAAAGAGATGAATCTGGATGATAAGCATTATAAAGCCAGCACAGTTTTTAACAGGATATCAGGCGCCAAAAATAGTTTGATTACTCCTGAAGAATACATGAACGATTATGGATTGCAGCAGGAAGATATGCGTGCCAATCGTCCCATGATTGGTCAAATCTATACTGCCTATTGTAATCGTTGTTTTAAGAATGGCGCAATGGATTTTGATGATCTGTTATTGAAATTTTATCAACTCCTAAGTACACATCCAGAAAGCCTAAGTAAATACCAACGCAAGTTTAAATACATCATGATTGATGAATACCAGGATACTAATACTTCACAATATCAAATCATAAAGTTGCTGGGCGCTATGCACGAGAATGTAGCCGTAGTAGGCGATGACGCGCAAAGCATCTACAGTTTCCGCGGTGCTACCATTGAAAATATATTACAATTTCAGAAAGATTATGATGAAGTAAAAGTGGTGATGCTGGAGCAAAATTATCGCAGCTCGCAGAATATTCTAAATGTAGCTAACGAAATCATTGGCAACAATAAAGGTCAGATTCCCAAAAAATTATGGACAAGTAACGTAGAAGGAGAAAAGATAAACCTGGTGCGCACCGCCACGGATAATGATGAGGGGAAATATGTAGCGGATGCTATACAGGAACAAAAATTACGCAACCATTTCCGTAATGCTGATTTTGCGATTTTATACAGAACCAATGCGCAAAGCAGAAGTTACGAGGAAAGTCTGCGAAGGATGAATATCGCATATCGCATTTACGGCGGCGTTAGTTTTTACCAAAGAAAAGAGATAAAGGATTTTCTATCTTACCTGCGGGTGATTGTCAACCCCAGGGATGAAGAAGCGCTTAAGAGGATTATAAATTATCCCGCCCGGGGAATCGGTAAAACTTCTATTGAGAAAGCAATCCTTTTTGCCAACCAACATGATATTTCTATGTGGGAAGTGCTGGAACGCGCCGCTGAATTCGGTTACCGGGCAAGCACACTCGAAATGATCAGCAATTTTGTGATCATGATAAAAATGTTTCAAAGCGAATTGCAAAAGAAAAATGCGTATGACCTGGCAGTGCTGGCAGGCAAACAAACCGGCATAGTAAAAGAACTTTTTAACGATAAAACCACCGAAGGACTGGCGCGTTATGAAAACCTCCAGGAACTTTTAAACTCTATAAAAGAATTTACAGAAACACCCACGGAAGATGGCGAGTTACTGGACAAAAGCCTCGGTAGTTATTTGCAGCAAATCACTTTATTAACCGATGCAGATGATGATAAAGGAGAAAGCGATGTAGTGAAATTAATGACCATTCACGCCGCAAAAGGGCTGGAATTTCCGGTGGTTTTTGTCGGTGGATTGGAAGAAACGTTATTTCCAAATGCTATGGCGATCAACACCCGCGAAGAATTGGAAGAGGAGAGGAGATTATTTTACGTTGCCATTACGCGCGCTAAACACAAGTTGTGGCTCACGTATGCAAATACGCGATACCGTTTTGGGAATCTCACGCAAAATGATGCCAGCCGGTTTATTGATGAATTGCCGGGCGCATTTATTGACAAATCTTTTTCAGGCGGCAATATGCGTAATAACCAAACGAATCATTGGAACGCATTCGACAAGCCCAAATATAATTTCAATAACGCCAAAAAAGAAGCCAGGCCTGAAAAGCCGGCTTACCTGGTTTCTACGCCGGTTATAAAATTAAAAGAACATACCCCCACGCCTGGCTTCGCGCCAAGCGATACCAGTAATTTGCAAACCGGGCAGAAAATTGAACATCAAAAATTTGGATTTGGAGAAGTAATTAAAATGGAAGGCGCGGCGCATAACCCGGTTGCGACTGTTAAGTTTGAGCATAATGGAGAAAAGAAAATTATGCTCAATTATGCCAAATTGAGAATTATTGAATAAGAATTTATTTCCCCCGATTTGAACTTCTTGCTAACCCAAATCTTTTTCCTGGAAGATCTTTAGGTATCCGCCACCATAATTTCCCAGATTTTTTTTAAAAAAATTGAAACATAATTTTCTGGAACAATCATTGCGTTATAATTTAAAAAAATCTTATGAATAGAAATATTAAAAAGATCGTTGGTTATAACCTGAAAGAAACTGACGGCGAAATCGGAAATATCGAAGACTTTTATTTCGATGACATTACATGGAAAGTGAGATACCTGGTGATTCGAACTGGAAATTGGTTTACCGGGCGCAAGGTGCTTATTTCTCCAAAATCTCTGCAAAAAGCCGACTGGGAAAACGAAGAATTCCTGGTGAATCTTACGAAGGATCAAATTCAAAACAGCCCCGACATTGACACTGAAAAGCCCGTATCGAGGCAGCAGGAAGAAGAGTTGTATAATTATTATCCCTGGGGAACCTATTGGGGTGCAGATCCTGACGAACACGGAGCAGGGATCTTCGGCGCCATGCCGAGTGAACTTTATAACAGCGAATTGAATACCAGTAAGGCGCCAACGGCAGTTGCAGTGGAAAGTAACGACCAGCATTTACGCAGTACGGACAATGTAACAGGGTATAAAATTCATGCTACAGATGGCGAAATTGGGAAAGTAGTTGATTATATCATCGATGATACTAACTGGCAGATCAAATATATAATTGTAGAAACAGGCTCCTGGCTTGATAGCAGAAAAGTAGTGTTACCTGTGCGATGGATCAGGGATATAAGCTGGGAAAATTCGGTTTTAATTGCGAACGTAACGACAGAGCAGGTACAAACCAGTTTGGAGTTTAACCCCGACGAGGTGCTGAATAGTTCTTACGGGGAAAATCTTAACGCTTATTATGGCAAATCCGGAACGAACTGAACTACTATAAAATAGAAATTACTTTTAATTGTTTGTTTACTGTAAGAGTGATGACCGTTGTTAACTTATATCGAAGTTCAAAGATCTTACCTGAACATAGTTGATAGCCAACTATAGCCAACAAGATTTTATTAAAAAAAATTACAACGGCCAGCACACTTGCTCTATGGGCCACAAACAATTATTATAGAATTTTGTTTTTATTTTATCGGATTCCCATCCGCATCCAGTTCTACAATATCATATCCAAAATCTTTTAATCCTGGCAAGAACAAATCTTTGTCACCTACCAATAGAATATTCATCTTTTTGATGTCGAAATATTTTTTGGCGAGGCCATCAATTTCATTAGTAGAAATATGATCAAGAATTTTGGTTTGCTGGTCTACAAAATTATCCGGCAAATTATACATGAGTATTCTGCTGATAAACGCCGCTTTCTGCCCTCCTGTTTCATAATTCCTTGCATCACTTTGCCCTATCGAGCTTTTCATAAAAGTAACCTCATCATTATCTGGCCCCAAGGTGTTGTAATTATTCATTAGTGATAACAACTCTGACAGGGCGCTATCGGTGGCATTGGCACGAATCCCACTGCTGAAATAAAATGTGCCGGTATATTTGTCTCCCGTAAAACCTGATCGGGCGCCATAAGTCCAGCCTTTATCCTCACGAAGCCGGATATTCAACCGTCCATTGAATCCGCCACCGAGGTTATAATTTGCCAATGTGGCTTTGTAAAAATCTCCCGTAGCATCATATTTCATACCGGTTACATATCCCACCCGGAATTCTGTTTGTGCAGCATTCGGAATATTCACAATATAAATTTTAGCTTTTTCTATTTTAGGAGCCACGGGTAATGACGGTAACGTAATTGCTTTTGTGGGTAATTGATTTAAGAAATTCAATTTTGATAAAATATCATTTTCTTTCAGGTCGCCTACCACTACAACGTTTGCACCGTTAGCAGAAACGAAAGTGTTGTAATAATTTTGTACGTCGTTCAAAGAAATATTTTTTATTGTTTCTTCTGTCCCATAATCCGGCATTCCCAAAATATTGTTTTCACCATAATTTAATTTATCAAAAACTACATTCGCAACAGAAGACGCCTGGCTTTTTGAATTTCGTATGCTTGCCAGCAATTGCTTTTTAGTGCGCTCAAATGCTTCTTCCGTAAACTTGGGTTCCAGCAACTTTTCCTGCAAAATATCCAGAGTTTTAGATAAATTTTTAGACAAAGACTGAACAGAAAAAACAATATGGTCGGTGGTATTATTTACCCGGATTACGCTACCTAATTTGTCCAAGGCGAGACTGATTTCTTCGCTGGTTCGTTTCTTGGTATCCTCGTTCATCATTGAAGCAAAAAGACTTGCCAATCCCGCTTTTGAGAGGTCATTCTGTTCCAGAATCGTTCCACCCTTCAAATAAATATTCAGATTTACTACTGGTATTTCATTGGTTTCAACGCCAATTGCAGTAACGCCATTTGCCAATGATTTTTTCCAAAATTCCGGAACTTTCACTACCGGATTTGGCCCTGAAGGAGGTATTGCGCTTCTGTCAAAATTATCTTTTGGTTTTGTGTATTTCAACTCGTCATAGCCATAGTGCGGCCTTTCATAATGGCTGCTATCCACGGTGAAATTATCTGCTGCTGCTATTAGATCTTCTTTTCCTTTTGGTAATACACTCAATACTACAGCAGATTTATTTTTGATGTATTTATCATAAACGCGCATTACATCCGCCTTGGTCACCTTATTATACATGTCGAGCAGTTTGCCGATCATATTTGGATTTCCTGTAAAAGTTTCAAATTCGGCCAATTGAGATGCCTTCCCTGATACGCTTGCCAGGCGGCTGATGGTGCTGCTTTCAAAACCATTTTTAAACTTTAAAATATCATCGTCTGTTACTCCTTTCTTCTCGAAATCCGCCAATGCTTCATTTACCAGCTTTTCCATTTCCTCAAGACTGTTGCCCGGTAAAGCCGTTACAGAGAAAACAAAAGTTCCGGCTAATTCATCCAGGCTGCTATAAGAAGAAGCCCGCAACGCTTTTTGAGTTTTTATTAAATGCTGATAAAGAAAAGAAGTTTTTCCCTGTCCCAATACTTCCGCAAGACAAGCAAGCGGCGCCATGTCTGCGCTAAAATCCGGAACAGTTGGATAAGTGATTTGGAGCATCGGAAGCTTGGCATAATTGTCGGTATAACTTACATAGTCTGTTTTGGTGAGTTTTACAGGTGGCAATTTTACCGGTGTTACTTCAGGGCCGCGTGGGATTGATCCAAAATATTTTTCTACTTTTTTAATTACATCCTTTGTATTCACGTCCCCAGCAATGGTAAGTGTGGCATTGTTGGGTCCATACCAACGTAGAAAAAAATGCTTAAGATCATCCACGCTCACGCTGTTGAGGTCTTTTACATAACCAATAGTAAGCCATGAATAAGGATGGCCGTAGGGGTAAAGGGCTTTGGAAGTTACTTCACCCGCGAGACCGTAAGACCTGTTGTCATAATTCTGGCCTCTTTCGTTTTTAACTGTCGCCCTTTGAATTTCAAATTTTTGTTGCGTCACCGCGTCTAATAAAAATCCCATGCGGTCGCTTTCTAACCACAGCATTTTTTCCAATTGGTTGCTGGGCACGGTTTCATAATAATTAGTACGATCACGGTTGGTGCTGCCGTTCAGCGTTCCGCCCGATTCTGTAACCACCTTAAAATGCTCCTTGTCGGCCACATGGTCACTTCCTTCAAACATCATGTGTTCAAAAAAATGCGCAAATCCACTTTTGCCAATTTCTTCGCGCGCGGATCCTACATGATAGGTAACATCTACATGCACTACAGGATCGCTGTGATCTTCAGCAACAATCACAGTAAGTCCGTTGGGTAATACATATTTTTCAAAAGGGATCACGATTTCATTTCCTTTTTTTACTACTTTTTGTTCAAGTTTTGCTTGTGAGAATATCATGGTATTCATTGAAAAGATCGTTATTAAAAGGCATGTAATTTTTGTCATAAATAGGTAAATTCTGTTTATTGCAATATAGGCACATTCTTCAAAAAAAATCGCCTGATTGTTATGAATGGAAATGAATATTTCATTTGATTAATCTTTCGTACCAATTACAAAAAAATGAATTATTTGTTTCTTTGGTGTCAGGAAGATTCTTTAGTCATTGAACTAAAATGAACGGATCGTCTGAAAATAGAAATCCGGCGACTTTGTTAGTTTACTGCCTGGAAATATTGCAAGGTCATCTCTGCCTTCAGGTAAATTACTTTTAGGAATTTATTAAATTGTGTGAAAACAATTTTTCGCTTCGCGAAAATAAATTAGCATGCAAAACACCCGTTTATCTTTTAAATTTGCAATATTCAATAATGATAATGGAAAAGAAAGAAGAGGTTTTGCAGGAAGTGGTAATTAAGTTTGCGGGTGATAGTGGTGATGGAATGCAGCTCACTGGTACACAATTCACCAACAATACTGCCCTATTGGGAATTGATCTCGCTACATTTCCCGACTTTCCCGCAGAGATAAGAGCGCCATTAGGAACGCTTCCCGGCGTAAGCGGTTTTCAACTTAGATTTTCTAGTGATCGGGTTTACACACCTGGCGACATGAGCGACGTATTGGTAGCTATGAATGCCGCGGCTTTAAAAACGAATTTGAAAACGCTAAAAAAGAATGGTAAAATCATTGCAAATATTGACGGGTTTGATACAAAGAATTTAAGACTGGCAAATTATGCAGATGGTATCAGCCCACTGGAAAACGGAAGTCTTGATGGATACGAAGTAATTAAAATAGATATTACTAAACTTACCCGTGAAGCATTAAAGGAGTTCACACTGGGCACCAAGGAAAAAGACCGTGCAAAGAATATATTTGTTCTCGGATTTTTGTACTGGATGTACAATCGTAAGCTGGACAATTCAATTAATTTTTTGAAGGAAAAATTTGGGAAAAATCCTGATATTCTTGAGAGCAATCTTAAAGTATTACAGGCAGGATATAATTATGGTGACACCACCGAAACTTTTACTACAAGATACTCGGTACAGAAAGCAAAGATGCCTCCTGGTAATTACCGAAGTATCATGGGCAACCAGGCATTGGCCTACGGCTTAATTGCTGCTGCACAAAAAAGTGGCTTACAGTTATTTTTAGGTTCTTACCCAATCACACCCGCAAGCGATATTCTACATGAACTTAGCCGTCATAAAAATTTTGGAGTAAAAACGTTCCAGGCTGAAGATGAAATAGCTGCGATAAGTTCTGCAATTGGCGCCTCCTATGGTGGAAGCCTCGGAGTAACGACCACCAGTGGACCGGGAATGGCGTTAAAAGCAGAAGCGATGGGACTAGCAATGATGCTGGAAATCCCTTTATTGATTTGTGATATTCAGCGTGGTGGACCTTCTACCGGTTTGCCTACCAAAACAGAACAGAGTGATTTATTACAGGCATATTACGGCAGGAACGGCGAAAGCCCGATGCCGGTTATTGCAGCATCTACGCCGAGCGATTGTTTCAGTGCTGTATACGAAGCGGTACGGATTGCAGTGCAACACATGACACCGGTAATATTTTTGAGTGATGGGTATATAGCGAACGGAGCGGAGCCCTGGAAATACCCTGAAAGTAAAGATCTGCCACCTATCGAGGTGAAATTTAAACAAAAGCTTGACGAAAATGAAGAAACTTTTCAGCCTTATTTAAGGGATGAAAACCTGGTTCGTCCCTGGGCTATCCCCGGG
>Ga0164241_10005826_pt1 | contig 11394 bp, 9 predicted proteins | sample OricomyardsoilBY_FD_108780 | JGI IMG/M metagenome (GOLD analysis project Ga0164241, IMG submission 108780) | Backyard soil microbial communities from Emeryville, California, USA - Original compost - Back yard soil (BY) | ecosystem: Environmental > Terrestrial > Soil > Unclassified | place: USA... | reverse complement strand
GCCATCAGCCATCAGCCATCAGCCACCGCTCTAGCGCTGCATCAACGTCTCGTTCGGTCGAGTTGGGTGAAGCGTGGCGCAGCGCTGCGCGCTTGAGCCGAATCCCCGCCTCCGCCATGTCCAACACCTGTGCCAGCTTCTCCTCCGGCGGCGTTCGCCTGCTCGTCTCCAGGTCATCAGCGGTCAGGGCGTCCATCCGCCCAAAGCATAGCGCTCTTCGCATGAAACGTCAGCTACGGTGGCCAATGGCGCTCGCCCCGAAATCGGGCGGTTTCATGATGGTATTTCCTGTTAAAGGCCACTGTGCGGCTCAGCCGGAGGGCTACCTCGATTCCCTCGCCAGACCCCGTGTGCGCGGCATCGCGACTCGCCTCGCTTCGAGCTCGGCCGCGATCTGAACGACGACGTCCCACCGCTTCGCGTCCACCGCCAAAGTGAGCGCCCGTGCCAGCGCCGTCTCGACCACGTTCGACAGCTCGTAGGGTTCGGACGATTCCGTCACAGCGCCACGAACGACCGCGCACTTAGGAGCTCGATCTGACACGTCGGCCGGATCGGCGTCGGTGCTGATCGTGCCTGATTGCTGCTCCGCCGTGGCAGGCAACTGCCTCTGGTCCTCTTCAATTCCCGGCGCCTCCACAGAAATCGCGGCTGTTTTGTCGAACAGTGCATATGTCGCCCATCGTGAGTGGCCGTATCGGCGCATCGTGATCACGCTTATCGGGCATCGTGATCGGAGCGAAGCGACGGTGGCAGGAGCCGTCTTGGCCTTCGAAGTGGTGTTGAGAGCAGAGACTTGAGTGTGCCCGCTGGGCCGCCTCGCTCTTAATCGATGAAGCACCCCGTGGGCCTCGTGTCAGGAGTGCAGCCAACACTGCGCACTTCGTCGACAAACACATCATAGGGCGCCGCGGCGCCTGTCACTCGCCATTCGATTCGCTCGATGCGGGTCGCAGCGAGCGTTGACGGGCCGTTCGAGGTCGCTGGCTTCAGGGCACTGAACAAGATCGTGTACTCGGTCCATTCCCCGTACAAGGGAACGTCGACCCCGAAGGCCGTCCCGTCCGTTGTCGTCGCGCTCACCTGCAGCTTGCCGCGAGAAGAGGACCCTTGCTTGCCCCAGAAGCGGAGGCCGATCATGGGCGGGCCAAGCGCTGCGGCGGTATCGGGGTCCAGCACCAATTGGAGGGTGGCGAACGCAGCCGCGCTCGAGCTGAGCATGCCGGCTATGCGCGCTGTTCGCTGAGTGCCCTTGGCCCCGCCGGGCGCGAACGGAGCCACGGCGGGCTGCACCAGCGTAGAACCAGTGGTGTCGAGCTTGGCGTACCACCGAGTGTGCTTTTCGCGCTCCTCTCCCGACTCGGCATTCGCGACCACAACGCTCGGCACTCGACAAGGAGGCGGCGGCGAGCACGGTCCCCTACACCCGCCGACGATCGCCGCCAGTAAACAAGTCCCGATTGCCCACTCAAGGGGATTCGATGCCACGGGTCCGTACTACTAGTCCTCCACCAGCACGTCAGCGTCAGGATCGACGAGACGTTTGGCGCTCGTCGCATTCGAAGCCGGGCTTACCTGCTATGGCGAAATGGCCCTTAGCGAGCTAGGGTTGCCGGCTCATGCGCGCCTCGCGTCTCAGCCGCTTCGAACCCGCCGCCTACGCGGCGCTGCGCATCGTTTCGGGCTCACTATTCGCCTTCCACGGCGTGCAAAAGATCTTCGGCTGGCTTGCGACGAAGGCTCCGCCCGTTGTCGGCTCGCAAATCTGGTTCGGAGGCCTCATCGAGCTGATCGGTGGCAGCCTGATCGCGCTCGGCCTGTTCACTCGCTGCGCGGCGTTCGTTGCCTCCGGCACGATGGCGGTCGCTTACACCCAGTTTCATTGGAAGCTTTCGCTGAGTAACTGGCAATGGCTGCCCATCGTCAACGGGGGCGAGCTCGCCGCCCTCTATTGCTTCGTCTTTCTCTTCATCTGGATCCATGGTTGCGGTTCCGCCTCGCTCGATCGCCTGCGCGGCGTGCGGGCGACGTAGCGAGGTCTCGGTTCTTCGGCAACGATTGCCGCGACGCCTGGCGGTGGGACGCGCTGCGATAGCGCTTGCTACTGGATGCTCGGTTCGCCTGCCATGAACGTGGTCGGTTCCACCAGCGCGAGCTTCAGGTACTTTTCGGCGGTGGGCTTGAAGGCGATACAACCGCCATTGACGCCATAATCGCGCCACAGCGGCGGCAAGCTGGTGCCCAGCACCTCTTCTCCCACCTTGTACACCTGGTACATCCGTCGCCCGCACTCACCGGGCATCTCGTTGCGCGAGTACTGAGGTAGCGTTGCCGGGGTGCAGTCGCTGACCTCGGACAAGGCGGCCGGCACCGTGCAAGCGGCGTCGGAGAAGGTCTGCAGTACAGCAATGGCGGAGCTGGGCAAGCAACGCCTTTTGCTGTCGGAAGCCGTGGAGAAACCGCACACCTGCTTCAGCTCTGCATCCCAGAAGTCGTGGAACCAACAGCCCCCGCTGCCAGCGTCGTAGTAGCGGGGCTTGAGCCGCCCCGGATCGCTCTCGTCAATCGTGTCGCTGACCTCTTGAAAGGACTCGAGCGGAGCCGGTGCGGTTTGGTAGAGCATGGTGCCTTCGGCGAGCGCCCCCGCCATGCAGCTTTCAGGTGTGCCCACGTAAGGGGCGCCGACGAAGGGCTCGCCGCGCTGGAGAACTCCATACGCCTCGTCTCCGCACTGATAGTCCGGCACGAGCAGCGCGTATTCGGGCGGCTGCTTGTCGCACCGCGGGGCGGCGTCGATGACCGGCGTTGAACAGGTAGCGTCGGCGTAGCCGGTAATGCTTGCTCCGCCTTGCGGCAAGCAGCGCAGCTTGCCGTCTTCCGTCGGCTCGAAATAGCAGTTCGTGTTGCCGAGCTGCGTATCGCGCCAACCCGAAACTTGCTTGGCGCCATCGCTGGTCGAATAGCCATACTGCTTGATCCGCGTTGATGCGCCGTACTCGGCTGGCGTCGCCTCCATGAACATGCTCGGCGGCACTTCCGCGCCTTTCGCGTACAACGGGTCGACGGGCGCGGGCTGCATCATGCAGGTGTCGCCAAACTTCTGGTACACGTTAGCGGGCGTGGCCGGCGCGCCCAGCTCGTTGAAGCTGTAGCCGCCGGGTGCTTCGCACGTCCCAACCACGAACTGCATGATGTAGTCGGCGGGCTCGCAAGGCGCGGTGCTCATGCGCGTATACAGCGCCTGCGTGCACTGGTCGTCGGTGAAATACACGCGACTGGAATCCCAGTTGTCCGGGGTGCAGCGGTAGACACCGTCGCTGGTCGGATTCAAGGCGCAGGCAGCGTTCAGCTGCGTGTCCCAAAAGGTTTCCCAGGCGCGGTCACCTTCCGAGGTGACCCAAAACTTGGCTTTGATGCGCGTGCCCGGCGTCTGATTGGTCGAGCCCGAGCACATGCCAACGCCCGCACCGGTACCGCCGCTCGACGAGCCGCCGCTGTTGCCCGCCGACCCGGCGGTGCCGTTCATGGAGCCCGCCGTGCCAGCATTGCTGGCGCCTCCAGCGCTGGTGCCCCCCGTGGCGGCGTTTGGCTTGTTGCCGCTCGATTCCCCACAAGCCACGCACCCCAGCACCACGGCGCACCAACCCAACCTGTCCCAACGCATGGGGACAGCATACGGTCTGGGCCGACTGGAGCCAATACTACCCGAAGGGCCGGGGAGGGGTCACCGGTGGCGATCGGCGAGCCTATGATCGCGCCGCGCAGGTACCGGGTCTCGGTCGCGTTTCTCGGGCACATTGGCGCCGCTGGGGGCAGTGGGCCGGGTACCTTCCAAGTAGCCGAGCAGGGCCATCACGACCCCGAAGAGACCGAAGACCACCGAGATGCTGACTCCAATCAGCCAGCGGCGCGATTCGCGCGCGGCCGCCAATGTCGTGGGGTCCGACGGTTCGCTCAAGGGCTGCACGCTAGCCTGAGCGCCCAAAGCAGACTTGAATTGGTCAATCGAGGCATGTCCTGAGGGTAAGGGCCCGCGAATGGCTAAGTCGGTCGAAGATCGTGGTCGACGCGACCGGATGGCGAGGCGCGACGAAGGCGCGTACTGCAGTATGCAACCGAGGAGCAACGAAGCCTGGCGGGATGCAACGGCCGCGAGATCGATCGACTTCGCCATTCGCGGGCTCTTAGGCAAGATGGCGCCCTAAAAGCGGGCAGAAACGCCTCGCGCCCGCGTGCTGAAGGCTGCTGCGCGCTCCCAGCCGCGGGGAGCGCGAGCCCGGCCGACTGCGTACTGTGTCCGCGAGCGCCGCGACCGTCGTTAGGTGCGGAGGGGCTCGTAACACAGCACGACCACGTCGCTACCGAGCTGCGTCGTGCGCACTAGCTTCAGGCGAGGTGTGATACCCGAGGCGAAGAAGGGCGTGCCCGAGCCCAGCACAGTGGGGCAGATGATCACGCGGTATTCGTCGACCAGAGCGGCTTGAGTGAGTGTGGCGACCAAGCTCGAGCCGGCCCACGCTACGATTGGCTTGCCAGCCTGCCGCTTCAGCTCCGTGATGGCCTCCGTGACGTTGTCGCTCACGATGCGCGTGTTGCTCCAATCGGCCTGTTTCAGGGTGCGCGAGAGCACGACTTTGGGTAGAGCGTTCATGCGCTTCGCGAACGACAGATCCTGGGCAGAGCGCGGGTGCTTCTCGGCGTTTGGCCAATAGCCGACCATGGCTTGATAAGCGCGACGGCCATAGAGGGCGATTCCGACCGAGTCGATCATCTCGTCCGCGTACTGCTCGAACTGAGGATTTTCGGGGAACCAGTCGAGCTCACGGTTCGGCCCCTCGATGTAGCCATCGAGCGACACGATCATCGAGACAAAAAGGCGCCTAGTGGGGGGCGAATTGCTAGTCATGTCCGGTGAACGAACACGATGCGTGCCAAGACCGCGCCTGAGCTCTGACGCCTCGCATGCGCTCGCTCGATGGCCCCTACGTTTTAGGGCCGCAGCGCGAGCTTGCCCACGGTGGCAGCTCGTTACTACACAACGGTGGTGCAAGGCCTCTCGATACAGGCTCGCGATGGCGCAACCCGGGCCCAGCTCGAAACGGTCATCACGTGCGCCATGGCCGGCTGGGACACGCTTGCGTCGGTGCCGCTACTCCCCGTGAAATAGGGTTTTGCCCTTCTGGGCCAAGCGAAGCCGCCCGAGACTGTTGCCAAAGGACCGGATATTGGAGCAACCATTCTAGCTCCCGCACAACAGAGACCACGCTGCTTGCTGCGCGCCGTGGCCGATCCCCGTCCTCGCAAAGGTTTTCCCTTGGAGCATGAACGGTCGATCGCAGCGGTCCCCGTAGATTTGCCCGAGTGCGAATGCTAATTTGCCTTGGTGAAGTCGCAATGGGGCGTCGAGGTGGTGCGGGTCGGGCGAGGTCATGGGCTCGTCGTGTTGGTTGCCAGCCTGCTGCTGAGCGCTCCAGGCTGCGGCAGCGGTGAGCACTCCTCGAGGCCGCCAGCAGGGGCCGGCGGCGGCACGGATCCCGGGCAGGCCAGCCGTGGGGGATCAGCGAGTGGGTCAGGGAGCCAACCCAGCGCCGGCGCCAATACCGACCCCGGTACGGGCGTCAACACTCCAGTGGAGTCGTGTACGGACGGAATCCGTAATCAACGAGAGACGGACATCGATTGCGGTGGAGCCTGCGAAGCATGTGGCGTGGGGCTCGGCTGCGGGAGCGGAGAGGACTGCGCTACCGCAGTTTGTGCGGGTCAACGCTGCGTCGCCGCGACGTGCTCGGACGGGTTGCGTAACGCATCGGAATCCGACGTCGACTGCGGTGGAAGCTGTGGACCTTGTGACGTCGATGCAGCGTGCGCGATCGGTAGTGATTGCAGCTCGTCGAGCTGCGTCGAGCTGCGCTGCGCCGAGCCCGACTGCCGTGACGGCATCGAGAACGGCGACGAGACCGACGTCGACTGCGGGGGAGCTTGTTCATCCTGCGCGCTGGGGCGGGGCTGCGGGGTCGACGAGGATTGCGAGTCGGGCGTGTGTCAATCGCAATGCGTGCCGCAGAGCTGCAGCGACGGCATCGAGGACCAAGACGAGACCGACCAAGACTGCGGTGGCACTTGTGGACCCTGCGCCGCGGATCGAGCTTGCCTAGGGCCAGCTGATTGCGCTTCCGCCGTGTGCCTAGACGGTCTGTGCGCAGAGGCGAGCTGTACGGACGGAACGCTCAATGGCTCGGAATCTGATATCGACTGCGGTGGCGCGTGCCCGCTTTGCGCGGAGGCGTCCGCCTGCAACTCCGCCTCGGATTGCGCCAGCCGGGTATGCGTCGAGCAACACTGCCAGGCGCCCACCTGTTCGGACGGGGCCAAGAACGGCGCCGAAACGGCGATTGATTGTGGTGCGGCCTGTGACGGATGCGCGCCCGGCCAGTCCTGCAGCAGCGGCGCGGATTGCTCGAGCGGTGTTTGCGAAGGTAGCGCGTGTGCGAGTCCCCAATGCACCGACGGCGTACAGAACGGCAAAGAAACAGACAAGGACTGTGGTGGCCTTTGTCCGGCATGCGCCCCGCTCGGCAGCTGTAAAATTGGCAGCGATTGTCAGAGCAAAATCTGCGAAAATGATCGCTGCTCGCTTCCCACCTGCTTCGACAAGCTCCAAAACGGCAAAGAAACCGGCGTCGACTGCGGGGGCGAAGCGTGCCCGCAGTGTGGCCTCGCCGCTGGCTGCAGTGCCAACGAAGACTGCCTTGCCGGTAGCTGCATCGCCGGGCGCTGCGGCTTCGCCGACTTCGAGCTCGACGCGAATCGGCGCGTGACACAGGGCGGCAACTGGTACATCGCTCATGCCGACTTTGACCACGACGGCGATGAAGATTTGATCGGCGCACAGGGCGGCGGCTACACGCCGGCGCTACGCGTGCTGCTCAACGACGGCACCGGCCATTTCTCACTCGGCTCCTCCCAATCGGTTCCTATGGAGACCACGAGTCTCAGCGTCGCGGCGCTGGCGCTTGGCGATCTGAACGAGGACGGCAACGTCGACGTCGTCACGGGCACTACACGGGGGGCCTGAACATTCGGCTCGCCGATCTCGACGGTGACGGAGACCTCGATGCCGTGGCCGGAAAGAGGTCGGCGTATTCCTGAACCGCGGCGATGGCACGCTGGGAGCGCCCAGGTTTTTGAAGGCCGGGTACCAGCACCCCGTCCGCATCGAGACCATCCCGCGTCCAGGGGCCTTGCCCCTCTTGGCGATCCTCGACGCCGGCGACGAAAGCCTCAAAATCGCCGGGCCGACCGGGGGCGGGGGCTTCGGCTCACCATCCTCGATCGGCGGTATCGGTCTTCCGTCCGCGATGACGACCGGGGACATCAACGGCGACGGCTATACGGACATCGCCATCACCGGTGGCTCGGACCCGACGCGCAACCCAATCGTGTTTGGAACCGTAGCCGTCTATTTCGGTAGCGGTACGGGCTTCTCCGGCTACGCGACGGCGCAGGTCGGGGAGGGACCCGTCGATGTCAGCGCCGGCGATCTCGATGGTGACGGTCGCGACGACCTGGCCGTGGCCAATGCTTCCGACGGAACGCTCACCGTGCTGCGAGCGATTGGGCCCAACGGGGCACTGGTGTCGGAGAGCTATGGGCTCGCTTATGGCGTGAGCGGGTCCGCCATCGTGGACGTCGACAAGGATGGCAAGCCCGATATCGTCGCCGGGAGTCCCTACTCGCTGTACGTCGTTAGAAATTTGTCCCGCTTGCCGCCGCCACCGCAATCGCCTGCGCCTTCTAGCTGTGGCAACGGCGCGCGCGATGCCGATGAGTCTTGTGACAAGAGCGACCTCGGGGGCCAGACTTGCGCGACCGTGGTCGCCGCCACCGCGAAGGGCGTGCTCAAGTGCTCGGCTTTCTGCCAGCTAGACTTGTCGGGGTGCAGCCCCTCAACACCGTGCGGCGGAGCCGGTAGTTACCAAGACAAGGCACCCTGGCCGATGGCCGGGCGCTGCCCGAATCACGTCGGTCGAAGCGATCAAGACGGGCCGCAAACTGGTGCCATTCGGTGGTCGTACGCGACCGGCGCCCGCGCGCTGGGCGGTCCCGCGATCAGCGCGGCCGGTGACGTGATCTTTGGCAGTACCGAGCGCCTTGCGTACAACGTCAGCTCCGCTGGAACGCTGAAGTTTACTTATAGCCTGTCGCGCGGCTCGACCAAGGTACCTGCCATCGCGCCCAATGGCGTTGCGCTCTTGGGTGGCGACTCGGGCTTCACCGATTACCTCAACGTACTCACCGGGGCTGTTCAATATCCACAGCGCAGCGGCGGTGTCACGACCTCGGCGACGCTCGGCGGCGTGTACGCCAACGGCGGCCCGCTGTGGGGTACTGATGGCTCGACCTTGAGCGGAGGACCTCGGTTCGATGCGGACGCAGGCTTGAGCGCGACGCCGGTCATTGGTGCAGACGGGGCCGAGTATTTCGGCACCTTGCTCGGCACGCTCTATTCTGCGTACCTGGTGCCGTACGCGGGAGCTGGCCTTGGCGACCCGACTTTTGGGGCCCATTGGCGGCTTCACTTCGACAAACCCATCCTGGCCGACATGGCGCTCTCGACAGGCGGTCTCATCTACATCCCGGTGGCGGATGGTACGCTCAAAGCGGTTCGCCCTTCGGGTGACGTGATCTGGAGCACTCGGCTTGGCGCCGGTATCGGTTCGCCGGCGATCGCGGCGGACGGAACCATCCGAGTCACCACGAGCGATGCGCTCTGGGCCGTGAACCCCGACGGCAGCATTGCCTGGAGCCTGGCCGGCACGTTCGTCGGCAGCACGCCCAGCATCGGACACGACGGTACGGTGTATGTCGGCGTCGACGGCTCCTCGCTTGCGGCCGTCTCGCCCACCGGCAGCCTGCTGTTCAAGGTGGTCCCCCCAGGAGCGGCCGCTCAGTCACGCCCGCTGCCGCAACCGGCGTTGGGTGCGAACAACACCGCTTACTACGTCGCGGGCGGCACGTTGTACGCGGTCGGGCCTTGAATCGCCGCCTCACCGAAGCAACGAAGCCAGCCGCGCCCCAGAAATGGCATTCGAATGATTGCGACCGCTGGGACGCAGCGCTGTGAGGCACGCGGCTACTTGCGCGTTGCGACGTACACGGACGTGGCACTCCCGCGTTTGGAAAAGGCGCTACGACGCACTGTTGCGTCCGCACCCTCGCTCCAAACGGCGGTGCACGCCCGCGGGTTAAGGGTGCTCGACACGGAGTGGTGAGCGCGCCCGGGTTATTCGACGCGGTCGCTGATCCAAATCGGGGCAATCCCGGCTCGTCGCGATCAGTGGGTCGCCGCCGTGGGGGTCGGGCAAGTGAGGCGTTCGGGACCGACCTCGAGCTCGTCGAGCCACAGCGTCGTCGTCTCGGCTTTACTCTGGTAGTTGACGAAGCCGATCCTCAGCTCGGAGAACGTCGGCGCTTGCCAGACGGAGTCCGTGCCGTCGACGCAGCCCTGGCCCTTGTTCTCGATGCGCGCTTGCTGCACGCCGTCGATGTAAAACTCGATCACGTTCTTTTCGCCGTCGAACAGCCACTCCCAGCAAGCCCATTTGTCCGTGGGAATGGCCTTTTGCGTACCAAAGTAGCAATCGTGCGGATTGTAATTGAGGAGCACCCCGCCCATACCCGCAACGCGGTATTCGCCGACGGCCGGATCGGCGCCCGACGCTTGAATCAAGTCGTAGTGCACGTTCTTGTTCTCTTTGTCGCTCATGCCCGGCAAGGCTTTGGCGAAGGCCATCACGCGGCCCCACATTTTGTTCCCGGCAAGCGGAAAGAGCGGGGCTCCGCTGCGCTCGAGCTGTCCCTGCTTATTTCCGCCTGGCTCACTCACGAACTGCACGGACTTGGAGCCCGCGAACACATGAGTCATGTCGGGCTGGATGGCGCCGTCCCCGGTCTTCATCCACATGCCGAGGTCGGTGCCCTCGAACCCGTCGCACAAGTAGCCAGCGCGGCACGCAGTCGCGCCACCGCTACCGGCCACGGTCGTACCGCCCGCACCGCCGCTACCCGCTGCGCTGTTGCCGCCCGCACCGCCGGCGCCAGCGGCGTTCTGCCCGGCACTGCCGGCGCTGCTGACAGAGCCGGCTTGGCCGGCGCCCGCCGAGCCGCCCTGGCCTGCTGCGGAACCGGCGCTGCCGCCGGCCGTGCCTCCGCTACCGCTGCCTGACGTGCCCGTGGGAGGCTGTGACGCGGGTTGCGCGTCATTCCCGCACCCAGCGGCCATCAAGACTACCAGCGCCAAACCGACCTTTCGCATGCCTGATGAGTGCACGGATCTCGACCGACTCGCACACCCTTTGGACGCGCGCCGCGAAGAGGGTGGGTGCATGTCGTACTTTGCCGGCATCGCGACCCAAAGGCGGGCTCGCGTGGCGAGTCGCAGGTGGCAATGCTTTCGAGCAAGCTGCGGAGCGCGTCGATCATGCCGCTTGCTCGTCGCGCCAAGCATGGCGCTGAAGTCGAGTGTCGACGAGCACAGCTGATTGAGCAGCGTGGGTGTGTGCCTGGTCTTCGGGAGCCAACCGATCTGCCGTGGCGAACGTGCTTCAGTTGCCTTTCCGCTAAGAGGGAAGGTTGCCGATCTTTGCCGATAGCTCGATCTGAGACCGGTTCCACAATCCGCGCAAAATCTCCCTCGGCTGCCCCGCGAATTGCCGTCTGTCTAACTTTTCCGAGGTCGGACGGATGGCCACGCCGCGTGTAGGCGAGCGTCACATTTTTCCCATTCGGACTTAGTTGCGCGAAATCGGCCCCGGCTCGACGCACCGCCTCGACACTAAGCTATGAGGTATAGCGCCGATGATCGACGGCCTGAATTTTGCGAACTTGTTCCGGCAAACCCCAGAGATCGTTTGCATTCTCGTCGGTCCCGAGCACCGCTTGGGGGCGAGGCCACCTTCGCGACAGACGGAGCTGCGATGCCGGAATCAAAAGGACACCTGAATCCCGGCAGCCCCGGCGTCGAGCTGGAGCGCTTCGAGCCCGACGCGGCCCTGGCCGAGCTGGTGCGTCACGTCTGGCTCGCGCGCTGGCGCCTTTCGGGGGGCGAGGTTGCCCACCAGCGGGTCCTGACCTACCCGACCTTCAACCTGGTGGTCATGGGCAGGGTCGCCGCGCTGTATGGGCCCAATTCCAAGCTGCAGGTGCGCACCCTCACCGGCACCGGCACCGCCCTGGGTCTCTTGTTGCGCCCAGCCGCGGGTCGTCTGCTGGTGGCGGGAGTCGCCCCCGCCGAGCTGGTCGGTTGCAGCTGCCCCGTGTCCGATGCCCCGAGCGACGAGGTCGACGAGGCGCTGAGTGGGCCGACGCCCGTCCCCGTTCTGACGGCGCTGCTGT
>Ga0164241_10005825_pt1 | contig 11394 bp, 10 predicted proteins | sample OricomyardsoilBY_FD_108780 | JGI IMG/M metagenome (GOLD analysis project Ga0164241, IMG submission 108780) | Backyard soil microbial communities from Emeryville, California, USA - Original compost - Back yard soil (BY) | ecosystem: Environmental > Terrestrial > Soil > Unclassified | place: USA... | reverse complement strand
CACTCCGGAGGGCGCCGTCGTTCTACGTTCGCGTCACGAGCTCGCGCGCTACGCCCGCTGCACGGGGGAGTACCTGGAGCACTGGGCACGCGCGGCTCCTGATCGGCGCTTGCTCGCCGAGCGGGGCCCGGACGGCGCCTGGCGCGGCGTGACGTTCAGCGAAGCCCTCGGCGTGGTTCAGTGCGTGAGCAGCTGGCTCCTTCAGCGAAACCTGAGCGCCGAGCGGCCCGTCATGGTCCTTTCGGAGAACAGCGTGGAGCATGGCCTCCTCATGCTCGCGTGTCTCCACGTCGGCGTGCCGATCGCCTCGATTTCGCCCGCCTACTCCCTGGTTTCGAAGGATTTCGCCAAGCTTCGCAGCATCGCGGGCGTCCTGCGGCCCGGGCTCATCTACACCGCCGACGAACAGCGGTTCGGTGCCGCGCTGGAGGCGCTCCGCGGCAGGCACGACGGCGCCCTCGTGGTCGGAAGCGCCGCGCCCCACAACGCTTTCGCCGTGCCGTTCGCCGAGCTCGCGGAGACGGGCGCCGATCGAGCCGCCGTCGAGCGCGCACTGGCGGCGATTTCGCCCGACACGATCGCCAAGTTCCTCTTCACGTCGGGCTCCACGGGCGAGCCGAAGGCCGTGATCAACACGCACCGGATGCTGTGCTCGAACCAGGACGCCATCCGCCTGCTCTGGCCGTTCCTCGAGGAGCCCCCGGTTCTCGTCGACTGGCTGCCGTGGCACCACACATTCGGCGGCAACCACAACTTCAACCTCGTGCTCCGCAACGGCGGCACGCTCTACATCGACGCGGGGCGGCCGGTGCCCGGGCAGTTCGACAAAACGCTCGCCAATCTGCGCGAGCTCGCCCCGACGATCGTGCTCAACGTTCCTCGGGGCTACGACCTCCTGGTGCGGGCGCTGCGCGAGGACGCAGAGCTCCGCGATCGCTTCTTCAGTCGGGTCCGTCTGCTCTTTTACGCCGCCGCCTCCTTGCCGCAGAACGTCTGGGACGCGCTCGGCGAGCTCGCGATCGCGTCGCTCGGCCGCCCGGTGCCGATGGTCTCTTCGTGGGGTCTCACGGAGACGGCACCGGCCGCCACCAGTTGTCACTACGTCGCCGAGCGGGCCGGCGTCGTCGGGCTACCCGTCCCGGGGTGCGAGCTCAAGCTCGTCCCCACGGGCGATCGCCTGGAGGCGCGCGTTCGCGGCCCGAACGTGACACCCGGCTACTGGCGGCAGCCCGAGCTCACGCGCTCGTGCTTCGACGAGGAGGGCTTCTTTCGCACGGGCGACGCCATGCGACTCGCCGACCCGGCGCGCCCCGAAGCGGGCTTGGTCTTCGACGGGCGCCTGGGAGAAAACTTCAAGCTCAGCACGGCCACGTGGGTGCACGTCGGCGCCTTGCGCGTGAGAGCCATCGCCGCGCTCGCCCCCGTCGCTCACGACGTCGTCGTCACCGGTCACGATCGCGACGAGGTCGGCCTCCTGATCTTTCCGAACCTGGACGAGTGCCGGCGGCTGTGCGGCGTCGCGGTCCCCGCCGCCGCGAACGAGGTGCTGTCGCACGCCCGCCTGCGAGCGCGCATCGCCGCGGGCCTGCACGCGCTCGCGACGTCCGGCGGCGGTTCGTCGACGTACCCGACGCGCGCGCTCTTCTTGTCGGAGCCGCCGTCGATCGACGCGGGCGAGATCACCGACAAGGGCTACGTGAATCAGCGCGCCGTGCTCACGCTGCGCGCCGCGCTCGTCGAGCGCTTGTATCGAACCCCGACGGACGACGCCGTGATCACGCCCTGCGCGGCGGATGCGACGGCGGCCCCCGAGAGCGAAATTTCCTAGCAAATCGCCCAGTTTGAACCCTCGAGTGAGATCGGCCATGTACGAACCCTACGAAGCACACGCACTCGCGAGCACCTACGACGACGTTTGGCTCGTCGCGGGCCTGCGCACGCCGTTCGCGGACTACATGAGCACGCTGGCTTCGGTCTCGGCGACCGACCTAGCCATCCACGCGGCGCGCATGCTGTTTCGCCAATCGGGGCTCGCGCCCACCGACGTGAACAGCGTCGTCACCGGCAACGTCGCGCAGTCGAGCTTCGACGCCTATTACCTGCCCCGCCACGTCGGTCTCTACTCGGGGGTTCCGAGCGGCGTGCCGGCCCTCGCCGTCCATCGTCTGTGCGGCACGGGCTTCGAGACGCTGCTCACGGCCGCCGATCAGATCGCGCTCGGCAAGGCGACGCTCGTGCTCTGCGTCGGGGCGGAGTCGATGTCGCGAAACCCCATCGCCGCTTACTCGCACCGGAGCGGCTTCAAGATGGGGCAGGTGGAGTTCAAGGATTTTCTGTGGGAGGCGACGCTCGATACCGCGTCCAACACGCGCATGGGCGAGACGGCGGAGAACCTCGCGCGTCGCTACGCGATCCGCCGCGACGAGGTCGATCGCTTCGCCGAGGAGAGCTTCCGCCGCGCCTCCGCCGGCTGGGAGAGCGGCTGGCTCGCCGAAGAGGTCGGCCCCGTGACGCCGCAGACGTGGAGCCTCGAAGGTTACCAGTCGCGCGGCATCAAGCTGCCGCGCGGAGTCACGCTCGTCGCGCGTGACGAACACGTCAGGGTGAGCACTTTCGAGGCGCTTCAGGCGCTGCGGCCCGCCTTCGGCTCGGACGGCGTGCAGACGGGGGGCAACAGCTCCGCCATCGTCGACGGGGCGGCCGCCGCGCTCGTGGCATCGGGCGCGTACGTGCGGGCGCACGGGCTGCGGCCGCTCGCGCGCATCGTCGCGGGAGCGAGCGTCGGCGTTCCGCCCGAAATCATGGGCATCGGCCCCGTCCCCGCGATCCGCGCCGTGCTGAAGGCCGCACGGCTCGGACAGAACGAAGTCAGCCGATTCGAAATCAACGAAGCGTTCGGCGCCCAATACCTGGCCGTCGAGCGGGAGCTCGAGCTCGACCGCGCCCGTGTCAACGTGCACGGCGGCGCCATCGCGATCGGACACCCGCTCGCCGCGACCGGCGTGAGATTGACGACGACCGTCGCGCGCGAGATGAAGCGCGCGAACGGAGAGTTCGCCATCTCCTCCGCGTGCGCCGGCGGTGGCCAGGGCATCGCCGTGCTGCTGCGCGCGACCGCCTGAACGCAGTCCCCTCAACGACAGTCAACGAGAAACAAGCATGAAACTCAACGGCTCCATCTTCCTCGTAACGGGCGGCAGCTCCGGACTCGGCGCGGCGACCGCCCAGCGATTTCACGCCGCAGGCGCCAAAGTCGTGATCGCCGATGTGGACGTGGAGCGAGGAACGCAGCTGGCCGAGCAGCTCGGCGAAGGTGCGGCGTTCCAGCGCACGGACGTGAGCAGTGAGACGGAGGCAGCGGCGGCGGTCGAGCTCGCCGTCGGCCGTTTCGGCGGGCTCAACGGCCTCGTCAACTGCGCCGGCATCGGACCGGCCGAGCGCGTCGTCGGCAAGAAAGGCACCCATCGCCTGGAATCGTTCACGCGTGTCATCAGCGTGAATCTCGTGGGCGCGTTCAACATGATCCGTCTCGCCGCGACGCGGATGGCCACGGGCACGCCGAACGAGGCCGGCGAGCGCGGCGTCATCGTGAACACCGCCTCGGTCGCCGTTTGGGACGGGCAGATCGGCCAGGCCGCGTACTCGGCGTCGAAGGGCGGCGTCGTGGCGATGACGCTACCTATCGCGCGGGAGCTCGCGAGCAGCGGCATCCGCGTCTGCACCATCGCCCCGGGCATCTTCGCGACGCCCATGTTGGCCGGCTTACCGAATGACGTGCAGGAGTCGCTCGGCAAGAGCGTGCCGTTCCCGCCGCGCCTGGGTCGGCCGGAGGAATACGCGGCGCTCGCTCAACACATCGTGGAGAACGAAATGCTGAACGGCGTCGCGATCCGCCTCGACGGCGCGTTGCGGCTGCCGCCTCGCTGACCATACTGCGGTCTCATGAAGTCGACTGGGAAGAAGCCGCACGGCCTGACCGCGGAGCTCAACGACGGCGAGCTGCACGTCTTGTTGGGCCAGCGGGTCAGGGACGCGCGAGCGCGCCGCTTCATGACGCGCAAGGCTTTGGCCGAGCAGTCGGGGATTTCCCTCGCCTACCTCGCGCGCGTCGAAGGCGGGACCGGCAACATCTCGCTCGGGCTCTTGCAGCGGTTGTCGCGGGCGCTCAGCCTGCCGATGGAGACGTTCCTCGCGTCGGGGGAGCCGCCGAACGCGGATTTCACGCTGATCGTCGAGTACCTGAGGCGTCAGACGCCGCAGCGCCTCGCGGAAATCCGGCGCCAGTTTTACGAGGGGGACAGTGGCGGCCAGCGCATCGCGCTCATCGGGATCCGCGGCGTGGGCAAATCGACGCTCGGGCCGCTCTTGGCCGAGCGCATCGGCGTGCCTTTCGTCGAGCTCAATCGCGAGATCGAAAAGCACGCCGAGCTCGCGATCGACGAGATTTTCAACGTTTACGGGCAGCACGGCTATCGCGAGCTCGAGCGCAGCTGCCTCGAACGCGTCATCGCCGAATACCCGAGCGTCGTGCTCGCGACGGGCGGCGGCCTCGTCGCCGAAACCGCCACCTACGAGCTCTTGCTCGCTTCGTTCTTCACCATTTGGCTGAAGGCAAAGCCGCGCGTGATGTTCGAGCGGGTGCTGGCGCAGCACGACGCGCGCATCGCGAGCCCTCAGCTCCGAGACGAGGCCATCGAGAACATCGCTCGCACCCTGGAAGCGCGCCAGCCCCTGTACGAGCTCGCGCACGCGTCGTTCGACACGAGCGGCAAGGCCGCCCCCAAGCTCGTCCAGTCGCTCCTCGGGCTGCTGCCCCACGCGAAGCGCGCTGGGCTCGCGAGCGTCGGCTCGGAGTGACGTCATGACGGCCCGCTCCACCCCGTACCTGCCCGCGCCGGCGGAGGCTTTGCGGTGAGCTTTACGATTCGCGTGCTGGGCGACCAGCCCGCGAGCGCGCCGGCGCTCGACGGGGAGACGATCTTGGCGAGCCTGCTCGACGCGGGCGTGCCGTTTCCCCACAACTGCCAGTCGGGCAACTGCGGCGCGTGCAAGTGCGAGCTCATCGAGGGCGACGTGCTCGAGCTGCCTTCTTCCGAGTACGCGCTGACGGAGGAAGAGCGCGCGCGCCATCTCATTCTCGCGTGCCGTACTCAGGTCTGGGGTGATTGCGCCGTTCGGATGCTCGACGCCGACGACGCGGTCGCGCATCCGTCTCGCCTCATGCGCTGTCGCGTCATCCGCTGCGTGGACCTGACCCACGACGTGAGGGCGCTTTCGCTCGCGATCGAGGCCGGTGGACCCTTCGATTTTTCGGCAGGCCAGCACGCGAAGCTCAAGTTCGCGCCCGGTATTCCGGAGCGCAGCTATTCGATGGCCAATCGACCCGACGAGCCCAGTTTGGAATTTTTCGTGCGTCAGGTACCGCGCGGGCAGGCGAGCGGGTACGTCTTCAGTCAACTGCGCGAAGGCGCCACGCTGACCGTTTCGGGGCCGTTCGGCAACGCCTACCTGCGCGGCGCACACGCAGGCCCCATCTTGGCCGTCGCGGGCGGCAGCGGGCTCGCGCCCATCCGCTCGATCGTGGAAACGGCACTCGCGGCCGATCCGCAGCGCGAGGTGCGCCTCTACCTCGGCGTGCGCGACGAGCGCGACGTCTTTCACGAGCGCTGGCTACAGGGCCTGGCCGAAGCGCATCCGAGCTTCTCTTTCCACATCGTCCTCTCCGAGCCGAGCGGCACCACGGCGCGCCGCACGGGCTTGGTGACCGACGCGGTGAGCGCGGATCTGCCCTCCGTCGAGGGCTACAAGGCCTACGTCGCCGGACCGCCTCCCATGGTGGAGTCCTTGCAGCGACGGCTACTCGCGGCCGGCCTTCCGCTGCGGGACGTGCACGCGGACGCGTTCTACAGCCAAGCCGAAGACGCCTTCAACGTAGCCTGAAAGGAGCCTCATTTTGCCCGAAACAGCCAACGATTTGCCGCTCAGCCAGCGGGTGGCCCTCGTGACCGGCGGCGCGCGCGGCATCGGGCTCGCGATCTCACGGCAGCTGCATGCGTTGGGCGCCAGCGTCGTGGTCGCGGACAGCGGTGTCTCCATTTCCGGACAGGTCGAGACACCGGGCCTCGCCGCGTCGGTCGCGACGGAGCTCGGCGAGCGCGCCGTGCCGTTCGCCGACAGCCTCGACACGCCCGATGCGGCTGCAGCGGCGGTCGCGTTCGCGATCCGCTGCTTCGGCGCGCTCGACCTCGTCGTCAACAACGCCGCCATCTTGCGCGACGGGTTCGTGTTCAAGCTGGGCGCCGCGGATTGGGACGCCGTCATCAGGAACAACCTGAGCGCCGCGTTCTACGTCCTCTCGGCGGCGACGCCGTCGTTGCGCGAGCAGGTGAAAGCCGGGCGCGCGCCGGGTCGGCTCGTCAACATCACTTCGTCCGCCGGCGTGTACGGAAACTTCGGGCAAGTCGCCTACGCGAGCGCGAAAGCCGGGCTATTCGGGCTCACGCGCGTCGTCGCCATGGACATGGCCCGCTCGGGCGTGACGTGCAACGCCGTGGCGCCGTTCGCCGCCACGCGCGTGACCGACGCGATTCGCCCGGCAAACCCCGCGCAGGCCGCGTACAAGGAGCGAGCCCTGCGCGTGCCCGCGCGCGCCGTGGCCGAGCTCGTCGCCGCCTTGTGCTGCGATGAAGCGGCGGGCATCACCGGACAGCTGCTCGGAGTGCGCGGGCGCGAGGTGTTCCTTTTCTCGCAACCGCGGCCCACCACCCGCTTGGAGACCCCCGCGGGCGGGTGGCGCGCGCCCGTCTACGCGATGTCCCTCGCCAGCCATTTCGCCTCGGGCTTCACCGACCTTGGAACCGATCTCGAGGCCTTCAACACCGAGCCAGTGCTCTAGGAGGAAGCCATGGAAAACGCCTACCACGACGTGAAGGCAGTCAGTGACTTGGCGAACGAGCCGAGCGAATACCGCGACGCCATCTGCAAGATAGTCATCAGTCACGCGGTCAACGAGCTTTACGGCGCGCAAGTCTTCGACGAGCCCGCGATCGCTTTCGCGCCGACTCCCTACGCGAAGTGGCTCACCTGCCGCATCGCGATGGAGGAGTACCACCATCACGTCCGCTTCAAGTCGCTCGCCGACGAGCTCGGCGTCCCCGCCGAGGCGACCGACCCGAAGGTGAAACGGCCGCTCAGCATTTTCGGCTTCCCGCTCAAAACCTGGCCGGAATTCTGCGTGATCAAGATGCTGGCGGACCTGGCCGAAATTCTGCAAGTGGAGGACCTGCTGCATTGCAGCTTCATCCCGCTCAGAAACATCGGTCGCGTGACGATGCCCGAAGAGAAGTTCCACGCGCAGTTCGGCAAGGACTTCACGACGGAGCTCTGCAAAACCGAGGCGGGGCGCGCGGCCGTGCAACAGGCGATCGACGACTACGCCCCGTACTTGCCGCAATTTTTCGGCGCGGCGGGTTCGAGGAACAACGAGACTTACCGCCGGTTCGGCCTGAAGATCCGCAAAAATGAAGACATGCGTGAGGATTTCATGAATCGCGCCCGCGCGACCGTGGACTCGCTCGGCCTGCAGCTGCCCGCGCTCGACGCCAACCCGGCGTGAGCCCGCTTCGAAAGCCAGCGGTCCGCATGCAGGCGAAATTTTCCAGCACCAATCCGGCGCGCGCCGAATACTACGAGCGGCTCGGCCGCGAAGGTTTGGCGCCGCTCTGGGAGGTGCTCGCGGCGCTCGTTCCGCGCGAGCCGTCGTCGGTCTGCGTGCCCGCTTTCTGGAAGTACGCGTCGGTGCGCCCGCTCCTCATGGAGGCGGGCCGCCTCATCACGGCCAAAGAAGCGGAACGGCGCGTGCTCGTGTTCGAAAACCCGGCGCGACCCGGCAGCTCGGCGATCACGCAGAGCCTCTACGCGGGGATGCAGCTCATTTTGCCGGGGGAGGTCGCGCCGAGCCACCGCCACACGCAGTCGGCGCTGCGTTTCGTGATCGAGGGGTCGGGCGCGTACACCGCGGTCAACGGCGAGCGCACGCTGATGCAACCGGGCGACTTCATCGTCACGCCGTCGTGGACCTTCCACGACCACGGCAACCCCGCCGACGGTCCCGTCGTGTGGCTAGACGGCCTCGACATTCCGCTCATCGCGTTTTTCGATGCGGGGTTTTCGGAGCGCTACCCGCAGGAATCGCAGCCCATCACGCGCGAGACGGGCGACGCGCTCGCGCGCTACGGCAGCGGGCTCCTACCGCTCGAGTACGTTCAGCAGACCGCAGCGACGCCACTGCTCTCCTATCCCTACGAGCGCACGCGAGCAGCGCTCACTCAGCTCCGGCGGACGAGCGCGCCCGACCCGCGGCATGGCATCAAGCTCCAGTATGCGAACCCCGGCAACGGCGGCTATCCCATGCCGACGATCGCCACCTTCGCGCAGTTACTGCCGAAAGGGTTCAAGGGCGAGGGTTACCGGGCGACCGACGGCACCGTTTACAGCGTGGTCGAGGGACGCGGCCGCACGCGCGCGGGCGAGCAAATCTTCGAATGGGGGCCGAAGGACTTGTTCGTCGTGCCCTCCTGGTATCGCACCCAGCACGAGAGTGACGAGGACGCGGTGCTCTTCAGCTTCAGCGATCGACCGGCGCAGAAATTTTTCGGGATCTGGCGCGAGGAAGCGGCGCCATGACCGGTTTTTTCAGCGTGCTCGGGCAGCCGGTCTCGGACGCCGAACGCTCGCTCGTCCGCGACTATTTGCGCGGGCTCGGGATCACGGAATCCGTGCCGGTCGAGCCGGTGCGCGATTGGGCGCAAGCCCGCGGCGTGACGAGCGACGCGAGCTGGGACCGGCGCTGGTGGGACGCGGAGCAAATCGAGCGCGACCGGCTGCGCTCACGCGTGTTCGCCACCCATGCGGAGGCCGACGCGCTTCGGCTGCTGTCCAATCCGTTCGACCGAGACACGGAGGTGCAAGGCGCGGCGGCGCGCGCGGCCGAGCGCGCCGGCTGTGCGGACGTGGCTCTCGTCAAATCGGCTACCGGCGCCGCCAGCGAGGCGCTCTACCTCGGAGCGCTCGCTCGACTCGCGAGTGAGCCCGCGGAGCACCCCTTCCGGCTAAAAGAGACTTTGTTTGCCCGCGGTCGTTGGCCGCTCGGGATCTTGGACGCGCGCTACTGGGTCTTTTGAACGGCCCGCTTTGAAAAGGAGCAGATCGTGGAATACGTCTTTCCAGTGCCGAGCCCGCCGAGCGTGGCCGTCGTGGGCGCCGACGTGCGCTTTCCCGTTCACCGCATTTATTGCGTGGGCCGCAACTACGGCGAGCACGCGCGCGAGATGGGCTTCGATGCAGCGCGCGAGGACCCCTTTTTCTTCGCCAAGCCCGCGGACGCCGTCGTGGCGAGCGGCTCGACGATCCCCTACGCGGCCGCGACCCGTAACCTGCACCACGAGATCGAGCTCGTCGTGGCGATCGGCCGCGCCGGAGCCAACATCACGCCGGAAACGGCGCTCGAGCACGTGTACGGCTACGCCGTCGGCATCGACCTGACCCGTCGCGATCTGCAGCTCGCAGCCCGCGACAAGGGGCGGCCGTGGGACACGGGCAAGGGCTTCGACGACTCCGCACCCATCGGAGCCATCGTGCGCGCCGCCGACAAGGGGCATCCCTCGCGCGGCGCGATTTGGCTGCGCGTCAACGGCGAGACCAAACAAAGCTCGGACATCGCCGAGCTGATTTGGCCCGTGCCCGACATCGTCGCGCACCTCTCGAAGCTCTTCACGTTGCAGCCGGGTGATCTGATCTACACGGGCACACCGGCGGGCGTCGGCCCCGTCGTCGCCGGCGACCGTATCGAAGGCGGCATCGAAGGCGTCGGGGAGGTGCGCCTCCTCATCGCGCCGTGAGCCGCGGCGCCGGGCTCTTCGTTCCCGTCACCCTTGGATAAAACCCATGATCCTTCACAATTACTTTCGCAGCTCCGCGTCCTACCGAGTGCGCATCGCCCTCAACCTGAAGCGCCTGCCCTTCGACTACCGCGCCGTGCATTTGAACCGCGGCGGCGGGGAGCAGCTTCAGCCGGCATTTCTGGCCCTCAACCCGCAGGCGCTCGTGCCCGTCCTCGAGCACGACGGCGCCTTCTTGCAGCAGTCGCTCGCCATCATCGAGTACCTCGAGGAGGTTCACCCGTCACCGCCACTGCTCCCCCCAGACGCTCTCGGGCGAGCGCGGGTGCGGTCCCTCGCGCTGATGGTCGCGTGCGAGATGCACCCGCTCAACAACCTGCGCGTTCTGAATTACCTGAGCGGCACGCTGGGAGTCACGGCAGAAGCCAAATCCAGCTGGTACCGGCACTGGGTCGAGCTCGGCTTCGGCGCGCTCGAAGCGGAGCTCGCGAGGAGCCCGCACACGGGCGCGTTCTGTCACGGCGACGCGCCGACGCTCGCGGACTGCTGCCTCGTTCCCCAACTCTTCAACGCGCGCCGCTTCGAATGCGATCTGACGCCGTACCCGACGCTCCTCGCCGTGGAAAAGCGTTGCGTCGAGCTCGCGGCATTTCGCGACGCGGCCCCCGATCGCCAGCCCGACGCCGAATAGCAACGCGACAAAGCCCTCGGAACCCGACATGACTCAGCTCGTCACACTCAGCAAGGAAGGCGGCATCGGCACGCTCGTGCTCGACAACCCGCCCGTCAACGCGCTTTCGCACGAGGTCCGCGTGCAGCTCGGTCGAGCGCTCGCGGAAGCGCTCGCCGACGCCGAAATCCAGGTCGTCGTGCTCGCGTGCCAGGGCCGCACGTTCGTGGCGGGCGCCGACATCAAGGAGTTCGGCAAACCGCCGCTCGCCCCCGACGTCCCCGAGCTCATCGAGTCTTTCGACGCGGCGGACAAGCCGATCGTCGCGGCACTGCACGGTACGGCGCTCGGGGGCGGTCTGGAGCTCGCGCTCGCCTGCAGCTATCGCGTCGCGCACGCGGACGCGCGCGTCGGGTTCCCCGAGGTGACGCTCGGCATCCTGCCGGGGGCCGGCGGTACGCAGCGCTTGCCCCGGCTGATCGGCGTGCCCGCTGCGCTCGACCTGATCGTCGGCGGCGCTCCCGTGAAGGCGGCTCGCGCGGCCACGCTCGGGCTCGTTGACACCGTGGTCGAGGGCGATGTGCGGGCGGAGGCGACGACTTTCGCGAAGCGCCTACTCGCCGACGGCCCCGCCGTGCGCCGGACGAGCGCGCTGCGTGTGCCGCCGGCTTCCGCCGAGGAGTTGAACGAATTCGAACGCGGGGTGCGCGAGCGTTCGCGCGGTCGCCTCGCGCCGCTCCATTGCGTGCGCGCCGTCCGCGCGGCCGTGGAGCTGCCGTTCGCGGAGGGCTTGAAGCGGGAGCACGAGCTTTTCTTGGAGCTGAT
>Ga0164241_10005824_pt1 | contig 11395 bp, 7 predicted proteins | sample OricomyardsoilBY_FD_108780 | JGI IMG/M metagenome (GOLD analysis project Ga0164241, IMG submission 108780) | Backyard soil microbial communities from Emeryville, California, USA - Original compost - Back yard soil (BY) | ecosystem: Environmental > Terrestrial > Soil > Unclassified | place: USA... | reverse complement strand
TCACCTCCCTCGAGATTCACCACGCGCATGCCGAGTCGGAGATTTCGTTCGAGTTCACCCCGGTGGACGGCACCGCGCCGCAGATCGTGGTCGATCTCGCGAGCGTGACCGGCGTGACGAGCGTCACCGAGATCCCATCCTTCGCCAACATCTACGGCAAGCGGATCATCGTCATGGGCGGCGGGGCACAGGTCGGTTTCGTCGCGATGGGCGCGATATCGGAGGCCGACCGGCACAACATCCGTGGCGAGCGCATCTCGGTCGACACAATTCCTTTGGTGGGCGAGCAGGCGCTGGCGGCCGCGGTCCGGGCCGTGGTCAGGCTGCCGCGCGTGAAACTGGTCGTGCTGGCCGGGTCGATCATGGGCGGTGAAATCACCACCGCGGTCGAAGAAGTCAGAAAGAACGGGCTGTTCGTGATCTCGCTCAACATGGCGGGCAGCGTTCCCGACGCGGCCGATCTCGTGGTCAGCGACCCTGTTCAGGCCGGGGTGATGGCCGTCATGGCCGTCGCCGACACGGCGAAGTTCGACCTCATGCGGCAACTGAAGCGGAAGTACTGAAACCGGCCTTGAGGACTTGAAGGCTTGAGGACTTGGAGGCTTGAAGACTTGAGGCCTTGGGTGCCTGCAGCCCAAGCCCTCAAGTCCTCATGTCCTCAAGTCCTCAAGTCCTCGGGTCCTCAAGCCCTCGAGTCCTCAAGTCCTCGAGTCCTCAAGTCCTCATGTAATATCGCAAGGATTCCCATGACTGTTCTCCAACCCGTCCGCGCCGGTTTCCTCGCCGTCGCGGTGATCATCGCGATCGCGCCGCTCGGCTGCGCCAAGAATCCGTTTTCGCCATCGCAGAACACAGGCCAGCCGTTTTCGATCGTGGAGGTCACCCTGGGCACCGGCACCCAGGTCGCGCCGCTGTCTACGGTCGTCGTCGACTACGCGGGATATCTCTACGACGCGTCGAAGCCGGACAATGAGGGGTTGCTGTTCGACACGTCCCTTTCGAGCCAGCCGATCACGTTCGTCGTCGGTGCGGGCCAGGTGATACCGGGATTCGAGCAGGGCGTACTGGGCATGAAGGTCGGCGGGTTCCGGCGCGTCACCATTCCTCCCGAACTCGGTTACGGGTCCATCGGGCAGTATCCCGTTCCCAAGAACGCCACGCTCGTGTTCGAGATCAGCCTGCTCGGCGCGTCGGTTCCACAGTAGACCGGGTCAGATCCGGCTGAGATCGCAGCTCCTGCCTCCCGCGGCCGGCAGGTAGGCGCCTTCCACGTAGTCCATCACCATGCGGTCTGCGCTGAACCGCCAGCCCATCGTCTGAATCGCGCGCTTCATCCTGGCAATCCAGTGTCGCGGCAAGCCGTCGCGGTCGCGGTTGTAGAAGAGCGGAATGACCTCGTCGCGCAGCACCCGCAACAGCGCGTCGCCGTCGCGCGAGTCGTGCGTCGTCACGTCGCTATGCGTTTCGCCACCGCCGATGGCGAAACCGTTCTGGCCGTCGTACGCCTCCGCCCACCAGCCGTCGAGGATCGACAGGTTCAGCCCGCCGTTCAGCACGACCTTCTGGCCGCTCGTGCCGCACGCCTCCAGCGGGCGGCGCGGGTTGTTGAGCCAGAGGTCCACGCCCTGCACCATGTGCCGGCCGACGTTGATGTCGTAGTCCTCGATGAAGACGATCTTGCCGGCGAACCGCGGGTCGCGCGCCAGCCGGGCGATCTGCTGCAGCATTTCCTTGCCCGGCCGGTCGTGCGGATGCGACTTGCCGGCGAAGATCAGCTGGACGGGCATCTGCGCGTGTCCGACCAGTGAGGCGACGGCTTCGATGTCGCGCAGGATCAGATTGGCGCGCTTGTACGTCGCGAAGCGCCGCGCGAACCCGATCGTGAGCGCGTCCAGCGTGAGCGCGTTGCGGATCTGCGCCACCGACTCGGCGCTTTCGCCCCGCTGTTCCGCCTGCCGGACCGCGCGCCGCCGTGCGAAGGCAATGAGCCGCGCCTTCAGGGTCTGGTGCGCTTCCCACATCTCGCCGTCGTCCACCTTGTTGATGGCTTCCCAGAATCCGGCTTCGCTGGCGCGGTCGGGCCAGTCGGGACCGAGGTGCCGATCGAAGACCTGGGTCATCTGCTCGGCGAGCCATGACTTGGTGTGGACGCCGTTGGTGATGTGGCCGATTGGCACCTCGTCGTCGGTGCTGCGATTCGGATAGAGCTCCTTCCACATCGCGCGCGACACACCGCCGTGCAGCGACGAGACGGCATTGGCACGCCGGCCGTACCGCAGGGCAAGGACCGTCATGCAGAACGTCTCGTTGCTGTCCGCGGCGTTCACGCGGCCGAGGCTCATCAGCCAGTCGTGGTCCACGCTCATTGACTCGCGGAGCGGCCCGAGGTGCTCCTCGATCAGGTCGGCCGGAAAGCGGTCGTGCCCCGCGGGCACGGGTGTGTGGGTCGTGAAGACCACTTCCGTCGAAACGCGGCGCATGGCCTCCCGGGCATCGATCCCTTCGGTCACCATCCGCTGCCGCGTGAATTCGAGGGTCGCGAACGCGCTGTGTCCCTCGTTCAGGTGAATGACGCCCGGATGGATGCCGAGCGCCGTCAGCGCCTTGGCACCGCCGATGCCGAGGATCAGCTCCTGACGGATGCGGACGCGCGCGTCGCCGCCGTAGAGCCGCGAGGTGAGTTCGCGATCTTCGGGCCGGTTGCCGTCGACGTTGGAGTCGAGCAGCAGCAGCGTGTTGCGGCCGACCGCGACCTTCCAGACCCTCGCCGAGACCGGGCCGGTCCGCGTGTCGATCGTCACCACGATCGGCTGGCCGTCCTCGAGCGCCGGCGTAATCGGCAGCACGTTGCTGTTGAGGTCGACGTAGTCCTCGTGCTGCCAGCCGTCGATGTCGAGCCGCTGCCGGAAGTAACCCTGGTCGTAGTACAGGCCGACGCCGACGAGCGGAATGCCGAGGTCCGAGGCGCTCTTGATGTGATCGCCCGCCAGGATGCCGAGGCCGCCCGAGTAGATCGGCAGCGACTCGTGCAGCCCGAACTCGGCGGAGAAGTACGCGACGGGCCTGGCCGAGAGCACGCCGCCATGACGCGCGCCCCAGGTCTCGGTCGAGTTCAGGTACTCCTGCATCCGGCGATACGCGTAGTTGATCCGGCTGTGCAGCGCGAGCTGCGAGGCGCGTGACTCGAGCGTCTCAATCGGCAGCCGTCCCAGCATGGCGATCGGGTTGTGCGTGACCTCGCGCCAGATCACCGGGTCGAGATCACGGAACAGGCTGGTGGCGTCCTTGTCCCAGCTCCACCAGAGGTTGGCCGCGAGCTTGTTCAGCCGCTCGTGCGCCGGCGCGAGAAACTGGCCCATCAGCCGGGCTTCGCTCACGAGGGGAGCGAGCTGCGCCGCGGCGGTCACCAGCATGCGGACGTCGTCGGCGCCGAACGCCCGTGACTCGGCCGTCTGCACGACCAGCACGCCCTGCAGCACGCCGCGGTCGAGGATGGGCACGCCGAGGAACGACCGGTAGGCGTCCTCGCCGGCTTCCGGGAAGAACTTGAACCGCGGGTGCGACGTCGCGTCCGCCAGCACCACAGGCTGTACCTGTTCGGCGACCAGTCCGGCGAGGCCTTCGTTGACGCGCATGCGCACGCGGCCGACGCTCTCGGGGCGCAGGCCGATCGTGGCCGCGAGCACGAGCGTCGCGCGATCCGGCTGGAGCAGATACACGGAGCAGACGTCGGTCTGGAATCTCTTGCGGATGAGCAGGACGATGTTGGTCAGCGTCTCCGAGGGATTGCCGCTCTCGGAAACGAGACGGCTGATGTCCTCGAGGCTCCAGAGACGCGAGTGGTCGCTGCCCGGCGCCACGCCTGTGCTTTCCATGCGATGTCGATCCTCCGTCGCCCGCGGTGTTCGCGGCGGGCACTGCAGCCATTCTCGCGAATCGGCGGCGGCTGTCCAGCGGAAATCGCGCGCGGGCGCGTGCATCCGACAATGTTGTTGCACGCGAATGGCCGGTGCGACGCGATTGTCCGTGTCCACTCCGGCAAGGTGTGTTAAAAAACACGGTCATGTCCGACCAGCCCCACCGGTCGGCCGGCACGTTGTCGAGCGTCGGCCGGTATCGCGTCGAGGCGCTTCTTGCGAGCGACACGATTGACGACGTGTACCGCGGCTTCGACCCGCTGATCGAGCGTCCGGTCATCGTCAAGATCTTCAGGATCGGCACGCTGGATGCCGAAGCCGCGCGCGGCGTCACGGCGTTGTTCTACGACGTCATGCGGCGGACCGGCGCGCTGGTCGATCCCGGCGTCATGACGCTGTACGACGTCGGCGCGATCGATGGCGCGCTGTTCGTCGCGAGCGAGTTCGTCGAGGGCACGAGCCTCGCGACGCGGCTGGCCGAAGGCGACACGCTCGATCTCGAGCGCAAGGTGTCCATCCTGTCGCGGATCGCGGATGCGCTCGAGGCGGCAGCCGCGCAGCGGATCGCGCACCTCAACCTCAAACCATCGAGCGTCCTGCTCGGCGAGGACCACTCGGTGAAGATTGGCGGATTCGGCGTCGCGCCGGTCGGCGATGCCATCACCGCGGCGGCCGGCGCGGCGCGGCCGGCCGCGTCGCGCTACGTCGCGCCGGAGCGCGCGGCCGGCGAGGCCGGCGACGTGCGGTCGGACGTCTTTTCGCTGGGCGAGATCGCGGTCGACCTGCTCGCGCCGCGCGCCGTACGCGACGCGGGGCCCGTCGCCATCCCGGCGCTGCCGCCGGAACTCGGCCGCCAGGGCGTTCGCGTCGAACGATGGGCCGCCTTGTTTGCCCGCGCGCTGGCGTCGATGCCTGCCGACAGGTTTCCATCGGCCGGCGCGTTCAAGCTCGAACTGCTGCACGTGCTCGGGGTGGACGAATTCCAGGCCCGTCTCGCCTGGGACGCGCTCGGCGCGTCGAGCCTCAAGTCACTGGCGGTCGACTCGGAGGCGGAAACCATCCTGGCCTCGCCGAACCCCGCACCTGTCAAAGCTGCACACGACGACACACGTACGAAGGACGAAGAGGACGACGATCCGCCGACGACGTTCCGCCAGGTGTAGCGGGCGTCTGCCGCTCGCGCTCGATCCCACCAAAGCCCTTACCGCCTTCGGCCGATACGTTAGTATTGCCACGGCACGGCGAGTCCCCCCGCTCGTTCGGGGCGCGCCCTGGTCCAAAGGAACTCTCTTGATGTTCACGGCGCACGGCGTTACCCATGCGGGCCGCGTCCGAAAAGTCAACGAAGACAACCTCTTCCTCGATCCTTCGCTCGGCCTCTTCATCGTCGCCGACGGCATGGGCGGGCACAACGCCGGGGAAGTGGCGTCCAAGCTGGCGGTCGAAGCGATCGCCGGCTTCCTCGAGCGGTCGCGGAGCGGCGAAGACTTCACCTGGCCGTACGGGCTGAATCCGAACCTGTCATTTCTCGCCAACCGGCTCATGACCGCCACAAAGCTGGCCAATCGCCGTGTGGTCAAGGCGGGCGAGAGCCGGGACGAGTACACGGGGCTCGGCACGACGGTCGTGATCGCCCTGGTAGAAGACGGCCAGCTGGCCTACACGGGCGTGGGCGACAGCCGCATCTACTCGTACCTCGGCGGCCGGCTGACGCAAATCACCGAAGACGACTCCTGGGTCGCGACCGTCATCGCCAAGGCGGGCGTGGACGAAGCCACGCTGGCCGCCCATCCCATGAAGCACGTGCTGACCAACGTCCTCGGCGCACGAGAACCGCTCGAGATGGAAGTCAGCGAGCGGCCGGTCGAATCGGGCGAGTTGCTGCTGCTCTGCAGCGACGGCCTGCACGGCGCGCTTCCGGACGCGGTCTTTGCAGACGTGCTCGGCTCGGATCGCGACGTCCCCACGATGGCCGACGATCTCGTGCGGATGGCGCTCGAGCGCGACGGCGCCGACAACATCACCGCGCTGGTCATCCGCTGCCCCTGACGCTGGAGTCATGACGCCCGACGACGCGCACGTCAATTCGCCGGACGCCGAAGAGGCGCTGCCGATCGCCCGGATCGGGCGGTACGAGCTCGTCGATCGCATCGGCAAGGGCGGCATGGGTGTGGTCTATCGCGGCCGCGATACGGCCATCGGCCGCATGGTGGCCGTGAAGATGCTCGTCTCCGACATCGACGTGTCCGACGAGACGCGCGAGCGCTTCTTCCGGGAAGCCCGGTCGGCCGGCCAGCTCACGCACCGCAACATCATCACCATCTACGACTTCGGCGAGGAACAGGGGCGCGCCTACATCGTGATGGAGCTGCTCACGGGCGAGAGCCTGACGGGCCTGCTCGCGCGCCACGTGAAGCTCTCCCTCGAGCAGCAGGTCGACATGATGGCGCGCGTGGCGGAAGGACTCGCCTTCGCGCACTCGAAGGGCATCGTCCATCGCGACATCAAGCCGGCGAACCTGTTCGTGACGGCCGACGGCCAGATCAAGATTCTCGACTTCGGCGTGGCGCGCATCGCGTCCTCCAAGCTCACGCGCAGCGGCCTGCTCGTCGGCACGCCCGATTACATGTCGCCCGAGCAGGTCATGGGCAAGGTCGTCGATCAGCGCTCCGATGTGTTTTCGGCAGGCGCGGTCTTCTATCAGCTGCTGACCGGCCGCAAGCCGTTTGCGGCCAGGAAGCTGCCGCAGATCCTGAACAACGTCGCCAACGAGCAGCCGGCGGCCATCACGAGCGACGAAGCGCCTCCGGAACTGGCGGCGATCGTCATGAAAGCGCTCGAAAAGGATCCCGCCAACCGCTATCCGCGCATGCTCGACATGCTGGTCGGGCTGACCACGTTCCTGCGCGGGTGGGACCGGCAGACGCGGGAACTGGCGACCGCGGCGTGCGCGCGGTATCACGAGAACGAGGCCCTGATCGCGGCACGGCGCGCCGCGGGGCAGGAGCCGGCGGAGGACGTCGCGGCCGCGCCGCTGCTGCGCGACCTCCCGCTGTTCGACGAACGCGGCGGCGACGTGCTGACGGTCGTGCCGTTCCGTCGCGCGAAGATTCTGGAGATTCGGCGGGTGCTGGACGAACAGCACGCGCGTCTGGCCGGCAGCCGTCCGGCGGGTTCCTGAGCGGCTGGGAGTTCATGGCATCCATTCCGACGAAGATCGGTCGCTACGACATCATCGAGCTCGTGGGCCGCGGCGGCATGGGCGTGCTCTATCGCGCCCGCGACCGCATGCTCGAGCGCGACGTCGCCCTGAAGATGATGCACGTCGACTTCTCGGTCGACAGCGCCGCACGGGAGCGCTTCGAGCGCGAAGCCAAGGCGGTCGCGCGCCTGCAGCACCGCAACGTCGTGACCATCCACGAACTCGGATCGGCCGATGGGTCGCCGTACATCGTCATGGAGTTTCTGGGCGGTCAGGACCTCGACGTGCGGATCCGCGACGGCGTGCCGATGACGCTGACCGAGAAGCTGGACGTGGCGATTCAGCTGTGTGAAGGCCTGGGCTACGCGCACGAGCAGGGCATCGTCCATCGCGACATCAAGCCGGGCAACGTGCGGGTGCTGGAAGACGGCACCGTGAAGATCCTCGACTTCGGGATCGCGAAGTTCGCCGTCAACTCCGTCACGCAGTCGGGATCCATTCTCGGCACGCCGAGCTACATGGCGCCCGAGCAGGTCATGGGGCAGCCGGTTGACGGGCGCGCGGACCTCTTCTCTGCCGGCGTGCTGCTCTACGAAGTGCTCAGCGGCAAGAAGCCGTTCACCGGAGACGCGCCGACCGCGGTGGTCTACCAGATCATGCACGTCGAGCCGCCGCCGATCCACGACGCCGCGCCCGAACTGCCGGAGGCGCTGAACGAGATTGTGACGCGCGCGCTCGCCAAGAATCCGAACGAGCGCTACGCGCGCGCGAGCGAGATGGCGGCCGACCTGCAGATGGTCAAGATGATGCTGGATCTGCCGCTCGGCAACGGCGAGAAGGCATCGACCGGCAACACCGGGAAGCTCAACGCGACGCTGATCCGTGAAAAGACCGGATCGGCCGCCACCGCCGCGGCGCTCAATCAGCGGATGCGTGGGTCCGCGGTGGCGGCCGTGGCCGACGCCGCGCCGCGAGCCGGCGTCGAGGATCACAGCCGTAAGAGCCTGGTCTGGATCGTCGGCGCGATCGGCGTCGTCGTGCTCGGCATCCTCGGCTATCTCGTGTTCGGCAATCGATCGTCGGCGCCTGCGGGCGCCTCCACCACGGCGGAAGGGACCTCGGCACCCGCGTCCGGCGGCGGCGAGGCAAATGCCGGCGCTGCGGCTTCGTCAGACGCGTCGATCGTCATCTCGTCGTCGCCCTCCGGAGCGGCCATCAAGATGAATGGGGTGGACACCGGCAAGGTCACGCCGGCGGCCGTCCCCGTGGGCACCGGATCCGACCATGTCGTGGAGTTGTCGCTCGCCGGGTACGACACGATGACGGCCAGCCTGACCGACGCGGAAATCACCGCCGGGAAGCGCGAGTTCCGCCTCAGCCGTCCGGCCGGCCCTGTCCGGCTCACCGTCTCGGCGCCGTTTCCATTCGAGCTCGTTCAAGGCGGGAAGGTGCTGTCGGCCGCCGCAACGACCCATGAGGTCACGCTCCAGCCCGGCAGCGCCGCCGTGACGGCGCGCAATCGGGAACTCCTGCTGAATACGCCCGTCAGCGTGGATTTCCAGCGTCCGCGCCTGGAGGTGACGCTGCCCGCTCTGGGCGGCCTGACGATCTATTCCAGCGGGGAGACCTGCTCGATCACCGTCGATGGCCAGGACCTCGGGTTCCCGCCCATCGTGAGGAAACCCGCCGCTGCCGGAACGCACACGGTGGCGATAAAATGCCCGGACGGCAAAACCGACAGTCGCAGGCAGGCGGTCACCGCCGGCCAGACTGCTACTGTCACTTTCTGATTGACCATGCACGTGATGCGGTTCCCCGGCTCCCGGTCCTGGCTCATGGCGATGCTTCTGTCGACGGCGTCGGCCGTCGCGCTGACGGCCCAGTCGTCGACGTCGGACGAGGAAGTGTCCCGGCGGCAGCTCGAGAGCGGTCGATCGTTCGCCCGGCAGGGCAATTACCAGGAAGCGCTGAAGGATTTTCGGGCGGTGGCCGACACGCACGGCACGAGCAGCGTCGCCGACAACGCGCTGCTCGAGATCGCGCGCTACTACCTCGACGTAGGCGGGGATACCCGCCAGGCCCAGCAGGCCGTTGACGCCATTCTCAAGACGTACCCCACGTCGGACTCGGCGCCCGACGCGTACCTCATGGCGGGCCGCCTCGCACTCGCGAAGAGTCATCAGCCGGCCGAGCTCGACGCAGCCCTCGCCAACTTCGATCGCGTCGTGCGCCTGTTCCCGAGTTCCGATGCCGTGCCCCGGTCGCTCGCCCTGTCGGGGGAGACGCTCTGGTACGCCGGGCGTTACAACGAGGCGCTCTCGCTCCTTGGACGTGTGAGTCTCGAGTATTCCTCGCACACCGCCGCGGCCGAAGCCTCGCTCGCATCCGGACGCGTGATGGTATCGCTCGGCGATCCGATCTCGGCGATGGAAGAGCTCCAGCAGGTGCGCAACCGCTGGCCGAACACGCCGGAAGCGCAGACAGCGCTCGCCCGCATCACGTTGCTGCAGCGGTTGTACGTCCGTGCCGGCAGGGGACCGGCGTACGTCCTGTCGAACGAGACGGTCGGGCCCGCGAAGTTGAACAATGTCTCTGCCCTGGCGCTGTCGCCGAAGGGGTACCTGTACTGGTCGACGGACTCGACGGTCGGGACCACGGCACCGGCCTCCGAGCCGGCGATTCCGGCGCTGGGTAAGCCGCGGGGGCTGGCGTTCGATACGTCCGGCACGCTCGCGATTCTCGAACAGAGCGCAATCCGCCCGCTGACAGGAACGGCGATGCCGCTGCTGGTGGGCAATTCGAAAGGCGAGCAGGTGGCGCTCGACCACATCGATGCCGCCGTCCAGCTCTCGAATGGTGACTGGGTCATCATGGATGGCGGCGACAAGTACATCCTGCGATTCACGCGCGCGGGCGGTTATATCGGCGGGTTTGCCACGGCCAAAGTCTCGCGGCTCGCCGTGAATGTCGTGGACGAAGTCGCCGGCCTGGATCGCGATCAGAAATCGGTCGACTTCTTCGATGCCACCGGCAAGCCCATCGGCCGGCTGCCGTTCAAGGGTGTGGGATACGACCTGCAGGATCCGGAGGACCTCGCGTACGACTCCTTCGGTCACCTGTACGTGCTGGATCGTGGAACGCTCGCCGTGTTCAGTCCCTATCCGGCGCCCGGCGCGCCTGCTGCCGCCGCGGCGACGGCTCCGGCCAGCTCCGCGACGGATCGCGGCGCGGCGTACCGGCTGCTGACGACGTTTTCCGAGCCGGAAAAGAGCACGACCGGTTTCAAACGGGGCGCGGCGCTCGCGATCGACGAATCGGGCGCCGCCTTTCTTTACGATGAACGCGCGCAGCGCGTGCTGGTGTACCGATGAAACCCGGGCGGTCTTTCACGCGTGCTGTCCTGGCCGTTTCAGGTCTCGCGGTCGCGTCCCCTTTCGTCGTCGCGCATCCGGCGGCGACGCCCGCGGCGCAACTCCCCGCCGCGCAGCTGCCCGCCGGCACGGCGGAGCTCCTCTTCGATCAGGGCAAGCGCGCCTTCGACGCGTTCCAGTACGACAAGGCGATTCCGCTGTTCGACAGCGTGCTGACAGCCATCGCCGCCACCCCGCAGGTGCCGCGTTCCGAGCTGCAGGCACAGGCACTCGAGCTGCGCGCACGCGCGCGATTCGCCACCGGTGACACGGGCGGCGCCGAGCAGGATTTCGCCAGGCTTCTGACGGTCAATCCGCGGTATCGACTCGCTGCAGGCGTGTCGCCGCGCGTCGTCGGCGTCTTCGACGGGGTCAGGCGCATCACGGTCGGACAGGTGACGATGTCCCTGACGCCGGCCGGCGAGATTGAGCTGGATGGCAAGCCGATCCCGATGACCGAAGCGCCGCAGACCCTGGACATGACTGCGGGCGATCACACGGTGACAGCCAGGCGTGATGGCTATCGTCCCATCACGCAGAGGTTCACTGTGGCCGCCAACAATGTCACCAGCGTGCCGCTGGAACTCGAACGGGTCTCGGCAACGCTCACCCTCGTGTCGACGCCGGACGATGTCGAGGTGCTGTTCGACGGCGCGTCGCGGGGTAAGACGATCCGCGGCACGGACGCCGCGGGCGCCTCGGCCCCGTTCGTCCTGAACGACCTGGCGACGGGCACACACCGGCTTCAGCTCCGGCGCGACTGCTTTCGGGAAATCGAGCGCACGATCACCATTGAACGGCCTGATGATCTGAGCGTCGAGCCGCTCACGCTGCTGCCGGCCACCGCCGTCGTCAGGATCACGGCG
>Ga0164241_10005823_pt1 | contig 11397 bp, 9 predicted proteins | sample OricomyardsoilBY_FD_108780 | JGI IMG/M metagenome (GOLD analysis project Ga0164241, IMG submission 108780) | Backyard soil microbial communities from Emeryville, California, USA - Original compost - Back yard soil (BY) | ecosystem: Environmental > Terrestrial > Soil > Unclassified | place: USA... | reverse complement strand
GTCGTGCTGGCACCCGAGACCGAAAACCCCGACATCCACGTTATAAAGTCCGTGCTCGCCATCACCAACAACCCGGCGCGCAAGCAGGAGCCGTACCACGTGGTGGCGGAGATCCGCGACGGCAAGAACCTCGAGGCGGCGGCGCTGGTGGGCGGCAAGGAGGCCATCTACGTCCAGGGCGAGGACCTGATCGCGCGCGTGACCGCGCAGACCTGCCGGCAGTCGGGCCTGTCGGTGGTCTACACCGAACTACTGGATTTCGACGGCGCGGAGATCTACTTCAAGGGCGAGCCCGGCCTCGCGGGGCGTACCTATCGCGAGGTCATCGCCGCTTACGAGGATTCCACCGTCATGGGAATCATGCGCGGCAACGGGGAGGTGCTGCTCAATCCGCCGATGGACACCGCCTTCGAGCGCGATGACCAGATCATCGCCATCACCGAGGACGACGACACGCTGGTGTTGCGCCCCGACGCCGGCGGTGGATTGCCCGACACCAGCGCCCTGGCGCATCGCGAGCGGCTGCCGGCGGCCCCCGAGCGCATCCTGATCCTCGGCTGGAACGGCAAGGCGCAGGCCATCATCGAGGAGCTCGACAACTATGTCGCGCCCGGCTCCGAGACCATCGTGATCTGCCGCCACCAAGGCGCGCGCGACATCCTCATGAACGTCGCCAAGCGCATGCAGCGCCAGAAGGTACGCTTCGCCGACGGCGACATCACGCACGCCGCCACGCTGGGCGCGGTGAAGGCCACGACCTTCGAACACGTCATCCTGCTGAGCTACAGCGACCTGCCCATCCAGGAGGCGGACGCGAAAACCTTGATCACGCTGCTGCATCTGCGGAACCTGGCGGATGCCGCGGGCGTCCGACTCTCCATCGTGAGTGAAATGATGGACTTGAGGAACCGGGCCCTGGCCCAGATCGCGCGCGCCGACGACTTCATCGTCAGCGACAAACTGGTGAGCCTGATGATGTCGCAATTGTCGGAAAACAAGAACCTGGAGCGGGTCTTCCAGGTCCTGTTCAGCTCGGAAGGCAGCGAGATATACATTCGTCCCATGACGGACTACATCCGGCTCGGCAGCACCGTGGATTTCTACACCGTGCTGGAAGCGGCGGCCGAGCGCGGCGAGACCGCCATCGGCTACCGGCTGATGAAGTACGCTGATGACAAGGGCCACGGCTACGGGGTCAACGTGAATCCGAAGAAGTCCGAAAAGCACACCTTCGCCGAGAACGACATGATCGTCGTGCTGGCGGAGAACTAGGAGCGCACCGTGATCACGCGACGAGGGTTGTTAGGGCTGGCACTGACCGCGGCGCTCGCGCCGGCGGCCGAGGCGGCGCGCGGCGCCAGCGCGCTCAAGGCCATCCAGAAACGCAGCGGCGGGCGACTGGGCGTGCACATACTGGACACGCAGAGCGGCAGGCGCATAACGCTCGACGACAAGTCGCGATATGCAATGGCTTCCACGTTCAAGCTGCCGCTGGCGGCTTCGTTGCTCTGGCAGGCGGACAAGGGCGCCTTTCCGCTGCTGCACCGGCTGAATTTCGAGAAGAGCGACCTGCTGCCGCATTCGCCCATCCTGGAAAAGGCCATCGAGACCGGCGTCACGGAGCTCACGGTGCGCGACCTGTGCGGAGCCGCGGTGGCCTACAGCGACAATGCCGCAGCCAACATCCTGCTCAGGGCCATGGGCGGGCCGGCTGCCTTGACCCAGTTCATGCGCAGCATCGGCGACCAGACCACGCGCCTCGATCGAATCGAACCCGAACTCAACAGCAACCTGCCGGGCGATGAACGCGACACCACCACGCCATTCGCGATGGTGGAGAGCATGCTGCGCATCTTCACGCAGGACGTGTTGTCGCTGGGATCGCGCGCGCTGCTGATCGACTGGATGACCGCCTCGAAGACCGGCGCGGACCGCGTTCGCAAGGGGCTGCCGAAGACCTGGGTGTCGAGCGACAAGAGCGGCACGGGCGCGAACGGCGCGGTCAATGACCTGGTCCTGACCTGGCCGCTGGAACGACGGCCCATCATCATCGCGGTCTACATGAGCGAGTCGAAACTGAGCACCGCCCAGCTGGCCAGCGCGCACGCCGAGATCGGCGAGCTCATCGGCCGCGAAAAGTGGCGGTGACTTTTCCACGCACGGGCTGACCTACTAGTCGACTAGTTGACAGGCCGTATGCCGTTGCGCTTAACTACTAGCGGACTAGTAGGAGGCGCCATGGAGATCGTGCTCGCCGACCGCGAAGCGGAGTTGATGGAAGTGTTGTGGGACTTCGGTCCCGCGACCGTCGCGGAGGTCCGCGACCGTGTCAGCGATGATCTTGCGTACACCACCGTGCTGACGATGCTGCGTACCCTTGAAAACAAGGGCTACGTGACGCGCGAAGCCGACGGCAAGGCGCATCGTTACGCACCCCGCATCGATCGCGACGATGCCCGGCGCAGTGCGTTGCGCGCCATGTCGGAAAAATTCTTCAAGGGCTCGACCGCCATGCTGCTCACGCATTTCGTGGCCGAGGAGAGGCTGTCGAACGATGACCTGCAGCGATTGCGCAAACTGCTCACGCAGCGTGCAAAGAAGAAGGCCAGGCCATGATCGTCGCCTTCATGCTGCATGCGACCGTCGTGGCGGCCTGCTGCGTGCTCGCCGCCTGGGCAGCGGAGCATGCGTTCGCGTCGTGGGGCAAGCCTCGTCGGCTGGCCTGGACGCTTTCGATGTTCATGAGCGTGGCGATCCCGGTGGCGGCGCTGGTTGCACCCGACCGAGTACTCCCCATGGCCCAGACTCCGTCGGCGGCCGCGGCGCCGGTTGGCACAGCACCCGGGATATTCATCACCGACTTCGTGCGGATGCCAGCGGTGCCCTCGAGCGCGTCATGGGATCGGGTCATCGGTTGGAGTTGGGCCTGTATGTCTTTGCTGGTCCTGGTTTTCTATGCAGCGACCGCCTGGAGGGTGGCGCGACGCGCGCGCGCCTGGGCAATCGACGTCGCACGCGCAGGCGTGCTCATCGCGCCGGACATTGGACCCGCGGTGATCGGACTGCTGCGTCCACGCGTGGTGCTGCCGCAGTGGTTGACCGTCGCCCCGGAAGCCACCCGGCGGCTGGTGCTCGCTCACGAGCGCCAACACGTCGCCGCGCGTGATCCGCTGCTATTGGCTGCGGCGTTGTTGCTGGTGGCACTGCTGCCGTGGAATTTGCCGTTGCTCTGGCAGCTGCGTCGATTGCGTCTGGCACTCGAGCTGGATTGTGACGCACGGGTGCTGGCCGCCGACGTCGACCCCGTCGAATACGGCGAGGCCCTGCTGCTCGTGAACCAGCACAACTCAATGGCGCCGGCTGGTGCCATTGCACTCATCGAACGCCCCTCACAGCTCGAACGGAGGATCACGATCATGACCGCCGCCGCCCAACGTTTCCGCAAGTCCATCGCCGCGCTGGCCGTGGCAGTCGCCGCGGCTTGCCTGTTCGCCGCCACCAGCATCAATGCACCCGCATTGGCCATGGACGCACCGCTCAAGCCTTCGCCTTCGGGTGCAAGCGCGATGCGTCTCGGCCAGCATTTCGAAAGGATGCTCGCGGACCGCTTCCCGAACCTGCTCGAGCAGGACCATGACCGCATGCCGATGGTGATCGTGCTGCTCAACGAGGACTGGAGCATCGCGCGCGCAGCGCAGGTCATCTCCAAAGACGAACTACCCGCCGACGCGGGCACCTTCGGCGTGATCGGCCTCGCCAGGGAAGACGTGCCCTACGTTGGCAACATGGGCGTGCAGTCGCCTGACAATCCGAAACACGTGGTGTTGGTGGTTTTTACCGAGCGCAAGACGGCGGGAAAGCGCTTCGTCTCGCACGTCTTCCCGGACTCACGTACCGTGGATCGTGAGATTTTCCGGAGATATTTTCCGCTGGCCGCGACTTCCCGCATTCCAGCGGGTCAGCGCCCGTGGGTGTTGCTGGATAGAGAAGGCCATGTATTGCGCAGTGGGCAGGAGCCGGTGGAATCGTCCGCGTGGAATCGCACGCTCGAGTCACGCTTCTCGGGGATCAAGACCCAGGGCATCACGGTCACGCCCATCACCGACGATGCGGGCGAGCCCGTGCAGGACAGTGCCGGGCAGGAAGTTCAGCTCATCTGTGCCTGGCTGGCGCCCGACTCGCCGAAGCCCTAACGCAGCGCCCGCAATACGCGCGGCGGCATGAGCCAGTGCAGGCAGGCGCGTCCCGCCTCAATGCGCGACGTGAACTCGATGCAGGCCGCGCCACCTTTCTTGAAATCGATCTTGAGCCGTGCTCCCTGGCCGGCGAGCGCGATCGACAGGAAGCCGCTGAGGTAGGGCTCGTGTCCCACCAGGATGACGGCCTTGTCCTTCTGCGCACGCAGTAGTTCGAAGGCCTGCGAAAACGGCTTGTCGGCCGCGAGCTCGGCGCATTCGACCGGTTTCTTCGAGCCGCGGACCTCGGCCAGCAACGCGGCCGTCTCGCGCGCGCGGACGAACGGGCTGGTGAGCAGGCGCGCCGAGCGGGGCATCCATTTCGCCAGGCCGCCGGCCGCGCGCCGGAATTTCTGCATGCCGGCGGAGGTCAGCGGGCGCAGCGCATCGTTGGGCCAGCGCACGCGATTGCGCTCGTGGGCGATGGCATGTCGGACCAGGAAGACTTTCATCGGGCCGGCTCCGTGGCGGGTGGTTCGGCGGATTGCGCGACGCGCTTCATCGTCTCGTTGAGTTCGCGCCAGCGGCCCCGGCGAATACGTCGCCAGGCCTTGTCGAATTTATTGCGGCAGCGTTCTAAGGCCTGCACGTCGCGCTCCACCAGTCTTCCGACGAGGAAGGACGTGGACGAGGGCAGGCGCGGACTGCCGGTGACCAGCTCCGTGAAGCGCTGCTCGCGCACCGTGGAGTCGTGGTAATCGCCGAGCACGGTTTGCAGCTTTCCCAGCGCCTGCACATAGGACTGCGCGGCTTCGCCATACAGGCTGGCGAACGCGTCCAGCGTGTAGCGCAGCCGTTTCGCGCGGATGCGCACCTCGTGGTAGTCGCCAGGCGGCGAGTTCTTGCCGATGCCGCGCGCCCGCTTGCGCAGCGTACGTGCGCCGTCACGCACCAGGTTGCGCGCGACCTCACCCGTGGTGGCGCGTTGCGCGCGCGTGCTGCCGGGCGTGGCCTCGCACAGGTGGCGCTCCCACTCCCGGACCCAGTGGCGATGCGCCGGTGAATCAAATGCCTGCAGCAGGCGCCGATGCGCCCGGGCCTGCCGCGACGCCAGGCGTTCACGGATGGGATCGAATGCCGCGCGTTTCCCGGCCGCCAGTTCGGTCAGCGCACCGTCGAGGAAGGCGAGTTGCACGTCGCAGTCGCGCACCGCGCCCAGGCGTTTGACCAGCCGGTGCACGCGCGCGCGGGTGCTCACCGCCCAGCTCGGGCCATGACCGCGAAACACGCGCAGCAGCACTTCGAGGTGCCGTGCCGCAACGCGCATCTCGTGCGTGGCGAGCACCGAGCACGAACGTACTTCGGTTTCCTTCGACAGCACGATGCGGAAATACCTTTGCAGTGCCAGGCGTTGCGCGTCGGCGTACGGCATCGAGGGGGTGAGCGCGGGCTCGTCGGCCGGCTTCGCCGGTTCTTCCTTCGGCGGCGGATCGAGCCCGGCCGCGGCCAGTCCGGCGCGGAACTTGGACATCTCCACGGGCTCGAGCTGCGCCGCGGCGCGCAACTGTTCGACGAAGTTGCTGACGGCCTCGGGTTCGGCGTTGATGCACTCCACCTCGACGCGGCGCAGTTCCTGCGAACCACCCGACGGGGTTTCGATCGAGGTCTCGTCGAGATCCACCTCGGCCAACGGCAGATCGGTGTCCGCCTCCAGCAGTTGTTGCCGCTCGCGGCGCGTGCTGGCGCGGAACAGGGGGTTCAGCGCGCGGGTACCGATGAGCTCGCGGATGCGGCCACCAATGCCTTCGGTGCGCGCCATGACTTCTTCGAGCCTGGCGCTGTCGACGGTTTCCGAGATCTCGATGCGGCGCGCCAGGCCGTCGTGTGCCGTGCGCAGCGATTTCAGCGTGACTTCGATTTCGCCGGCATCGGCCTGGTCGGCGCGGCGCGCTTCGCGCACGCGCAGCGCGAAACCCGCGCGAAAGATCATCCAGTCGGGGGAGTCGTAATAGGTATCAAGCATCGAGAGCGTGGGCCGCGGCGCGAAGCGACGCTCGGAAGTCTCTTGCGGCTGCGACGCCAGCCAGGCGCGCGTCGATTCGAGATCGCGCGCCTGAAATTGCCATTCCTGCTCGATGTGACGGACCATATTCACACCGCTCTCGTTGTCAGTTGCGGCTCAGTTGCCGGACTTCTCTCTCGCCACGGCGCGATAGCCGATGTCGCGCCGGCATAACATGCCTTGCCAGGAGATTTCGTCGACCAGGGCGTAGGCCTGCGCCTGCGCCTGCGAGACGCCGGCGCCGAGGCCGACGGCACACAATACGCGGCCGCCGTGGGTGAATACTCGCCCGTCCGCGGCTCGGGTACCCGCGTGGAAAACCTTGCCCGGCAGCCGTGCAGCCCGGTCCAGCCCGACGATGGGGTCACCCTTGCGCACGGTCTCCGGGTAACCCTCGGCGGCCAATACGACGCCCAGCGCCGCGCGCGGGTCCCAATCGGCATGCACCTGGTCGAGGCGGCGATCCAGCGCCGCTTCGCACAGCGCCACCAGGTCGCTCTGCAGCCGCATCAGGATGGGCTGGGTCTCGGGATCGCCGAAACGGCAGTTGTACTCCAGCACGTTGGGTGTGCCATCCGGGTGCACCATGATTCCGGCGTACAGGAATCCGGTGTAGGGCGTGCCGTCCTTGGCCAACCCGCGAATCGTGGGCTCGATGACCTCGCGCATGATGCGTTCGTGCATGGCGCGGTCGACCACCGGCGCGGGCGAGTAGGCACCCATACCCCCAGTGTTTGGGCCTTCGTCCGCATCGCGCAGGCGCTTGTGATCCTGCGAGGTGGCCATGGTGAGGATGTGCTTGCCATCGGCCATGACGATGAAGCTGGCTTCCTCGCCCGGCAGGAATTCTTCGATGACCACCTGGTCGCCGGCGGAGCCGAATTGGCCCGCGAACATGGACTCGGCGGTGGCGATGGCCTCATCGGCGCTGTCGACGATGACGACACCCTTTCCGGCCGCCAGGCCGGATGCCTTGACGACAATCGGGGTGCGCTGCGCCCGCACCCAGGCGGGATCGAAAGTGTCCCGCGTGAACGTGGCGTACGCGGCCGTCGGAATGCCGTGGCGCTTCAGGAATTCCTTGGTGTAGGCCTTGGAACCTTCGAGCTGCGCCGCGGCCTGCACCGGCCCGAAGCATCTCAGGCCCGCGGCCTGGAAGGCATCGACCACGCCGATGACCAGCGGCGCCTCGGGGCCGATGATGGTGAGGCCGACGCGCTCCTGCTTCGCCAGCGCGACCAGGCCGGGCACGTCTTCGGCGGCCACGTCGACATTGCGCACGCGCGGCTCGGTGGCCGTGCCGCCATTGCCCGGCGCCACCAGCACTTCGGAGACCTTCGAGGACTGCGCGCATTTCCAGGCCAGCGCGTGTTCGCGACCGCCCGAACCTACGATCAGTACTTTCACGGGAGCCGGCCTCAGTGCCGGAAGTGGCGCATGCCGGTGAACACCATGGTCATGCCGTGTTCATCGGCCGCGGCGATGACTTCCTCGTCGCGCTTGCTGCCGCCCGGCTGCACGATGGCCTTGATGCCGTATTCGGCGGCCACGTCGATGCCGTCGCGGAACGGGAAGTAGGCATCCGAGGCCATGGAGCTGCCTTCGACTTCCAGGCCTTCGTCTTTGGCCTTGAGCGCTGCGACGCGCGTCGAGTACACACGGGACATCTGCCCGGCGCCGACGCCGACGGTCATGCCGTCGCGCGCGAACACGATGGCGTTCGACTTCACGTATTTGCACACCCGCCAGGCGAACCACAGGTCCGCGTACTGCGTGGGCGTGGGCTTTTTCTGCGTGACCACCTTGAACGTGGCCGGATCGGCCAGCGCGGTATCGCGCGTCTGCACCAGCAGGCCGCCGACCACGCTGCGGTATTCGAGCTCGCCGGGCGAGCGATTGGCGAGCGAACCCACCACCAGCACGCGCACGTTCTGCCGGGCGGCGAGCACGGTGGCTGCGGCCGCAGACACCGACGGTGCCGCGATCACCTCGACGAACTGCCTGCCGACGATGGCGGAGGCCGTGGCTTCGTCCAGCTCGCGGTTGAAGGCGATGATGCCGCCAAAGGCCGAGGTGGGATCCGTGCGGTAGGCGCGGTCGTAGGCGTCCGCCAGCGACACGGCAGTGGCCACGCCGCAAGGGTTGGCGTGTTTCACGATGACGCAGGCGGGCTCGTTGAACACGCGCACGCATTCCACGGCCGTGTCCGTGTCGGCGATGTTGTTGAAGGACAGCTCCTTGCCCTGGAGCATGCGCGCGGTGGCGACGCAGGAGCCGGTGGCGCCGAGCTCGCGGTAGAACGCGGCGCGCTGGTGCGGATTTTCTCCGTAACGCAGGTCCTGCAATTTCTCGTACACGAGAGGCAGAGTTTCCGGGAAGGATTCCCCTGCCTGTGCTTCGCGGTTCAGCAGGTATGACGACACCATGGTGTCGTACTTCGCGGTGTGCGCGAACGCCTTGGCCGCGAGCGCGGCGCGCGTGTCGATGCTGGTGGCGCCGGCGTTGGCCTCGAGATCGGCCAGTACGCGCGTGTAATCGGCCGGATCGACGATGACCGTGACCGATTCATGGTTCTTCGACGCGGCGCGCACCATCGCGGGGCCGCCGATGTCGATGTTCTCGATGGCATCGGCGTAGGTGCAGTCCGGTTTGGCGACGGTGGCCGCGAATGGGTACAGGTTCACCGCCAGCAGATCGATGCGCGGGATGTCGTGCTTCTCCATGACCGCATCGTCGGTGCCGCGGCGCCCGAGCAGGCCGCCATGCACGCGCGGGTGCAGGGTCTTCACGCGGCCGTCCATGATCTCGGGAAAGCCCGTGTAGGTGGACACCTCGATCACCGGGATGCCCGCGTCGACCAGCGCACGGGCTGTACCGCCAGTGCTCAGGATTTCAACTTTGCGTGCAGCCAGCGCACGCGCGAATTCAACCAGCCCGGTCTTGTCGGAGACCGACAGCAGGGCCCGGCGGATGGTGACGAGCATCGAGAAGCTGAATCAGGCCGAGAGGCCGAATTGGCGCATCTTCTTGCGCAGCGTTCCCCGGTTGATGCCGAGGATGGCCGCGGCACGGCACTGGTTGCCGGCGGAATAATCGAGCACGGCGCGGAACAGGGGCTCTTCGACCTCGCGCAGCACCATGTCGTACAGGTGCGCCGGCTTGTGGCCGTTCAGGTTGGAAAAATAATCGGATAGGGCGCGTTCGGCGTGGTTGCGCAGTGGCACTTCAAGCGCGCCGTTGCGACCGGAGTCTTTCCTGGTCCGTGAAGTTTTCGCCGTCATGAACATCGCCCCATCGTTCGGTGCCCGAGCCTGAACACGTACTGTCTTCTTCACTCGTCGCAATACCTCCCCAGGTTGCAACGGTGGTCCCGGCGTCGACGAGACGTTCGAGACTTTCTTTCGTCAACGCAAACTGCGTAGATGACGATTGTGCCGCCATCAACTCCCGACGGACATCGGGCGCATCCTGCAACTTTCCGAAATACCAACCGAGGTGTTTGCGTGCTACTCGAATGCCTGTCTCTTCGCCGTAAAAGTCGTAGAGGGATTCGAGGTGCGCGAGGATGGTATCGCAAATTTTTCGAAGTGGAAGTGCGGGCGCATTTTTTCCGCGAGATAAAAAATAATTGACATCACGGAAGATCCACGGCGAGCCATGCGCTGCGCGGCCGAGCATTACTCCTGTTGCTCCGGTGAAATCAAGCACCGTGCGTGCTTTCTGCGGGCTGTCGATATCACCATTCGCGAATAACGGAATTCCGATGCGCGCTCTGATTTCCCTGATGGTTTCGTACTCCGCGTCACCGTCGTAAAAATCTTCGCGCGTGCGTCCGTGCACGGCGAGCGCTGCGATGCCACACGATTCAGCGAGTTGCGCGATGCGTACGCCATTACGCGTGTCGCGACCGAAGCCGGTGCGCGTCTTCAGCGTCACCGGCACGCTGCTCGCATTTACCACTGCAGTAAGAATTCTTCCAACCAGCGCTTCGTCGGTGAGTAATGCCGAGCCACACAACCGGTTACAAACTTTTTTTGCGGGGCAGCCCATGTTGATGTCGATGATCTGCGCGCCCAGGTCGACATTGCGACGGGCCGCCTCGGCGAGCGCCTCCGGATCCGAGCCGGCGAGCTGCACGACACGCGGTTCAGGCTCGCCCTCGTGGTTCATGCGCGCCCGGGTCTTCTTCGTCGTCCATAACCGCACGTCGCTCGTGATCATTTCCGACGCCGCGAGTCCCGCGCCGAATTGTCTTGCGATCACACGGAACGGCCGGTCGGTGACGCCGGCCATGGGCGCGAGCACGATATTGGAGTCCAGCGTGTATGGGCCGATGCGAATCATGAACGGGGGCGCGTTATCGGTTAAATCGCGTCAGCCCGCGCTGCGGCGACGGGCGTCGTTGGCGCAGCCGACGTTGCCGCTGTCGCCCCGCAGGCAGGCGTCGATCTCGAAGCCGATCGCCGCCTTTCCGGGATCGATCACATGCAGCTCGGCGTCGATGCGTTGATCCGGCTCGAGCAGCCGCTGGCCCGCGGCACGCGCCGGCAGGTACTCGCGCGGTTCGAGATCGCGCGTCGCGACGGCGTTTCCATATCGATCCTGCAGCGTGAGCCGAAGCAGCGGCAGTGGTTGCACGCGATCGCTGTCGTTCTGCACCGACAGCCTTACTCTCAACCGCGTGCCTTCTCCGCCTTCAGTCTCGGCGCCGAGTTGTTTCACGACGTACGCATTCAAATCCCAGCGCGGCGTGATCGTGGTGCCAAACCATCCGTAGACCGTGCTCGCCATCCGGCCCATCGACGGGCTGAGCACCAGCGACTGGCGGTTGTGATGCAGGATCTGCAGGACCAGGACCAGCACCAGTGCAGCGATGCCCGCGCCGTACTGCCAGGCGGGCCGTCCCGCGGGCATCTCCTCGAGCAGTGGCGCGAGCACCGTGTCGCCGCTCGCGGCGGACACGCCGGTCACGTCGCGCGCGGCGCGCACCACCGCGGGTTCGCCGGTGCCGTCGTCTTCGTTTTCCTCGACCGGAGTTTGCAGGATCCGATGTTCGGCAGTTCGCGAGTGCATCGCCTGCGCCTCGGCCTCTTCGAACATCGCCTGCACCCAGGTGGAATCGCCGACCGGCGCTTCCTGCGTGGCCTCGGGTTCGGGTTG
>Ga0164241_10005822_pt1 | contig 11397 bp, 10 predicted proteins | sample OricomyardsoilBY_FD_108780 | JGI IMG/M metagenome (GOLD analysis project Ga0164241, IMG submission 108780) | Backyard soil microbial communities from Emeryville, California, USA - Original compost - Back yard soil (BY) | ecosystem: Environmental > Terrestrial > Soil > Unclassified | place: USA... | reverse complement strand
AGTTACACGATAGGTTAAACTCGTTTGAGAGCCAACTTTACAACGTACTCACACGTACTACCTGCCAAGCAGGTATGTTTCTCAATGCAAAAGAACTTGGGGTTTTTGTCCATTATCCTGTATCTATCAGTTCAAAGAAGCTATTACGTAATCTTGGCAAAACAAAGCCTGCCCCACGAATTGCCGAGGGACATGAGTTCATTCTAGGTAGGAACGTGCATCAAGGCAATGAGCGAATACCAACGCTTAATGCACAGCAGCGATTAAAGCACATGCATGTTATTGGTGCTACTGGTACAGGTAAGTCCACGTTTTTACAGTCCTGCATAGCTCAAGATATATATCTAGGAAACGGCGTTGCGGTTTTAGATCCCCACGGAGACTTAATAGAGGGCATACTGCCTTACATTCCAGAACACAGGCACAAGGATGTGATTATCATTGACCCATCAGATTCAGAGTTCCCTGTTGGCTTTAATATTTTAACCGCCCATTCAGACATTGAAAAGGAAATCCTTGCCTCGGATTTGGTGGCAGTATTCCGCAGGCTCTCGACAAGCTTTGGCGACCAAATGCATTCTGTGTTAGCTAACGCAATATTAGCCTTTGTTGAAAGCAGTGAGGGCGGCACGCTAATTGACTTACGCCGCTTTCTCATTGAAAAGTCATATCGGGATGCATTCCTCAAAACAGTGAGTGATCCAAGTGTTGTGTATTATTGGCAAAAGGAATATCCCTTGCTTAAATCCAGTTCTATTGGCCCGATATTAACGAGGCTCGATATGTTCTTGCGCCCAAAGGCAATACGCAATATGGTAGCGCAGAAAAAGAGTTTGGACTTTGAAAACGTACTGGATTCGCAAAAGATTGTCTTCATAAAGCTATCACAAGGGCTGATAGGGGCGGAGAACTCATACCTCTTAGGCACGTTTTTCGTTTCCAAGATATATCAGGCTGCAATGGCACGACAGGCACAAAGCAAAAGCGACCGCAAGCCTTTTTATCTCTACATAGACGAGTTTCAAAATTTCATTACGCCCTCCATGTCCTCCATACTATCGGGTACTCGCAAGTACGGCTTAGGGTGTGTGTTGGCACATCAAGATATGATACAACTGCAACGGCAGGACACCGAACTTGCAAGTGCTGTCATATCCAACGCAGGAACACGGGTGTGTTTCAGATTAGGAGACATTGACGCAAAACGATTTGAGGATGGATTTGCTTCGTTTGAAGCAAGCGACTTACAGAACTTAGGCACGGGGCAAGCAATTGTCCGTATTGAACGCCCCGAATATGATTTCAACCTTAATACGGTTGAGATGAAAGATATTGATGAGGAACTAAAGCAAACTACCAGCGATACAATAATTGCTCTTTCAAGAGAAACATACGGAACAGCACGTAAAGATGTAGAACAGTCATTGGAATATTTACGGACTGACCAGTCAATACAGGTTTTTGAAGCACCCAAAAGAGAATTACCAAAGGTAGAGAAGCCGCAACCGCCCAAAATTCAAGAGCAAGAAATATTAAAGGTCGTGGAGATACTCGATACAACAGCCAAAGAGCAGTTTGTTGCAAAGAAAGAAGTAACCGAACATCGCTATACGCAGACACTTATCAAGAAAATGGCAGAAGCTAGAGGTTACAAAGCGACTATTGAGGAATTGACACCGGACGGCAAAGGGCGTGTTGATGTTAGCTTGGAGCGAAATGGAAAGAAGATTGCGTGTGAGATTGGTGTAACGACCACCAAGGAATGGGAGGTGCATAATATTGAAAAATGTTTAGCGGCTGGATATGAAACTATTGTGGCTGTTGCAAAAGATGTAAAGAGTGCGCGATCAATGCGCAAGAAGATTGAACAGTCATTAAATGAAACTTTGCGAAAGAAAGTATTATTGTTAGAAACGGATGGGCTGTTTTTATACTTAGATAAAGAGATTGCGAAAGAAGCAACAACTGAAAAACGAGTGAAGGGGTATCGGGTGAAAGTAGAATATGAAGCTGTATCTGAAAAAGAGATGCAAACAAAACGAGATGGGCTTGCGGAAGTGATTTTGAGAAACAAGAATTGGTGATAACTTATGGTGAGAAAGCATCACAGTTTACTTTTAATGTCCTCTATCTTACTTTCTATCTCTGAAATTGACTTATAAGCACTATGTATTTTATCATCCACCTCATCAATCCAACCATCAACTCTATCTTTGTAATTGGGAGACCAAGCACTATCTCGCATGTCTCTTAATTTTTCCCTATGCGATTGTAATTTGTCAATTGAGGAATGTATTTTATCAATAGTATCTGACAAACGTGATACTTTATCCTTCATATTGCTTTGCCATTCTCGCCTTTTTCTGATGCCCTCTTCTCTTTTTTCAGAAATTCTCCGTGACGCCTTTTCCCAATATGTATCTAAGGATTGGCGTAAACTTTTATACTGATGTTGCTCCATGCGCAACCCCTTCATCGCTAAACTCGTAGATTTAATTTCTTTATGTGCCTCATAAGGATCGCCGTATTCCGCCAAGTCTGAAATTCTGTATAACCTTTCGTGAATTTCTCCGTAATTAGTATAGTTTAAATTCTTCTGCCTATCTTTAATTCTTTCATAAGCCGATGATAATTCCTGCCAACAGTAATCTTTGTCAGAACGAATCATATGGCCATCGCCTGCACCCATTAGTGGCGCGAGCAATTCTTCAGACGCTTTCCTCCAGCCATCCTTTAAATAAGCACTAGCTGATTTGAGGGTGTTAAACGAACTTCTAATGCCCTCATTACTATTATCATATGAAAGTGCATCTCTAATCATGTCTAATACGATATCCCGCTTACTTGCTGATCCCATATTTCAATTGTGTATAATTGTAAATAAATATAGGGAATATAGCATGAGATGCAAAAAAAAATCAACTAATAGCATTAAGCCAAGCGCTTAATGCTCCCTTTGATTTATCTAGAGCAGCATCCATTTTAGATGCCCATTGTTCTAATACAATCTTTTGAGCTTCCTCTTTGGAATGATGGAGAAATACATTAGATATTTCTTTTAAAATCACATCAACCTCATTAGCCGCCGTCTTAAACTCTATATGTTTTTTTTCATGTTCATTCTCTTGTTTTTGGGGTAATCCTTCCATACTTGGATAACTCTGTTACTACTATTATGTTTTCAGAGTACCAGATGAGTCTGTCTTTTGCAAGAAAAGCAAGCTTTCACTAAAATGGCAAGAAATGCTAAGGTGGTCAATAAGGACAAGGCTTATTTGTTATCCCTTAATTGTGACAAATTACGAAACAGATAGATATACGTAAATGTCGCCCTTTATTCAATTGTTGGGACAATGCTACAATGAAAATTGGTTCTTATCATGTGTGAATGATGTAATTTTTCTATAGAATTGTGCAATGCTGCTGCTTGAGGAAAAGTCTACTTTGCACAATAATTTTTGCTGTAAAAAAAATAATACTGATGAACAAAAATATCAAAGGAGTTGTCATAGGCCTTATTATTATATCCGCCTTATTCATTGGAGGATACTACATTTATAGCAAATTTATTTCACCCAATAGTAAAAATCTGGAACAAGTTGACGAAGCGCGCGGGGAAAGATATAAAAGGATTAAAGAAAACTTCAGTTTTATTACACCTGCAAAAGATGTAACGGATTCTTTACTACTCGGCAAATGGGTAAGCGACACCGACGATATACAAATCCAGAAATTTACATGGCTGTTTAGTAAGGAAGGTAATGGGCTAACACTACGATGCAGCGGGCAAAATCACTCAGATAAGTATTCAGTAAACGTAAGTTCAAATTCCGATTACCCCGGAGCATTTGAAGGAGTAGGCTCAGGAGAATCACTTTTTTTTCATGCACAAAAAGAATGGAAAGTTTATTTCTATTACCTGAAAGATAAAGATATGATTATAGAAGCCGATGGACAACCTGCACCTACCAGCGATGAAAGATTGGATTTTGAGTTTAGGAGAAGCCTTAGAAATAACTAAAAAGTACGAACCTCATGAATACTATTAACCTCAGAAGATTTAGATTCGCTTTTGACATAACCTGTGCATTGCTTTACATAGGCAGCATTTTAGTGATGGTTATATTTGGACATGACAATGCTGTAATTTTTTTCAACACCCTGCTTCACGGCTTCGATGTATCTTCCATACTCAGAACAAATATACCCTTACAGGAGGTATTGGGTATCGCTCTAATGTTTATCGTCAGCTGGCTAACCGGTACGAGCATCGCCTTAGTTTACAATTTTGCATCCAACAGAAAACTAATTCCGTTAATCTTTTAAAAACTTAATCAAATGAAAAAAATGAAAATTATTTTCTTAGCAGTTATATCCTTATTTCTATTTACAAAATGTGAAAATTCCTCCTCCGATAAACTTTGCAACAATGCAGAATCGCGGGGTAAAATTATTTCTACTTTAATGCATTCAGATACTTACATGAATGAAGTGATGGATTCGATGATGCAGAGTAATCACTCTATGCAAATGATGGCAGGCAATCACAACATGATGAACATGATGATGTCTGACCCGTCCACGCATACGATGATAATGGATAAAATGATGAATATGTCGAATACCGATTCATCCATGTGCAAAATGATGATGGGCAAAACAATGGATATGTGCGATGTAGATCAAGGGAAATGTGGAATGATGTTAGGTTCAATGCAAGAACACCCGAAAGCAATGCAGACCATGCAAGATATGGGCATGTGCAATATGAAAGGTATGAACGGAATGAAGACTGGTCAAAAGAAGGGTATGAACACGATGCATCAGCAATAGATTTTTTTTGAAAACTAAATAATAGATTATGACAAAGAACTATGAAATAACAGGAATGAGTTGTGGTGGATGTGTGAGCAGTGTAAAAAGGGCTCTCTTGCAAACCCCCGATATAACAGAGGCACAAGTTCAATTAAATCCACCGGGGGCAAGTCTCACCATGAGCAAATCCATTGGGGTTGACCAATTACAAACTCAATTGACAAATGCAGGACATTATTCAATTAAGGAAATCTAAATAACTAAACATGATGCACGATAATTCGTGAGGAATGGGTTGGGGTATGTGGCTTGCTCCTGTTGTAATTATTCTCGTAACGGTCTTTATTATTTTGAGATATAGGCGTAAAAAAATAAAGCATAAATTCAAAGAGAAATGCAGAATATTTGGCTTTCAATTTTGCCTTCAATCATCACGATTGCAATTGCAATGTGGTCGAAAAAAATCGTTCCATCCCTTTTAATAGGCTTATTAGTTGGAGGCTATTTGCTGAACCCAACGCTTACAGGTGGTTTTGAAACAGCGGTTGACCAAATTGTAAAAACACTTACGGATAGCGGAAGTCTTCAAGTGCTTTTGTTTCTGTATTTGTTTAGTGGGTTAATTTCTTTAATGAGAAAATCGGGTGGGATAAAAGCATTTTCAGATATAGCTGAAAAGCATGTAAAGAGTGAACGAGGGGTATTCTTTTTGGTGTGGGGATTGATACCCGTAACTTTTATTGACTGTGGTTTCAGAATTATAGGTGCGGGTTCGATTACCCGTTCTCTCGCCGAAAAAAATAAGATAGCAAAAGAGAGATTTGCTTTTATGCTAAATAATACTGCCAGTCCTGTTGTTGAGCTTATTCCTATTGCTACAACATTTGTGGGATTTAATGTTGCTAATATTAGTATTGGTTTAAAAGCAGCAGGAGTTGCAGAAAACAACTCGGCTTATTCTGTTTGGCTGCACGCTATTCCCTTTGAATTTTTCAGCATCGCTTTAATTATCATAACTTTTACTTCCATCTTTTACGAGTTCAAAAAATCTAAAAACACTGCGGACGCTCAACCTGCCGAAACGAAGATGAAAGGTATGACGATGGATATGGAAGAAGCAGAGCCTGCAATCAAGCCCAGAGTGGTTAATCTTATTGTTCCTTTAATAAGTGTAATCGTGTTAAGCATTTTTTTCTTCTGGTTTTTCGGAAAAGATATACAGGGCAACACTACGTTTATATCTGCAATTACAAATACCGAACCAAACAGAGCCATGCTTGTTGCATTGTTTATCTCTTTAATAATTTCAACTATCCTTTATTTTTTTCAAAAATACGACCTAAAAAAAATGACCTCAGATATTATATCAGGCGGAAATGAAATAATGACCACCTTGGTAATTCTCACGTTAGCCTGGCCATTGGCGTCCACTTCACAAGAATTAGGTTTGAATAATTTCATTCAACAGACCCTAGGGAGTTCTTTGCCTGCATGGAGTGTTGCTGTTTCAATTTTTGTTATTTCCTCAGCCGTTACTTATTTTATCGGTTCAGGTTGGGGAGCCGCCTCTTTAATCATGCCGTTTGCAATTCCTCTTGCAGTGGCATCCGGTGTTAGTATCCCACTTTGCGCAGCAGCAGTAATTACAGGGGGCACATTCGGAGATGTTACTTCGCCTGTTGCAGGTATGATGAATATGTCATCTAATATTGCTCGCGCAGACTTTGCCAAGTATTTAAAGTATGCAAGCCCATATAATTTTACGGCAGCAGCCCTCGCGGCAATCTTATTCTTAGTGGCAGGATTTTTTTAAAGTCAATGGAGTGGTCAAAATTTGTGATGAAACGTTACCAATAAAGCATCCAATAAGTTTCAAGCAATCAAACGTGTAAAGTCATTTGAAAAAGTGTTAAAAGGTATACTTCCCTCCGCGATTAAAAAGATAATTACGAATAATAAAGCTGACCTGACAAATAAATCCGAAAAATTATTAAAAAGCTATCAAGCAAATTGTGAAAAAGAATAATCAGAAAAAAGCAGTATTTTAAAAATGAGAAAAATGAGTCTGCTTTATAGAATTTAAATAAAATATAAAGTGTATGTCGGTGAAACTAAAGAGCGCAATCATTCTTCCAACGAAAAATTAACTCAAAAAAACAACCAATCAAATCTCAACATTATGGAAATGACTAAGGATGAACATTCAAAAATGGAGCACGGGTCAAACCCTTCAATGGGCATGGCAGGACACGACCATCACAAAATGATGATTACTGATTTTAAGAGGAGGTTTTTTGTTGTGCTCTTGTTGACTATTCCTATCATGCTCCTATCTCCCATGATACAGCATTTTATTCATGTTGACTGGCAATTTACAGCTTCTAAATATATTTTATTCAGCCTATCAACGATAGTGTTTTTTTACGGTGGGTGGCCCTTCCTAAAAGGATTTGTGCAAGAGGTAAAAACCAAAAGCCCCGGCATGATGATTTTGATAGCTTTTGCTATCACTGTCGCTTACGTCTATAGTTCGGCCATTGTTTTTGGTTTGAAAGGAATGGATTTTTTCTGGGAACTGGCAACACTTATTCTCATTATGCTTTTAGGGCATTGGATAGAAATGAAATCCGTTGCAGGCGCATCACGCGAATTAGAATTGTTAGTGCAACTGATGCCATCTGATGCACATATGGTAATGCCGAATATGGTGCATGATGTAAAAACCGATTCACTAAAAGAAGGCGATTTGATTCTTGTAAAGCCAGGTGAGAAAGTAGCAGCTGATGGAATTATTTTTGAAGGTGAAAGTTATTTGAATGAATCTATGCTGACGGGTGAATCAAAACCTGTTCAAAAAGTAAACGGAGATAAAGTAATTGCGGGTTCTATCAACGGTAACGGTTCCATAAAAGTAACTGTATCTCATGCGTCTAAAGACTCCTATCTCTCGCAGGTAATCAAACTTGTTGACGATGCGCAGAAATCAAAATCTAAAACACAGTTACTTGCTGATACTGCTGCAAAATGGCTGACCATTATTGCAATTGTGGCGGGTATTGCCACGTTTTTATTTTGGTATTTAACTGGACAATCGCTGGCGTTTGCAATGGAAAGAATGGTAACGGTGATTGTTATTTGCTGTCCCCATGCGCTTGGGTTGGCCGTTCCGTTGGTAGTAGCAAAATCAACCGCATTATCGGCAAAACACGGTTTGCTTATTAAGAACAGAACAGCCTTTGAAAACTCCCGAAAAATCACTACCATCATTTTTGACAAAACAGGAACACTGACCATTGGTAAATTTCAGGTATCAAAAATTATTTCACTTAAAAAAGAATTAAGTGAAAACGAACTCATTCGCCTCGCGTCGGCTTTAGAACAAAAATCGGAACACCCGATTGCAACAGGCATATTGCAAAAAGTAAAAGAGTTAAACTTGCCTATTCCGACAACAGAAAATTTCAATGCCATCGCCGGTAAAGGAGTTGAGGCAACAGTTGAAGGCAAAAAGATTTTAGTTGTTAGCCCCGGCTATTTAAAAGAAAACAGCCTTCCAGTTCCAGATGGTTTCACCGCTAACGATATGGAAACGGTGGTGTTCGTAATTGTCAATAATGAATTAGCAGGTTACATAGCCTTGTCCGATGAAATACGACCTGAATCAGCTGATGCGATAAGAACTCTACGAGAGAACAAAATCAAATCCATATTGCTCACTGGCGATAATGCAGAAGTGGCGAAGAGTGTAAGCGAGGAACTAAACATGGATGGATTCTTCGCCGAGGTGTTGCCGCATCAGAAATTGGAAAAAATAAAAGAGTTGCAAAACGAAGGCGAGTTTATTGCCATGACAGGTGACGGAGTAAACGACGCGCCCGCACTCGCGCAAGCAGATGTTGGCATTGCTGTAGGTAGCGGAAGCGACATTGCAGCAGAAACCGCTGGAATCATTTTAGTAAACAGCAACCCGAACGATATTGTAAGTTTGATTCTTTTCGGCAAAGCAACATACCGCAAAATGATTCAGAATTTAATTTGGGCTACAGGTTACAACATAATTGCTTTGCCATTAGCAGCAGGTGTTCTTTATAAATGGAATATAATGCTTACTCCTGCAATGGGGGCCGCGCTGATGACATTAAGCACAGTGGTAGTGGCAATCAATGCAAGTTTATTGAGAGTAAAAACCGTTTCTATTGATGTAGAGGGATTGCACCAATAATTCTTTTAGAGGGTGCTGAAAAATTCGCAACAAACTGTCCTTAAATTAGGACGTTTTTTTACTCGAAACAATATTATCTTTATTCTGCGTTTAAAATTGAAATGAAGAAAATTGCCATCATATTTTTATTGTTCCTCTACTTGATACCCACCATTGGGTTCAGTGTGTCGGCTCATTATTGTGGTGGTAAAATGACATCTCTATCGCTTAAATTGGTAGATAACCACAAATGTCCGTGTGGAAGTAAAAAAATGAAAGAAGGTTGCTGCAAAGACGAAACCAAAACTTTCAACTTAAAAAACGATCAACAGAAAACAACTTCAGTTACCTGCAACTTTAAAAGAACAACCGATTTACAACTCTTCTTTACTGACGACCTTAATTTAGTTTATCGGTTTCCTATTGTTCAAAAAAGTTTTGCTCACAGTACCCATCCGCCAGATAATTTAAGGCAACCTCTCTATCTGCTTAATCAGGTTTTCAGAGTTTAGATTTACCACTTCTTCTTTTCTGCCGACACTTCAATAAAGTGCTTCGGTTAAGTGTGCTTTTACAGCACTCCATTTTCGTTCGTTTAATCTCAAAAAAATCTCAAAGTGAAAAAGACAAAATCAAATTTTGCATTAGTAGCTATTGTAACCGTTTTCATTATCAGTAGTTTTTCTTCTTGCAAAAAAAGTCATGACATGACAATGCTTAACATCAACTACCCCGCTGCCTATGTGGTGAACGGAACTGCGAATAACATTTCAGTCATCAAACTTTCTGACAACACGGTTACCGAAACCATCGAGTTAAATGGTGCAACATATCCGCATCATATTTATTTAAACCCTGCTAAAACAAAATTAGCAGTAGCTATAACAAGCACCGATTTAAGCGGTGGACATAGCGGACATGGTTCAATGGTTACAGGACAAAAAGTTCAAATCATTGATGCTGTTACTGGAAATATTGACAAAGAAATAGCGGTTGCGCATTTGCCGCATAATGCCGCTTTTAATCCCACTGGAACAGAACTTTGGATTCCTCAAGCCGATACTATGCAAGGACACATTTTAGTTTATAAAGTCAGCGATTGGACGTTACAAAACACACTCAATGTAGGTAAAATGCCAAGCGAACTTACTTTCTCATTTGATGGCTCAATGGCATTTTCAGCGAATACAATGGACGGAACTGTTTCTATGATTGACCCTAACACAAAAGCAATAATGGCAACTATACCTGTTGGTATGAATCCTGTTGGAGCATGGGCAGCAGCGAACGGAAAAATGTATGTGGACAATGAAACCTCACAAACAATTTCTGAAATTGATGTAATGACTGGAGTAGTAACGCAAACCATCAACCTTAGTTTTAAACCGGGATATGTCGCTTACAGCACTCACCATACTGAAGTTTGGGTTACAGATGCTACCAATGGCAAAGTGGTTTTTTTTGAAAACATTGGAGGCGTTTGGACTTTGGCAGGTAATCTGACAACCGGAACAGATGCACATGCAATAGCCTTTAGCAGTAACGGAGAAAAAGCATATATAACTAATCAAGGAGCAAACACAGTAACCGTAATTGATGTAGTTAATCATGCGCTCATTTCAAACATCAACGTAGGCGCTAAACCAAATGGTTTAGCCATTAAAGAATAATTTCTAAAACAATTAAAACAAAAAAAATGAAAAACTCAATCTTCGTTGCAATAGCGGTAATCGCGCTGGTGTCTTGCAATAATAGTAGCCCCGCAAAAGAAGTATCAAATACAACTGAAGCCAAACCAGAAACCAAAGCAGCGCAAATGTATTCCTGTTCCATGCACCCCAATGAAATAGGGAAAAAGGGAGATAAGTGCCCTGAGTGCGGAATGGAAATGACAGTGCCTGTTGCTGCAACTGAAAATGTAAAGGAAAACAATGAGCCAAAAACAGGTTCGGTAAAAGACATTACAACTGCATATTTGCAATTAAAAAATGCTTTAACCAAAGATAATACTAACGATGCCGCCACAGCTGGTAAATCACTGGAATCTGCTTTTAAAAACTTCGACCAATCGGCACTTACTGCCGAGCAGAAAAAATCGTATGCCGATATTGAAGACGATGCAAGAGAACATGCAGAGCACATCGGTGCTAATGCGGGTAACATCGAGCATCAGCGCGAACATTTTGATATGTTGAGTAAAGACATTTACGATTTGGTAAAAGCAATAGGTGGCGGTCAGCCATTGTATAAAGATTTTTGCCCCATGTATAACAAGAAGAAGGGAGCAATCTGGTTGAGTGAAACCAAAGACATAAAAAATCCTTATTACGGTAAACAGATGCTTACCTGCGGTTCAGTGAAAGAAGAAATTAAGTAATTCT
>Ga0164241_10005821_pt1 | contig 11397 bp, 11 predicted proteins | sample OricomyardsoilBY_FD_108780 | JGI IMG/M metagenome (GOLD analysis project Ga0164241, IMG submission 108780) | Backyard soil microbial communities from Emeryville, California, USA - Original compost - Back yard soil (BY) | ecosystem: Environmental > Terrestrial > Soil > Unclassified | place: USA... | reverse complement strand
TCGAGCCAACGCTCCGCGACGCCTTCGTCGAAGCCGTTCGAGTCGAGGATCTCCGTCGGTCCGAGCCCCTCGCCCAGCGCGACGAGGGCGGCGCACTCGGTACCGACCGCCTCGTCGACGTGGGCGAGCAGCACCTGTGCGACGTCTGCTCGCGTCAGCGCGTTCGACAGCTCGGTCGTGATGCTCTGGAGGCGCTCCGACGCACGGCGCAGACGGAGCTCGGAGTCGAGCAGGAGGCTCCGCTCCAGCGCGAGACCGCACTGCGCGACGACGGCCTCGAGCCGATCTCGCACGTCGGGCGTCGCCTGGAACCCGCCGCGGACGACGAGCTGCACCGCGCCGAGGACTCGCCGTCCCGAGACGAGCGGCAGCGCGACGGACGACTCGGCACGGGCGTCATGGAGACCCGAGCCGTAGTGCTCGGGCTCCCACACGGGCGTACCTGCGCGGATCGCGCGCGCGACGGGCTCGTCCGACTCGACGCTCAGCGAGCCGACGTCGACGCCGCCGAGGTCCCCGTCGCTCGCCAGGAGCGCGAGCGCATCGCCCTCGGCCGGGGCCCGGACGACGAACCCGCCCTCCGCGCCGACCGCAGCGCGACTGTGCTCGACACACACGGCGCCGACCTCGGCCGGTGTCGCGGCGTGCGAGAGCGCGGCTGTCATCTCGTGGAGCCTCCGCGCCTCGGCGGCGCGACGGGTCGCCTCCGCCTCCGCCCGACGGCGCTCCACCTGCTCGAACGCCAGCCCAGCCTGGTCGGCGAAGCGACGAACGAGGACGAGCGTCGACGAGTCCGGGCGCGAGACGATCGTCAGCCAGGAGACGATCAGGACGAGCTCCGCCTCGCCCGAGATCACGATCGGCACACGGAGCGACGACCGGATCCCGATCCTCTTCACGCGGGCCAGCCCCTCGCCGAGCGCCTCCTCGCTGACGTCGTGGGCGAACGAGACGTTCAGCGCATGCACGGCGTCCCGGAGCCCTGGAAAGTCGTCGAGGTCGGAGCGGAGCCCCTCACGGAGGGGGCTGATCTCGGGGTCGAATGCCGCGAGCGTCAACGATTCATCCTCCACGCGCCACAGCGTCGCGAGATCCGAGCCGAAGACGAGACGCGCCTCGCGGCAGATCGCATCGGTGACGACGGACTCGCTGCCCACGAAGAAACGCGGCGCCACGCGCAGGATCCGGTCGAGGCCGCGACGCGACTCGAGCTCGCGCTCGTAGAGCCGTGCGCGCTCGAGGGCCTGCCCGCCGAGCCCTGCGACGACGATCGCAAGCGCCTCGGCGTCGTCGTGCGCGTCCTCCGCCCGGTCGAACACGAATCCGACGGAGCCGATCACCCGTCCCTCGACGCGCAGCGGCACCGCGATCGCCGCCTCCGCGTTCGGGGCGAGAGCCGCGGTCTGGGGGAACATCTCCTCGAGCTGCATGCGCCCGGCGGCGCGGAGCGGTCGTCCCTCGCGCGCGGTCCGGTGGAGCATGCGGCCCTCTGTGAGGCGCAGCACCTGCCAGTCGGCCAGCTGAGGGCTCTCGGGATGGGCGATCACGACGTCGCCCTCCTCGACGAACCCGAGCGCGACCGGGGCGCCGACCACGGCCGGGGCCTCCTCGACGAGGGTCGCGACGACGTCGGACACGCTCGCCGCGGCCGACAGGGCCGAGGAGAAGCGTTGAAGCGTCTCCAGCCCCGCGACCGACTCCTCGGCGACGTCGGCGGCGCGGGCGGCGCGTTGCCGCGCACGGCGGAGAACGAGGCTCACCCAGATCACACCGAGCGCGACCGCGAGCCCGACCCCCCACTGCACCCAGGCCTGGCGCCGGCTCATCTCCAGCGACTCGTTGTCGGCGACGACGAACACCGCCGCGCCCGCCCACGCGAGCGCGACGCCGAGGATCCCCGGGCCGACGCCCCCGTACCAGACGGCCAGCGCGACCGCGCCGACGAGGACCGAATAGACCGAGACCTCCCATTCCTCCGTCAGCGCGACCTGCGCCAGGACAGCGGCGAGCGCGGCGAGCACGGCGAACGCGTACCGCGCCAGCGCGCGGCTCCTCGGAAAGCGGTGCATGGAGCCGTTCGACATCAGCGTCGATCGTAGACCCGGCCGGACCGGCGGTCGATGCTCAGATCCAGTGCCGCGACCGCACCACGGCGAGGGTCGTCACCGCGATCGCGCCCATCACGGCGAGCGCGATCCAGAACAGATCGGGGTGCTGGAAGATCCCGACCTCGAAGTTCATCCCGAGCACGCCCGCGAGCAGCGTGCCGGGCAGGAGCAGGAGGGACAGGATCGTGAGCGTCTTCACGATCTCGTTCGTCCGCTGCGCGACCTGGGTCATCAGGACGTCGAACGACCCGACGACCGACTCCCTGCTGTTCTGCGCCGCTGCGGCGACCTCCGCGAGACGGTCGAGCAGCGCCTGGAACCGCTCCGCCGACTCGGCGGTGGAGATGCCTCCGAGCTCAGGGCGCGTGAGCGTTAGGAGGACACCGCGGTGCGCGACGAGCGTCCTGCGCAGGCGCCCGATCTCCGCGCGGATCCCGACGAGCCGCGCGAGCGAATGCTCGTGTGACGCATTCCCCTGCATCGCCTGCCCGTCGAGGTCCTCCAGCGTCATGTCGATCGTCTCGAAGGCCCGGAGGTAGCCCTCGAGAATCCACGTCAGCAGGTCGGCCAGGAACTCGAGCCCGTTCAGTCGGCCGACGTCGCCCGCGCCCTCGGCGCGCTCTCGGAGCTCGTCCACGACATCGACGGGGCCGTCGCGCACCGTCACGATCCACGTCGGCGAGACGAGGCACTCGAGGCCCTCGAGCTCGCGGCGCTCGCCGCGGGGCGCGAAGCCCGTGACGTGGAGGTACGACCCGTAGTCCGTCAGGTTCGGCGTCCGCTCCGCCCCCCGCAGGCGCTCGACGCTGCGGGGGTCGAGCTCGAGCCCACGCGAAAGCCGCTCGACGGCGTCGTCGGACGGCCGCTCGAGGTCGATCCACAGGAGCGTCGAGGCCCCGAGCCGGTCGAGCGACCCGGTCCAGTCGTCGAGCTCCTCGACCTCGTGCTCCCGGAACAGGAGCGCCTCCGACACCCTCCAGCTCCTCTCAGGCGATGAGGTACGCAGCGACAACCAGGATCAGGGCGAGAACGACGACCGCCCCGATCACGACGGCGACCCAGTTGATCAGCGTGAGCGGCGTCTGCTCGACCGTGCCGCGCGCGACCGCGACCTCGTCTGTCGGCGGACGCTCGGCGGGAGGCGTCGCGTCCGGTGCGTGGTCCGTGTCGTGCCGAGCGGGATTCACCCAGGCGCGATACCCAAGTGCGATGTCGAGAAAACCTCCGGGACGTCGGTTTCCGTTTGCGGCGGTCGGGTATCAGCCCCGCGAGAGCGACGAAAGGAGAAGTCATGTCGAACGACGTGTGGACGTACCGTGAGACGCTGGTCGTCGACTCCGGCGTGGAGGTCACCGGCTACGAGGTGGAGGCGACGGACGGCTCGATCGGCAAGATCGACGAGGCGACATTCGACACCGGCAGCAGCTACATCGTGGTCGACACGGGCCCGTGGATCTTCGGCAAGAAGGTGATGCTCCCAGCCGGCGTTGTGCGCGAAGTCGACCAGCGGAACGAGACGGTCTTCGTCGACCGCACGAAGGACCAGATCAAGCACGCCCCCGAGTACGACTCGACGCGGGTCGACGACCGGTACCGCGGCGAGCTCGGCTCGTACTACGAGGCCGGCGACCCGCGGAACCGCCCGTCGGACGAGAGCCTGATGTAGGCGACGCGGGCGGCGGGCCCAGGCGCCCGCCGCCCGCTCGTGCGGCGCGGTTTGCCCTCATCGGTTCGGGGAATACAGCGGCGCACACACGACACAAAGGAGGCCGCATGTTGATCTGGCTGCTCGTTCTGTTGCTTGTGATCCTCGCCGTCGGCGGCGGGGTCGCGCTCTCGAAGTTCCTCTTCCTGATCCTCGTGATCGCGTTGGTTCTCGCCCTCTTCGGCGTGTTCAACCGATCGACCGTCTGACACGCGTGACGGTCCCTCTAGAGCTCCGGTGGGTGATGACTCGCCGGAGCTCTCTTCGCGTCTGGCCCAGGCTCAGCGCCCGACGCAGCGGCAGACGTCGCCGCGGCGATAGAGCCGGCCGCACATCGGGCAGCGTGTCTTCTCACCGCGCAGGTCGATCATCCGCTTCCGGGTCGCGAGGTACAGCATCACGACGCCGGCGGTGATCGTCGAGAACGTGCCGACGGTCTCGGGATTCACGAGCGACGGCCCTGCAGGACGTGCATGGGGGAAGGGGTACCCGCGGTGGGACAGGTCCAACCCCGGAAAGACGAAGGGGCCGCCGGGAGGCGGCCCCTCGACCCGGCTCCGGCCGTCCGCCCGCTACGCGGCCGTCCGCTCCCGATCCACGACCTCCTCGAACACCGCACGGAAGTCGAGCATCGCCTTTCGAAGGTTCTCCGTGCCCTCGCCGCCCGTCACCTCGCCGAGCATCGCGCGACCGTGCCGGTAGCGCTCGACCACGTCCGGGTGGTCGACGGCGAGGTGCGCCGCGCGCTCCTCGGCGTCGTTGCCCGTCGGATACCCGCGCTCCTCGAGCGCGCGCAGCACGACACGCTCCGCCGCCTTCGCCGAGTCCTCGGGATCGTTGACGAAGCGAGCCTCGATCCCTCCCCACTCCGCCATGTATCGCTCGCGCGCCGCCTCCGACAGCGGTCGGATGTCGAGCTGCTCGTGCTCGCTTTCGACGGTCGAGAGCCGCCGCTCGGCGTCACGCCGGCCGGAACCCGACACCGCGCGGTCGTACTCCGGCCCGAACCGATCGCGCAGATGCGCCCGTCGCCGGGAGCTCCAGCCCCAGGCGGCAGCGATCACCACGATCGCCGCGACGATCACGGCTGCGATCAGAATCCAAACCCAGGTCTCCATGTCCACCTCCGTCGCTGACGTCCCTTGAGGTTCCCGGCCAGCCCTCTCGAGAAACCCGTTGTGGCATTCCGGAACGCCGGGCAGACCCAAGGCCGACGAATGGAGGGCGAGCGGATCGCCAGCGCGAGCCCGCGTCCAGGCACGCCTGAGGTCGAGCCGGGCGGTTAGCCTGCGAGGACGGAAAGCCCGCGAAGGAGGTCTTGCATTGCCGGTCGAGGAAGGTCAGCCCGCACCGACGTTCACGCTCCGAAGCGACGCCGGCGAGGAGGTCACCCTCACGGCCCTTCGAGGCAAGCCGGTCGTCCTCTACTTCTACCCCAAGGACGACTCGTGTGGCTCTATTTGAAGTAGCCGACCCCGGCGCGCCGGGCGCGATGATTCGTAGTGAAGAAGGGCGGACTCGCGCTCGCAAGACGCTCGCGAGCGTCGTCTGAACAGCTACGCCGAGCAGGTCGCACGGCACCTCGTCGCCGCGTTCCCGGAGCATGCCCAGGAGATCAGGATCGACGACGAGGGTGAGGTCGTCCTGAAGATCGAATGTCCATCGGGATCGGTGGACGCTGGTCTCTCGATCTACACGTGGAACGAGGACGTGGTGGTCGGCTTTCACACTCACCACGCGCACTTCAGCGACTGGGATCGCGGCGGCACCGAGGATCACATCGACGCGGCGCTGGAAGCCGCTGGTGACATCCTCGCCGAGCGACTTGTCGTCGTGTCGTGGTACTCGCGGAGAGAGCTGGTTGTGACTAACTTCCGGGAGCCCGAGGACGCGGTCGTTGAGCGTCGGCGCTCACAGCAGGGAAGGAGCACATGGCTGGAACGCAGGCGTTTCCCGAGGATTGGATGGCTGCCGTACGATCTACGCCTCCTCGTCTGGGGTGTCGAATCGACGGTTCGCTCGTGGCGTGCGACGTACGACGCTGGCTCCGTGCAACGTGACTAGGATCGTCGAAATGGTTGAAGAGGGCAGTCCCGCCCCTACGTTCACGCTGTCGAGTGACTCCGGCGAGGAGGTCTCTCTCGAGTCGCTCCGCGGCCAGCCCGTCGTCCTCTTCTTCTATCCAAAGGACGACACGCCGGGCTGCACGACGCAGGCGTGCGGGATCCGCGACGCGTGGGGCGAGTTCGAGCGCGCGGGCGCGGTCGTCCTCGGCGTCAGCCCCGACGACGAGGCTTCGCACGTACGGTTCAAGGAGAAGTACGACCTTCCGTTCACCTTGCTCGCCGACACCGAGCACGAGGTCGCGGACGCGTACGGCGTCTGGGGCGAGAAGTCCTACGCAGGCAAGACGTACATGGGCGTCAACCGCTCGACGTTCGTGATCGACGAGGACGGCAACGTCTCCCGGATCTTCCTCGAGGTGAAGCCCGACCAGCACGCCGACCAGGTGCTCGAGGCGCTCGGGTCGTAGCGCAGGGACAACGCTTGTGGTGAATCACCACAAGCGTTGTCGGCCTGGCCGCACGGTTAGGCCCGGCTACACTGAGCCTCCGCGCGGATGTGGCGGAATTGGTAGACGCGCACGGTTCAGGTCCGTGTGCCCCTAGGGGCGTGGAGGTTCAAGTCCTCTCATCCGCATGACGCAAGGCACGGCCGACGAGCGGCCGCCGGTGGCGTCTCAATACCCGTGAGACGCCTTCTCCTTCCTCTCTCCGTCCTCGCCGCGGCAGCCGTGCTCGGCGCGGCGGCCGACGGGCGCGACGCCCCGGCGGCGGCACCCGGCACGGAGGTCGTGGTGCAGCTGACGGCGCCGCCGCTCGCGTACGCCCACTCGACCGACGCCCGCGCGCGTGTCGACGCAGAGCAGCGGCGGTTCGTCGAGGCGCTGCACGTGGCCATACCCGAGGCGACGGTCCGCTGGCGCTATCGCATCGTCGCGAACGGCGTCGCCGTCGTCATCCCGCGCGGAGCGATCGCGCGGCTCGACGGGCTCCCCGCGGTGAAGCGGGTCTACGCAGGCTCGACGTACCGGGTGCTCGCCGGGCCGGACGCGGACACGATCCGCGCGCGCGACCTCGCCGCCGCAGCGCTTCCCGCCGACGGCGCCGGGATCAAGATCGGGATCATCGACGACGGGGTCGACCAGGCGCACCCGTTCTTCGACCCGACGGGGTACGCGATGCCCGCCGGCTTCCCCAAGGGTCAGGTCGCGTTCACGACGGCGAAGGTGATCGTCGCGCGCGCCTTCCCGCCGCCGCGGACGACGTGGCGCTACGCGAACCGTCCGTTCGACCCCGAGGAGTCAGGCCACGCCACCCACGTCGCCGGTATCGCGGCGGGGAACGCGAACACGCTCGCGCAGGGGACGCGGATCAGCGGAGTCGCGCCGCGCGCCTACATCGGGAACTACAAGGCGCTGACCGTGCCGACGGACGCAAACGTCGGGCTCGACGGCAACGCGCCGGAGCTCGTGGCCGCGATCGAGGCCGCCGTGCGTGACGGGATGGACGTGATCAACCTCTCGATCGGCGAGCCCGAGATCACGCCGCAGCGCGACGTCGTCTCGCTCGCGCTCGACGCTGCCGCGGCCGCCGGTGTCGTGCCCGTCGTCGCCGCCGGCAACGACTTCGCGGAGTTCGGGGCGGGGTCGCTGACCTCGCCGGGGTCGGCGGCGGACGCAATCACGGTGGGCGCGTCGACCTCGGGCGCCTCGCCGTCGATCGCTAGCTTCTCCTCCTCGGGCCCGACGCCGCTCTCCCTGAGGTTGAAGCCGGACGTCGTCGCGCCGGGCAACGCCATCCTCTCGGCCCAGCCCGACGGCTGGGGCACCCTCTCCGGCACGAGCATGGCAGCGCCGCACGTGTCCGGGGCGGTCGCTCTGCTGCTGCAGCGGCATCCCGACTGGAGCCCCGCGCAGGTCAAGGCCGCGCTCACGGTCACGGCGCGCCCCGTTGGCCCCCCGAGCTCACGTGTCGACCCGACACGGGCGGGCGCCGGGCTCGTGGACGTCGCCGCCGCCGACAACCCGCTCGTCCTCTCCGCGCCGACCGCCGTCTCGTTCGGTCTCGTGAGGCCGGGCGCGTCGGAGCACCGCGAGGTGCGGCTCGACGACGCGGGGGGCGGCTCAGGCGCATGGGCGGCGACGTTCGAGGCGGGTCGGGCCGCGCCCGGCTCGACGGTCGACGTCACCGCACAGCCGAGCGTCCCCGGGACGCTGTCGCTCGAGCTCCGGGCAGGGACCCAGCAGGGCGAGATCGGCGGCGTCGTGGTTCTCCGCCGGGACGACGTGACCCGGAGGATCCCGGTCTGGGGCCGCGTCAGCGCCCCGCGGCTGGTCACGGCCAACGCGCCGCTGCTGCGGCGTCCCGGGGTCTACGCGGGAGACACCCGTGGACGTCCGGCACGCGTCGACACGTATCGCTACCCGGACGTGCCCGCCGGGAGCCTCGTGACGAGCCGCCTCCGCGGGCCCGAGCAGGCGTTCCGCGTCGTGGTGCGCCGCCCGGTCGCGAACATCGGCGTCGTCGTCATCTCACGCGGCGCGGGCGCTCGCGTCGAGCCACGTCTCGTCGCGGACGGCGACGAGAACCGACTGACGGGCTACGCGGCCCTGCCGTTCGACCTCAACCCGTACGTGGACGAGTTCGAGAGCCCGGTTCTCGCCGCCGGGGCGATCGTGCCGCCGCCCGGGACGTACGACATCGTCTTCGACAGCGCGAGCCGCGCGGGTGCCGGCACGTTCAGGTTCCGGTTCTGGGTCGACGACACGACTCCGCCGAGCGCGCGACTCGTCAACCGGACGGTCGCCACAAGCCGCCCGATCCGGTTCCGGGTCGGCGACGCGGGCGCCGGCGTGAACGCCCGGTCGCTGGAGGCGTCGATCGACGGCCGCACGGTCACCGCGAGGCTCGTCGCCGACGAGGTGCGCATCTCGACTGCCGGCGTCGCGCCCGGCCGCCATCGGGTTCGTCTCTCGGTCGCCGACTACCAGGAGACCCGCAACATGGAGAACGTCGCGCGGATCCTCCCGAACACGCGCGTGGTCACGACGTCGGTGACGGTCAGAGGCCCGGCGTCGTAGCGCGCGTCAGGGCCGCTTCGTCCGCGGCTCTTCGATCGTCGGCAGCGCATCGAGGTCGCGCGTCACGCTTTCGACGAAGTCGTCGTCCTCCGGGCTGACGACCCGCAGCTTGGACTTGCGTCGCTCTCGCTCGCGCTTGCGACGCGCATCGGCGCCGACGATGCCCGAAACCCTCGGCCACTCCGCGGCGGCGACCAGGAGGACGCCGAGGGCGAGCAGGACGATCCACGGCCAGCTCACGAATGACCATTCTAGAGGCTGAATGAGAGTCGCGGAAGTCAGGCCGGCCGGACCAGCGCCGCCCTCGCCGCCTCGACGCGCGGCCGCGACGCGCAGCCCTCGAGATGGTCGTCGACGAGACCCATCGCCTGCATGAACGCATACACCGTGGTCGGGCCCACGAACGTCCAGCCGCGGCGCCGAAGCTCCTTCGCGAGCGCGCGGGACTCGTGCGTCTGCGACAGCTCGCCGAGCGCCTCGCGCGTGAGTCGGCGCGGCCGTGACGAGTCGGACGGCTCGAACCGCCAGACGAAGGCCGCGAGCGACCCCGCCTCGGCGACCAGCTCCTCGGCGCGCCGTGCGTTGTTGATCGCCGACTCGATCTTGCCGCGGTGCCGGACGATCGACGCGTCCCCGAGCAGCCGCTCGACGTCGCGCGGGCCGAAGCGGGCCACGCGCGGGAAGTCGAAGCCGGCGAACGCCTGCCGGAACGCCTCGCGCTTGCGCAGGATCGTCAGCCAGGACAGGCCCGCCTGGAAGCCCTCGAGCGTCAGTTTCTCGAAGAGGCGCACGTCGTCGGTGACGGGCGTCCCCCACTCGTCGTCGTGGTACGCGCGGTAGGCCGGGTCGGCGCCGCCGCCCCACCAGCAGCGCAAGACACCTTCGGCATCTCGCACTAGACCTTCCACAAGCTGCCCCGGCTCCGTTCCGTCCTGGACTTGGTGCGTTCGGCGCAGCCGGACGCGCCCAACGCGCTCATCGAACGAACACCTCCATGGGCAGGTCGGCGAGGGGGACGCCTCCGGTAGACGTGACGAGCCACGTGTCCTGCATGTACAGGCAGTCCTCCCCGTTCTCGGCGATCGCGTGCGGGTGCATCGAGAGGACCATGTTCTCCGCCAGCTCGGTCTCGACGCCCTCCCCGATCTTCGGGAACTCGATCATCGTCATCCCGATCGAGTGGCCGGTGACATGCCCGAGGTGGTAGCCGCGGTCGTGGAAGCCCTTGGAGACGGCCATGTGGACGTCGTGGCACGCCGCGCCGGCACGCATTGCGGTCCGCGCCGCCTCGTAGTACTCGGTGTACGCGTCCGCCATCGCGCTCGTGTCGGGCGAGAGGGTCGTGTCGGAGGCCGCGAGGGCGCGCGAGACCTCGACCCAGTGCATCCCCGGCCCGGCGATCTCGAGCGACGGCAGCACGAAGTCGCCGAGCACCTCGTCCTTGCGCGCGATCTTGAACTCCGGGAACGCGACCCCCGAGCGGCCCGGCGCGGTCAGCACCATGTTCATCGTCAGCCGGCCGCAGCCCTCGGCGACGAAGTACTCCTCCGCGGCGGCCATCACCTCGGCTGCCGAGCGGCCGGGCGCGTAGGAGTCGGCGAACAGCTCGAAGCCGCGCCGGTTGATCCGCACCGAGTCCCGCACGCTCTCGAGCTCCGCGTCGCTCTTCACCGCCCGCGCGAGGTCGAACGCGACGTCGAACGGGACAACCTCGAATGCCTCGAGCTCGCGGTAGTCGCGCACGGTCATCACGTAGTCGAGCCCGTAGACCCAGATCCGCCGCCAGCCCCGGTCCTTCGCGAAGTCGGCGATCGCCCGGCCCGGATGCGGGTCGAAGCGCTGCTCCACCTGGGCGGTGGCGTGCTCGCCGACGTAGCGCGCCTCCGCGGGGAAGACGACGAACGGGTCGCCCTCCGCCGGCACCACGACGTAGGCGTACCGGTGGACGATCTGGAACCCGGAGAGGTACGTGACCGCCCCCTCGAACCCCGAGTACTCGCTGCCGGCGACGACGAGCCCGTCGAGCGTGTGCTCCGCCATCGCGCTCCGGACGTTGGCGAGGCGCCGGTCGAGCTCGCTGGCGATGTCTACGGCTGTTGCCATGAGGCCTCCACTCCCTTGATCAGCGCTGCGACGGCGTCGTGCAGCGGGGTCGGCACGCCGAGCTCGCGGCCGAAGCGCGCGATCCCGCCGTTCAGGTATTCGATCTCGGTCGGCCGGCGCGCCTCCACGTCCTGCAGCATCGACGCCTTGTGGCCGTACGCGACCTCGGGTCGCGCCGCGTGGTCGATCAGCTCCTCGGGGTCGGCGTCCAGCACGATTCCCTGCGCGGTCGCGACCGCCTTCCCCTCGTCCACGAGCCCCGACACGAGCGCGCGCAGGTCGGGCCGCTCGCAGACGCGCCCGTGCGTCAGGCCGGTCAACGCGCCGATCGGGTTCGT
>Ga0164241_10005820_pt1 | contig 11399 bp, 9 predicted proteins | sample OricomyardsoilBY_FD_108780 | JGI IMG/M metagenome (GOLD analysis project Ga0164241, IMG submission 108780) | Backyard soil microbial communities from Emeryville, California, USA - Original compost - Back yard soil (BY) | ecosystem: Environmental > Terrestrial > Soil > Unclassified | place: USA... | reverse complement strand
GAGCCTCACGTCCTTGATCTGCGCCAGCAGATGCAGGTGATTCGTCATCCAGCAAAACGCATGAGCGCGCGCATCGTATTTCTCCATCACCTGCGCGACGATCCCGTTCAATTCATACCGATCGTCAGCGGTAGCGAACACATCCTCTCGATGATTGCCCCGCAGAACGACGTGGTAGCACCCGCCAGTCACATGTAGTCGTGGTAGTCGCGGCATCCTTGCCTCTTCCTACAGATTCTCACCTGCGGCGAGACTAGAGCCTCCTTATCCGCCCCACCAGCTCATTTATCTGCGTGTTCGTCGACAAATGTTGCGAATGTTTCCACTGGCACCGAAGGGAAGGGGGCTTCCGGTCTATCCTGCAGCGACCTCATGTTCGCTCGCTCGCCGAGTGGTGGCGCGACGCGCGAAAGGCAGACGAGTCAGAATCGTAGACTGACGGTGGCTCCTCCACCGCGTGTCTGAGAAACATCGACCCTTGCGCCATGAGCCGTGGCGATCTGTCGAACGATCGTCAGTCCCACACCGCTTCCCTGTCGCTTCGTCGAAAAAAATGGCACGAATATCTTGTCACGGAGCGCCGGCGCAATACCGGGTCCGTTGTCGGCTACTGCGATGATCACGCGTCCCTCCGGATCGCGACGCGCGCACAGAGAAATGAAACCAGCCGGAACACTACGGAGCGCTTCGACTGCGTTGCGCACCAGATTGATGAGAGCCTGATCTAGCAGGTTAGGGTCAGCAGTAACCTCGAGCATTTCCGGCTCAATATCGGCCATCATTTTGATATCGCGACTCGCGAGGTCGCTTGCCAGCAGGCGCTGCAGCCGCCCGAAAATCTGGTGCACGGGTGTCGTAACAACTCGCGTCGACAGTCGTTTCGTAAGGTGATGGTGGTTGCGAACGAAATGCACCAACCCTTCGCTACGCCGCGCGACCGTATCGAGCGCTTCGCGGGCATCGACCAATGCTGTCGCGCCCGGATGGCCCGGCGGCAATTGTTTGAGCACATCGGACACGAGGTCGTGTGCGGTAGTTGCGAGCGAGGACACCGGTGTAAGTGAGTTCATCACTTCGTGGGCCAGGACCCGAATGACCATTTGCCACGCCGCCAGCTCTTTTTCGCTCAATTCATTGTCAATGTTTTGTAGCGAGATCAGCCGACGGCGTACGCTCCCGGTCACGAACTCAGTAACGGCGGCTTTGACCAACAGATTTCCCGCACTGCGCTCCATACTCAGAATGACGGTGCCGCCAGCGCTGAGGGAGGTGATTTCCGCCGCAAACCCTTCGCCGTAGCGCGCGAACTGGCCAGCTTCGGTGAGTGGGCTTTCGAACAACCGTCTCGCCGCCATATTCAGCAACTGCACCTCCCGCGATTCTTGCACGCAGATCAATGCCACCGGGACGTGCGAAAGCAGCGCTTGCCAATAGAGTGCTTGCTGTTCGCGTTCGGATCGCCCGGCGCGAAGGCGCTCCGAAACGCGCGACATCGCAGCCTCAAATTCACGATGCGAAGCATCCCCCGCCAATCGGGAGTAACCTTGCGAGGTGTCGTCAACGGATATGGCGTCCAGCAGTCGCGCCACTTCGCGAATAGACTGCGTTACGAATCTCATGAGCATCGCCGTCTGAACCAATGCAGCCAATACACACAGCGCCACGAACACATACCACTTCGTGTTCACGAGCAGCCATGCAGTAGTTGCGAACGTAAGAAACAGCGCAGCCAGACGCAGGGCTATGTTTATGCGAAAGGCGCTAGAGACCATATTTTTCCATGCGCCGGTAAAGCGACGCTCGCGTGAGGCCGAGCGCCTTTGCCACACGACTCATATTTCGGCCGTGAATTTTCAACGCTTGCGAAATGGCTTGCTTCTCGATCGCATCGAGTTTGGGAGCATCGGAAGTCGTGCTCGTACGCGCTTCCTCACGCGATACAACGAACGGAAAGTCGTTGATTTCGAGTGTCGCACTTTCACTGAGAATCACTGCACGCTCCACAGCGTGGCGTAGTGCGCGCACGTTACCGGGCCAGGAGTAGGTCGTCAGCCATTCGAGTGCGCTCGCACTGAGCCGCTTCGCCGGAAGAGCGTACTTATCGACATAGGCCGCAATGAAGTGATCGAGCAGCGACGGGATGTCCTCGCGCCGCTCGCGCAGTGCGGGCAAAGCAATTTCCACGGTATTTATGCGATAGAGAAGATCCTGCCGAAACGCATTTTCATCGGCGAGGCGCTCGGGGGAAAGGTTGGTGGCACAAATGAGGCGCACGTCGATCGGCTCCGCGTGCTCTGCTCCAACCGGCGTGACCTCTCGTCGCTCCAGCACCGTAAGCAATTTACTTTGCAGATATAGCGGCAGGTTGCCGATCTCGTCGAGGAACAGTGTGCCGCCGGTGGCCGCCCGAAACCGGCCGACACGATCGGTTTTTGCGTCGGTGAATGCGCCTCGACGGTGGCCGAAAAGCTCGCTCTCAAAGAGCTGAGACGACAAAGCGCCAACGTCCACTCTCAAGAAAATCTCGTCGGCGCGGCGCGAATGTCGGTGGATCTCCCGCGCAACCAACTCCTTGCCAGTTCCGTTCTCTCCGAGAATCAAAATATTGGCGTCAGTCGGCGCGGCGCGGCGGATCTTGTCGATGACACTCAGCATGGGTGCGGACGTACCAATCATCTCGGCATCAGTGCGCGTCGCGGCGGACAGGCCACGATTGCGATCTCGCAACTCTGCTGCTTCGACACGTGATCGGCGCAGATTGAACGCGGCCAGCAGCGTCGCTACCAGTCTGTCGTTGTTCCAGGGTTTGGTGACAAAATCGGCGGCCCCCTGCTTCATCGCCTCCACTGCGAGTTCTACGCCACTGTGCGCGGTGACGAACACCACCACTGCGCAAGGATCCAGCGCCAATACTTGCGCAAGTTGCTTCATGCCTTCCGTGCCATCGTCGGCGCCCGCCGCGAAATTCATATCCAGCAACAGCACATCAAATGCGCCCCGACGAACCAGCTGGGGCAACCGGGCGGGATCGGAAAGGGTCTCTACCGAGGCGAAATGACGCTTCAACAGAAGCCGGGCGGCCAGCAGGATGTCTTCCTGGTCATCGACGATCAGGATTCGTGCCGGACTTCGAAGTGCTGCGCTCATATGTCCGATTATGAACAGCATTCCCCACAAGTGTTCAATATCGTACACCCGGGCCAGCGAGCGGCCATTGAATTCGCAGATCCTTTTCATGGCACGGCGCATGCACTCTCTTACGCTATGAGTGAGGCCGAACAAATAGACGTGCGACGAAATCGTTTTGCGCTCTCGAGGAGAGGGAAGCTGAGCCTTCACGCCCCGCCGCCGCAAGAAAGCGGCATGGACAAGGCGATCGCTCGGCCGCCGGCTTGGCGAGTTTTTGGTCCCTATGTACTCGGCGGGATTTTGATCCTAGGTATCTGTATCTGGCTCATTGCCGCGAGCAGCGGGCGTGCTTACCGGGTTGCCGCCGACAATCTCACGATCGGAACAGTGAGGCGCGCTCCGTTCGAGGACTTCATTGCCGTACGTGCAACCGCGGCGCCGTTCAGCACACAGTATCTGACTACCGAACGAGGTGGTGTCGTCAAGCAAGTGCTGGTCGACGACGGCGCAACGGTCAAAGTGGGGCAACCGCTCATTGTCTTGTCCAATGCCGCGCTGGAACTCGAAGTCGCTTCGCGCGAAGCGGACGCAGCCTCCCAGATCAATGCGCTGCAGGAAACCAAGCTGCAGCTCGAGGAAAGACGCTTCAGATACGAGCATGACCTGCTGGACATCGAACACGAGATCAGCAAACTGACGGCCAATCTTGCACGCGACAAGATCTTGCTCGACGGCAATGCCATTGCGCCGTCGACCTATGAGCAGGAAGAAAAAGATTACGCATATCAGCTGCAGCGCAAGGCGACGACCATTGCCGCGCGAGACACAGAACAGAACGTGCGCAGGGAGCAGGTCGGCCAGATTGAGGAAGCGCTCACTCGCCTGAAGACCAGCATCGTCACTGCAAGGATGAGCCTGGCGGCTCTGACTATTCGCGCGGCGAGCGAGGGGCGGCTGACGGCGCTGGACGCAGAAGTCGGTCATTCAAAAGCGGAGGGCGCAATCCTGGGTCAAATCGATTCGCTTGACCGCTTCAAGCTAACAGCTCAAGTGGACGAGTTTTACCTCGGGCGCGTCGAATTGGAGCAAACGGCCGTCTTCACCCTCGAAGGACATCGTTGCGAGGCATCCATCAGCAAGATTTATCCGCAAGTTGCAAACGGCACTTTCAAAGTCGACCTTCACTTCACCCAGTGTGCGCCGCAAGGCATCCGAACGGGGCAGGCGATCGACATCAGGTTGCAACTCGGTGGTGCGACGACGGCGACGATGTTGCCGAATGGCCCGTTCTATCAGGACACCGGCGGTCAGTGGGTGTTTGTCGTGGCGCCAGACGGGAAATATGCCACGCGTCGCGCCGTACGATTGGGTCGCCGCAATCCCCAATATGTCGAGGTCCTGGAAGGGCTGCAGCCAGGTGAGAAGGTGATCACCTCCAGCTACCAGGCGCTGCAGAAATTTGACCGCGTCGAGTTCGAAAAACAGTCTGCCAAGTGATCGCGAAGAGGTGCACATGCTGAAGCTCAAAGGACTCAACAAGGTCTATCGCACGACGGAAGTCGAAACCACGGCGCTGCGCGACATCAATCTGGAAATTGCCACAGGAGACTTCGTCGCCGTGATGGGCCCATCGGGTTGTGGGAAGTCGACGATGCTCAACATCATCGGAATGCTCGACAGTCCTTCCGGCGGAGAATATTGGTTCGACAATCAAAATGTCGCCGGCTATTCGGAGACGCAGCTCGCCGAGTTACGCAAGAGCGCAATCGGATTCGTCTTTCAAAGCTTCAACCTGGTTGACGAGTTGAATGTTTCTGAGAATGTGGAGCTGGCACTGCTCTACCGTCGGGACATTTCGGCCAGAGACCGGCGTGCACGCGTGCAAGAGGCCCTGGGGCGTATGAAGATCAGCCATCGCGCACGTCACATGCCGCAGCAATTGTCAGGCGGCCAGCAACAGCGCGTCGCGATAGCGCGCGCCGTGGTGCTGCGCCCCAAACTGATCCTCGCAGACGAGCCCACCGGCAATCTCGATTCCACGATGGGCGAAGAGGTAATGCAGCTTCTGAGTGAGCTGAACGGCGAGGGCACGACCGTGGTGATGGTGACGCATTCACCATCTCACGCCGAATTTGCGCAGCGCTCAGTCAACCTGCTCGATGGCTCCATCGTCGCAGAAAGAACCACCGCCATACTTTGAACCACACTCCAATGTTTCACCATTACTTGACGACGGCCTGGCGCATGTTCGTCCGGCACAAGCTTTACAGCTTCATCAACATCGCCGGCCTCTCCTTCAGCCTGACCTGCGCGATCCTGATTGTCTTGTTCTTGCGCTATGAGCTCTCCTACGACAAGTGGATCCCGGACAGTTCGAACCTGTACCGGATCGAAATGACCTATCTCATGCCTGGTCGAGACCCCATGCGACTGGCGCAGGCGCCCTTCCCGCTACTGCGCGCCATGCAGGATGAGATCCCGGAAGTGAAAGCGACTGCGCACGTGGTTCCCCAACACCAGACCGTGATTGTCGGCGATCAGCGGTTCCTCGAAACCGTTACGGTAGTCGATCCTGATTTTTTCCAGGTAATCAAACTACCGCTGGTCCGCGGCGATGCCGCCACTATTCTCTCGCAACCCGAATCAATCGTCCTGTCGCAGACAATCGCCCGGAAATACTTTGGCGATGCCGATCCCGTCGGGAAATCCATTTCTCTGGTCGGTACCTGGGACTCCACTCCCCATCCGGTCACCATCACCGGAGTCTTGCGGGATTTGCCCTCCAATACGCAACTCGTCGCCGACCTCGTACTGCCGAATTCATCCCAGGCAGACGAGATGTCGCCTTCGCGGAAGGAGTCCGCGTGGTTGAGCACCGACGGTACCTACGCGTACCTAGAGCTGATCCCTGGCGCAAATCCGCGCACGGTGATGGACAAGCTCAAGCCGATACTGGATCGCAACGTTCACCCGGATATACCGGGGATGAATTTGCCAGGCAGCGAGCTCGAGGTGTTTCACCTGACGCCGTTTTGGGATGTGCATTTGACGAGCGACCGATATGGCGGCATGACACCGGCGGGCAGCTGGCTCGCGGTTTACGGCTTTGCCGTGACCGCTCTGCTGATCATCCTCGTGGCGTGCGGCAACTTCACGAATTTGGCGACAGCCAGAGCCACGATGCGGCGGCGGGAGATTTCACTGCGGAAAGTTGCGGGCGCCACGCGCCGCGAGTTGATCGTCCAATTTCTGATTGAAGCGCTCCTGACGGCGCTGGCCTCATTCGTCATTGCGCTCGCGCTGGTCGAGATTCTTCTGCCGGCCTACGGCCGCTTCCTGGATGCCCCCATACAGTTCCACTATCTTGCCGACTGGCGGTTGTTGCTGACGATCCTTGCAGGTGCAATCGTCTCCGGACTGCTCGGCGGCATCTATCCGGCATTCATACTGTCGTCCTTTCAGCCTGCCGCGAGCTTGAAGGCCACGGGCGGCACGCAGGGCGGCTCCGGTCTGATTCGCTCGGCACTTGTCATTTCGCAATTCGCGATCTCGATCGGCCTGGGGATCGTGACGATTGTGGTGTTCAGCCAAATCAACTACGCGCGCAAGATCGACCTGGGATTCACGCAGGAAGACATAGTCGTTGTCCGCGACGTCATGAAACTGACTCCCAGCGCACGCGAAAGCTTCGTACTCGCCTTGAAGGCCAATCCACAAATCATTGAAGCGGCACTTTCAAACTCAGTGCCTTTCGATCTGCGCAATGCCTCGAACGTCCCCATAAAGATCGATGGGTCGACGCAGTCTTTTACCGCTCACATCATCAATATCAGTCCGGAATTCACCTCGCTGTATGGCATGCACCTGGTCGCCGGCAGGCTGCTCTCCCGTGACCACGGAGAAGACGTCTTCTCCCCTGAGACGGGTGGCAACGTGTTGGTAAACGCCGATGCCATACGCAGATCCGGTTACACGAATGAGCAGGCGCTCGGAAAGATTGTCTCGTTCGGCAAGGGCCGTCGCGTGAGGGTTGTTGGCGTGCTGGCCGATTCTATGTTCGACGGAATGCGAGATTCGGTCGTGCCAACTGTCTATTGGGACGTACCGAGCGAAGACACGATGCTGTCGGTCCGGGTGCGTGCTGGCGGGCTCACAGAGGCACTTTCGCACATCGACGCAACCTGGCGCTCGTTCGCGCCAAATGCCGCAATTCAGCGATACTTCCTGACCGAAGTTTTCGACAGCATGTTCGAGGCGGACCAGAAACAAGGCGCAATGCTCGGCGTGTTCGTCGCTATTGCCATTTTCATCGCCTGCCTTGGTCTGTTCGGACTCACTATTTTCACCGCCGCGCGGCGTACGAAAGAAATCGGAATCCGCAAGGTCTTCGGTGCACGTACTTCGGATCTCGTTCGACTCCTGCTGTGGAAGATAGCCAGCCCTGTGCTGATCGCCAACATAATTGCCTGGCCCGCTGCTTACTACTATCTGGACCGCTGGCTTGAGGGATATGCATATCGGATATCACTCGAACCAATGTACTTTCTGATCGCAAGCACTGTAGCCCTGGCAATTGCGTGCGTCACCGTCTTTGCGCACGTTCTGCGTCTGGTGCGAGACAGTCCCATCCATGCGCTGCGCTACGAATAACAGCCTCGTCTTGTTTGCGCTCGCCCTGACCGGATGCGCGACTCCCGTTCCTCAAGTCTTGGGACCCGACATGGTTCCAAAAGAATTTGTTGGGCAGGTTTCCGACTCGGCGTTGCAGATCTGGCCGGCCGTGGATTGGTGGCAGAACTTCGGCAGCACGGAACTCTCCGAACTCATCACCACCGCAGGCGTCGAAAACCGCGACATTGTAGCCGCCACTGCCCGCTTGGCGCAGGCAAGAGCGCGGCTCACGGTCGAGCGCTCGGCGCTGCTGCCAAGGTTCGACGCGCAACTGCAAAAAAATCGCACCGGCACACAGTCGACAGGTGGTTCCAGCAACTCCGTCGGCTTGAACGCCTCGGTGAATTATGATCTCGATATCTGGGGATTTCAGTACAACAAACAGCACGCGGTATTCGAGGCGCTCAAGTCATCGAAGTTCGCGCGGCAGGCCGCGGCACTGGCGATCACCACGGACGTGGCCAATGCGTACTTTAATCTTCTTGCATTGCGTGAACGCATTGCGCTCGCGAAAGAGGATATCGATGCCGTCGACAGTATTCTCGACACCATCAAACTGAAGGTCTCGGCCGGGGTATCCTCGCGCCTCGATCTGGCACAGGAAACGGCACAGATCGAGTCTTTGCGAGGACAACTTGTCTCTCTCGAACAACTAGAACTGCAAGCACGTATAGCGCTGGCCATACTGATCGGGCGACCGCCGCAGATGTTTGAGATCAAGGCACAGGAGCTGGGCGCCATTAGCGCACCGCTGATACAGCCCGGCCTTCCATCAGAGCTGCTGCTACGCAGGCCCGATATTGCTCAGGCCGAAGCCGATCTCGCCTCGGCGCATGCCAGTGTGGATGCGGCGCGAGCTGCGCTGCTGCCTCGTTTCCCGCTGACCGGAACCGGCGGCTACATCAGTACATCCTTTCAGGCGCTGCGGAGCGGTTCAACTTTCGTGTGGGACGCAGGAGCGAGTCTGATACAAACCATATTCGCGGGCGGCGCGTTGGTGGGACAAAAGAGAATCGCTCAGGAAACGCAGAGAGAGTTCATCGCAATCTACCAGGGCACCGTGCTCAATGCCTTCGGCGACGTGGAGAATGCTCTCGGAGAAGTGAACTACTACAGCCGCGCAAAGGATCATCTGCGCAAGGAAGTCGATGCGGCGCGCGAAGCATTCGAAATTGCCCAACTTCAGTATCGACAAGGCACTGCCGATCTCTTCAACGTTCTGCAGACGCAGCTGACTCTATTCGCCGCGAAGGATGAGCTGACCCGGATGACGCTCCTCTATCTACAAGCAACGGTCCATCTATACACAGCGCTCGGCGGAGGCTGGATTCAGGACCCAGCAGACCGCACCCAACTTCCCGCGGCACAGTCTGTGACCAACCGCTGAGCTCAAGTTCCACATCGGATTGAAGCCTCAAAGATTGGAGCGCCGGCTGACTTCCGAATCTCTCATCATGAGCTGGCATTGATATACCTCCAGGCATGCATGTCGAAGGTGGCTTCTGAGCGAATCTCGAACTGCATCGACTCGCGACCGGCGTTCTTCAAACAGCCGCTACTGCTCGAGTGAGTTAGCGAAACCGAAATACCGAAACCCGGCACCGGAGACGGCGCAAAATGCCGAAACCCAGAGGATAGAATCTATCTCTTTCTCGCGCGTGCGGCAGGCTGAGCTCACACCGCCTGCACGCTCGTATTCCGTTGTGGACGTTGTGCCGGGCCTGCAATTCAACGGCGCACTTCGAGCGTTCCTTTCCGAGTGTTCTACTCGTCCGCAAAATAGTCCTCGTCGAGCTTCTTGAGCTTGATTGTCTCGACGTCGCTCACTCCGATGCCAAACTCGATCATGAGTTCTGCAAGCTGGCGCCCATCAATCAGAACGATTGTAGTTTGGAGGTTGCGAGCGTAGTCGATGGCGTCCTTTGTAAACGAAGAGGTCGTGATGAGCACGCCTTTGCGAGCACGCTGTCCCTGCAAAGCCCCAGCGAACTGTTGGATGACCGGCCTGCCGACCGTTCCCTCCCATCGCTTGGCTTGAATGTAGATATTCTCAAGGCCTAAGCGATCCTCTTTGATAATTCCGTCGATGCCGCCGTCCCCCGATTGACCTACTACACTCGCCGCATCCTCCTGAGACCCGCCGTAGCCCATCGCGACCAAGAGCTCTACGACAAGGTGCTCGAAGAATTGAGGACTCGCCTGCTTCGTCTTGTCGAGGAGCAGAGCGGACAAACTTCTCCGGAGGCGCTCGTGGCCCGCCCGGATCTGTTCATCGGGGGTGAGCTCGCTAGTAGCTGGCTCCTCCAGTACCCCCGAGGTCTCGCGCACGGATCCTTCGGAATTTCGAAACTCTACGAATTCCGGAAATTGCATCAAGAAAGGGATGTCGATGCGCTTCGGCGGCTCTCGCAAAACTGCTTCGCCCCGAGGCGTGATGCGGTAAACACCCCGGCGGGAAGTGTCGACAAGCCCCGCCCGCTTCAGATAAATGAGACCCCAAGCGACTCGATTCGCAAAGCGGCTCTGGCGACCACTGGCTAGCAATTCACTGAGATCTGCTTCAGTCAGGTGGAGAGCGTCGGCGACGGGCTTGCGCACATCACGCGCCTGCCAATCTCGCCCGTCGGCGAGAATGCGCAACACCGGCAACATCATCGCTTGAAAATCTGGTACGGCCATTGATTCCTTCCCGCCGAACGTACTCCTCAAGACCGCAAGGCTGAGGGGACACAGTGTGGCTGTGCTTGTCGTTCTAATTCGTTGATCCGAATCGCAAAGATAGGCGCGTGACGCAGGAATGTCGACCCGGGGCGAATGAAGCGCCTCTCACTCTGATGGCTGTGTCGATGCCTTCGTCAGCATGTCTTCGACGCAGGCCTGCAACGCTCCCAGCTGGCCTGTGATCACAGCGGCAACGGTGACGGGGTCGATGTTGCCCAGATAGTTGTGCACGAGGATGTTGCGGAAGCCACTGATCTGCCTCCACGGCACCTGGGGATACTGAGCCTTCAGCGTCTCGGGAAGGAGTTGCGTCGCTTCTGAAAGCGTCTGCAAATTGCGCAAGGCTGCGTCATAGAGAATATCGTCGCTCGTCACGTCGCCGCGCGCCTCGATGCGCCTGATCTTCTCGATCGCATCGAGAATGTGCAGCGCATAGGGGCGCCACGGCTTTGTCATAGCTCTACCGCTTCCTGCAGCACCCGGTCCCGGATATGTTGGTTCAATTCGTGCTCCGGAATGACCTCGACGCGCCGACCCAGCAGATCCGCCAGCGCTTCAGTGAGCGGCAAGCGCTGCGAGAAGAGGTCATAGCCGGGTGCAAACTCGACCAGAAAGTCCACATCGCTCTCCGGGCTGTCCTCGCGGCGCGCCACGGATCCGAACACACGCATGTGCCGCGCGCCGTAGCGTTGACTGAGTGCCAGAATCACCTGGCGCTGTGCTCGCAACGTGTCCAGAAGCATGGTTGTTACTCAGTCCTGCTATTCATGCGGTCGAGCATACTGGCCCCTCCGTGGAGCGGCAATCGGCGACGCTTCAACGGCTACGACGGGCCAGCGCTGTTGGGCTGGAGCCCTGCCCGCAAGATTGCAAGACCT
>Ga0164241_10005819_pt1 | contig 11400 bp, 10 predicted proteins | sample OricomyardsoilBY_FD_108780 | JGI IMG/M metagenome (GOLD analysis project Ga0164241, IMG submission 108780) | Backyard soil microbial communities from Emeryville, California, USA - Original compost - Back yard soil (BY) | ecosystem: Environmental > Terrestrial > Soil > Unclassified | place: USA... | reverse complement strand
CAGTTCACCGATCCGGTAAGCTGCCGCCAGCAGCTTCGTGCCTATCTACCGTGGATTCCGTGAGGAGACCGTTCATGCGTCCCACCCGACGAGATTTCCTGCAGCAGTCGGCCGGCGTGGCCATCGCCGCGCATGCCGGCGCCGTGGCCGCCCAGGGCACTCCCGCGCGTGCCGGCGGCGACCTGCTGAGCCGCATGACGTGGTTCAATCCGCCCGCGTCCGAACACTACAGCGAAGGCGTGCTCACGGTGCGTTCGAAGGGCAAGACCGATTTCTGGCGCAAGACGTATTACGGCTACGTCACGGACAACGGCCACTTCCTGCACCTGTCGATGATGGGCGAGTTCCAGATGCAGGCGCGCGTGAACGGCAGCTATGGCGCCCTCTACGACCAGGCGGGGCTCATGGTTCGTCTCGATGAAAAGCGCTGGATGAAATGCGGCTCCGAGCTCGTCGAAGGCAAGCGTTGGGCCAGCGTGGTGTTCACGCACGATTTCTCCGACTGGTCGACGATGGAAGACCTGTCGCAGACCGGCGCGGTCTGGTGGCGCGTGGTGCGCAAGAAGGATTCCATCGAGGCGCAGTGCTCGAAGGACGGCGAGAAGTTCACGACCATTCGCCAGGGCTATTTTCCGGCCGACGTGGGCGTCCAGGTGGGCCTCATGTGCGCCGCACCGGAGGGGGCCGGATTTGACGCCGTTTTCGATCAAGTCACGATCGAAAAGGTGTAATTCCGGTCATCCGGCCAGATACCTTTTTTTGAAATAGGAATGCCCCCGGCCAGGCTGTGAGCCACTGCGCTTTTTTCCCCCTACTACTACAGATCAGAGCTGCGGGGCCGTTACCCGTTCGTGAGCAGCCTTCCGCAACATACCCCCGTCGACACCGCCGACCTGGAGCCGGACGACAGCCCGAGCGCTGAGCGCCGCAATCTCGCGGATGAGCTGGCGCACGAGCGGAACGTGTTGCGGACGATGATCGACCTGATTCCCGCCTTCATCTACGCGAAGGACGCACAGAGCCGGTTCACCGCGGCCAACAAGCTGGTCGCGCACCGCATGGGCGTCGAGCCGTCCGAACTCATCGGCAAGACCGATTTCGAATTCTTTCCGCGCGAACACGCGGAGCGCTTTTTCGCCGACGAACAGGCGCTGATCCAGTCCGGCGTCCCGCTCATCGATCGAGAGGAACTCGCATTCGACAAGACACGCGGCAAGGATCGCGTGATCCTCACCTCGAAGATCCCTCTGCGCGATGAAGCCGGAAACCTCACGGGCTTCGTGGGCACCGGCTTCGACATCACGGATCGCAAGGACGCCGAGGCGCGCATGGCGTCCAGCGACCGTCTCGAATCCATCGGTCGCCTGGCGGCGGGTGTCGCGCACGAGATCAACACACCCATTCAATATCTCAATGACAGCGTGACGTTCATCCGGGATGGCGTCGGCGAATTGCTCGCGTACGTCGATGAGCTGCACAAACTGACAGACGCCCGTCCCGCGACGAGCGACGACGTGGACTACATGCGCGAGGAGTTGCCCCCCGCGTTGACGCGCGTGGTCGAGGGTCTCTCGCGCATCACCGAGATCGTGCGTTCGATGAAAGTGTTCTCGCACGCCGACCAGAACGAGATGAGCGATGTCGACCTGAATTGCTCCATCGCCAGCACGCTGGTGGTGGCGCGCAGCGAATATCGCGATGTGGCCGACGTGCAGACGGATTTCGGTCAAATTCCCCGCGTGATCTGCCATGGCGGGCAGATCAACCAGGTGGTGCTGAACCTCATCGTGAATGCGGCACACGCCATCGCCGACGCTAGCAAGGCCAATGGAACGCGCGGCAAAATTGTGGTGCGTACGTGCGAAGAAGGCGGCCGGGTGATCATTTCCATAGAGGACACGGGCGGCGGCATTCCCGAGGGGATCCGCGCACGGATCTTCGACCCGTTTTTCACCACGAAGGAAGTGGGTCGCGGCACGGGCCAGGGACTTTCGGTGTCACGCAACGTCGTCGTCAAAGGCCACGGCGGCGAACTCGACTTCGTCACCGAGATCGGCAAAGGCACCACGTTCTTCGTCCGTCTTCCGGTCCGCGGCCCCGCCGACTGAGGGCGAATCGCCCTATAGATAACTGGTGACCGCTGGCGGGTTCTGCCAGTTGTCGTGTTTGCCGTCGCAGTAGGTGATGGGCGCAGCGGCCAGTTCGTCAGCCGTGGCGTTTTCCAGGCAGCCGATGTTCACACCCACCACCCCTCCGGCCTCCGGACTGTTTCCCAGCCCGTACGCGCGAACTCCGCAGGTTTTGCAGAAAAAATGCTCGTTCTGCATGGAGTTGAAGAGGTACTGCTGCATTTCGGACCGGCCTTCCAGCAGCCGGAAGGCCGCAGGCTTCACGACCGCGGCCCAGAAGCGGTTCCGCGAACAGATCGAACAATTGCAGCGATATGTGGGCTGCGAGAGATCGATATCCGCTTCGAAGCGGACGGCGCCGCAGTGGCAAGAGCCGCGATATGTCTTGAGCACGGGATATTCCTGGCGAGCGGGTTGTACGACTTCTCTGATGTCGGATTCGGGCCGTGGCAGAATCCTACCCGCACTCTCCAAGAAGCGAACTGGTCCGGGTCGAGGAATTTCGGTACATGGATTTCATTCCGGGCGGTGAGCTTTCGCGTCGAATTCGGGACGGAGATGTATCCGCCGAGAGCGATCTCATCCGGCAGTTCGAGCCGGGACTTCGGGTCCTTCTGCGTCGCCGTACCGGCGGTGACCATGGCCTGCTGCAGGACCTGGTCCAGGAAACCCTGGTAATCGTCATCCAGCGCCTGCGCGGCGAGGGCATCGACGACCCCCAGAAGCTGGCGGCATTTGCGGCACAGACCGCGAGAAATCTCGCGATTGCGTCACTGAGGAAGGCCGAGCGACAGAGGACAGATGTCGACAGTGAAGCGACGGAGCGCAAGGCCGATCCGGCGCGGAGCGTCGACGGGATCGCATCGGACCTCGAGGCTGCGCTCGCGGTCCGTGCACTGTTGCGAGAACTGCCGCACTCCCGGGATCGCCTGATGCTCAAACACTACTATCTTGAGGATCATGACAAAGAGCTCATTTGTCAGGAACTCCAATTGTCCGAAGCCGCTTTCAACCAGGCGTTGAGCCGTGCCCGGCGCCGATTCCGCCAGATCATCGAAGAGCGCGGATTCGCGAAGCGCGACCTCCTGAGCCTCGGGTTATGAACCAGGACCAGATCGACCAGTACATCGCCGGGAGCATGAGCGCAGAGGACGCCCGGGCCTTCGAGGACTATTGCGTCGCGAATCCGGCGTTCGCGCGACAGGTCGAATACGAGCAAAGACTCCGGATCGGGCTGGCGCAGGTGGCGAGCGGTTCCACCGCGGAATTCGTGCGCTCCGAATCCCCGCTTCGCTGGAGTCTCGCGGCGGCGGCCGGTGTGCTGATCGCGCTGTTCGCCGTGATGTACGCGTGGACCACCGGCGTGCAGACGCCCCCTCCCGCCATCATGGCATCGGTTGTTGGCGGCTCGCCGGCCGGCGACACGTCGATGAGACTCGCGCTGGTTCGCGGTTCCGATTCGATCCCCACGCTGCCGGATGGATTAGTGCGCGTGGAAATCGTCGGGCTGTTCGAGACCGGCTATTTTTACAGCGTCGCGCTCGACCGCCGTGAACACAACCAGAACGACACCATCGCCACGCTCAATGACCAGCGGCCGAGCTCACCCATGGGCCTCGACGTGCTGATCGACAGCAAACAACTTCGGTCGGGGTCCTACTCCCTGCGGGTCCGCAAACAAGCGTCGGGCGAGGAAGCGCTGGACTTCGGCTTCGAGAGATAAAAAAGGGGACAGATCTATTTTTCGCAGCGAAAAATAGATCTGCCCCCTTTTTTTCCTGTCCCCTTTTTTATCGGATGAGGTCGGAGATCGTCTGGATCAGCAGGTCGGGCGAACAGGGCTTGGCCAGCACCGCATCGAACAATTCCCGGGAACCGCTGATCACGCTGGGCTGGGCAGTCTGCGCGATGACCGGGATGCGCCGCAGCGCGGGCTCATCGCGCAATGCGCGCGTCGCGGTCAGGCCGTCCATGTTGGGCATGAACATGTCCATGACGATGACACTGGGTCGAAAGCTGCGCGCCGCTTCCAGCGCTTCGAGGCCATCACGCGCCTCCATCACCTGGAACCCGGCGGACTGCAGCACCATGGACATGATGTCGCGCGCATCGTCGTAATCTTCCGCGACCAGGACCTTCGTGGTTTTCATTCAGTGCACCGGCACTTTGTGGCGCAACGCCTGGCTCATCACCTCACCGCTGGTTTTCGGCTCTTCGGCAATCGCGAATTCCAGGTGGATCGTGGTGCCCTGGTTCTTTCCCGCGCTCTGCGCACGCACGGTGCCGCCGTGCAGCGCCATGATTTCCCGGACGATGGTGAGGCCGAGCCCGAGCCCACCCTGCCGGCGCGTCATGCCCACTTCGGCCTGGCTGAAACGATCGAACATGTGCGGCAGGAATTCGGCCGTCACTCCTTCGCCCTCATCCCGCACGATCACGCAGGCCATCGAACCTTCGCGTGCCACGCTCATCTCCACGCGGCCGCCGTTGTTCGAAAACTTGATGGCATTCGACACCACGTTGTTCAGCACCTGGTGCAGCCGGTCGGGATCGCCCCAGATCATGCTGGGTTCTTTCAACGTCAGTGAAAGCGTGATGGATTTTTCGGCAGCGGCGGGCTGGCTCAGTTCCACCACCGATGTACACACCGAGCCGAGGTCGAGGAGCTGCGAATCGATGGACATCTTGCCCGCGGCCGCGCGCGACACGTCGAGCAGATCGTCCACGAGGCGCGATTGCAGAGCCGTGTTGCGTTCGATGACCTCGAGCGCCCGCGTCAGGATCATCGGCGAAATGGTCTTGCCCTGCTTGAGCTGCCAGAGCCAGTTGTTGATGACGTGCAACGGCGTGCGCAGCTCGTGCGACAGCAGCATGAGGAATTCGTCCTTGAGGCGGCTCGCACTCTCGGCCGACTCGCGTGCTTCGCGCTCCTGATGCAGCGCCGATTTCAAGTTCGCGTCGAGCTGCACGTTGTGCAGCGCCAGCGCCGCTGCGTCGGCCAGATTCTGGAGCACGCCGATCTCCAGGGGCGTGGCCTCGTGATAGGTGGCCCAGTAGGCGCCGATGGCCGCAATCGGATCGTCGCGCCGCACGGGAACCATCATCAGGCTCTTCACGAAAGTGGCGCGATAAGCGTCGTGGGGAATACGGTCGTCGGAGTAGATGTCCGGGATCACCACGTGCTGGCGATGGATCATCGCCCACCCGGATATGCAGGTTTCCATGGGGAACTGCCGGCCCTTCCACAACGGGCCGATGGCGTCTTCGTCGGCGTAGTAACAATGGCTTCCCCGCCGGAGCACGAAAGTCACTCCGTCGGCTCCCGTCAGCTCGCGCGCGGCACGGCGAACGATGTTGCACACCCCGGCTTCGTCGCGCGCGGAGGCCAGCGCGGAGACGGTGTCTAACAGGGGATCGCGGACCAGCTGCAAATCTTCGCGCTCGGGGTAGCTTGTGGCGAATCAGGATGCCAATGTTGCGTCGCAGGAGCAATCGGTGACTCCCTGCCAGCTTTTCCAACTAGCAAATCGGTGACTGGTATCACACTGCCGGAGCCGCAATCGACAGAGCTGTAGGCCCCTTCTTACGAAGCCGTGACCCCAACGGCGTTCAACGTAACGCGCACTTTTCGCGGATCACCAACAACACGACCTCTGCAAACGACGGCGAGAGTGATGTGCCCTGCGGCGATGCGAGGCAGGCGCACAGCAGGTCGCATCTGGTCTGACAAGGGCGCGCGCCATGGACTGATGGGGCCGCCGCCGGGCCGTCCTTACCATCCTCCCCCGAACCGAAAGCATCGCAGGAGCAACCTCATGACTACCCCCTCCGGCCACACCGAAGTCATCCGCGCCAAGAAGGTGATCGGCACCAGCGTCAAGAACTCGGCAGGCCAGAAAATCGGCCAGATCGAAGACATCGTGCTCGACAAGCTGTCTAACAACATCGTCTATGCCGTCGTCGGCTTCGGCGGATTTCTCGGCATGAACGAGAAGTACCACCCCGTGCCCTGGTCGGCGCTCGACTATGTGGAGAGCGAAGACAGCTACGTCGTGCCGTACACGAAGGAAGAGTTGAATGCCGCCCCGGCGGATTCACTCGAGAAACTCACCCGCGGTGATGGCGCCGCGGCGTACAGCAAGAGCGCGAACGCGTACTACAAGGTCAAGCATTGATTTTGCCCTGATCGCGGATCTCCGGGAAAAAAGGGCCGCCGCGTCACTGCGGCGGCCCTCTTGCGCCCCTCCGTGGCTACTTCGTCGCGAAGCGACGCAATTCGCTTTCGACCGTTCCACCCTGGCCGTCATCCACCACCAGCTTCCAGAAGTAGGCCTGCCCGGCCTTGAGCCCGGACACGGTCGTTCCTTCGACGCCACTCTCCAGTTGCCTGCAGTGCTTGAAGGTCTGCTTCTCGCGGGCCGGCCAAATGCAATGTAGATAGGTAAGCTTGCCGTCGTCCTTGTCCCTGGCGAGCTTCCAGCGGAAAGCCACCGTTTCACCGAGATTCACCTGGCTCTTCTCCGGCAGCGTCAGGACCGGCGCCTGCGGGATGGCATTGCGCTGGATCTTCTCGGTGGCTAGATAGGTGTCAACGAAGGTCGGCTCACCCGTCACCATGAGATCCTGTTCGCAGAACAACCGTCGAGCGGGATTCGCGAGCACTCCGCAGAGCTTCTTGGCCACGTCCACCGCGATCGGCTTCAGCGGCTCCACCTTCGGCTCCCAGCCTTTCGGCAGCTTGCAGGACTTGGGCTCGAAGCCCGGCCATTCGCTCAGCGTGAACGTGTTCGTCGATGTGCCGGGCGCATAGTCGAAGAGACTCGATGTGCTGGACACGCGCCAGGCGTCGGCAAACTTCACGTAGAGCTGCGAATAGCGGCTCGCCAGGGATGCGGGCCGTGGGCCGAAGAACGTGTCATCGGGCAGCGCGGGCAGCCAGTTCTTCGGCGCGATCGCGCCCAACACGCCCTGGTTCGCACGCGCGTGCCGCACGTCGATATTGAGATACCAGACCTGGTAGTGCGCCCACCAGCCCGGGGTGATCACCACGTCCGTGCCGCCGGGGTATTCGATCTGGATTCCGCCGGCAGCGCTCGTCGGAAGGATGCGCCCACCGTCTGACAGCAGCACGCCGCGACGGCCGAGCTTCTCTATCAACTTGCCATCGACGCGCAGCTGCAATCCGGCCGGATCCGGCTGGCCATCGAGGTTGGGCTGGTAGGTGATGCGATGGGGTCCGACGCGCACCGCCGCCGCCGTGTTCAAGCTCGCGCAGCTGGACAATCCCGTGTGCGCATTGGGGCCGAGCGGCGCGTCTGTCTGCACGGGAGACTGGCGCGTCTGGATTTCCAGGGCCTCTCCCCGCAGCAGCGTGAATTCACCGGCGCTCTGGAAATCGTAGTGAACGCCGTTGACCGTGGTGATGTGCGGATCCCCGGAGGTCGCCGGCGCGCCGCCGACGATCCAGCGACGAATGGTCTCGACATCGGCCTTCGCCAGCGGCGGCCCTCCGCAAGGCATGACTCCGTACGGACAGTCCTCGCTTGGTTCCGTGATGCGTTGATATAGATAGCTGGTCGCCGGATCCGTGGTGACGAACGACGTGGCGTAACCGTGCGAACGCGTCAGCCGGTTGCCGTCGGCGGGCGCGTCTTCCTCGGAGAAATCGATGTAGTCGGCCGGGAAGAAGGCCGCGAAGGGTGGATAGTCCAGCCCGCCGTGACATTCGATGCAGCCCTTGTTGAAGATGCGCTGCACATCGGTGAATCTCGGCACGTCCTGGTACGCCGGCAGCGCGGACAGTGCCGAGTTCACCGCCGGTACGAGACCCGCGCAGTCGTACGGCGCGGACAATCCCGGGAACGGATCCGCGGCGAGACTGGCTTCGATTTCGTTGGTAATCGGCGCGGTGTACGAACCGAAGACGTCCGCGAACGTGTAGGTGCGCGAGCGGCCGCGCACGCCCATCGACCACTTGTCCACCGACACGCCCAGCGGCTCGAGCAGGTAGCGATACAGCGCGATCTTCGTGTTGGTGGAGCCATAGATCTCGCGGTCCACGTAAAAGCCGCCCATCACCGTCGAGTCGGCGCTGCCCGCGTCGATGCTGCGGCGGAACACCTCCTGGCGGAGTCGTTCGAGCGAGGTGCTGGTGCCCTGCGACGTCGACGCACCATATTGCTGAATCAAGTCGATCTCCGGCGCCGATGGCGACACGAGATACACATCGCCATCCCGATCGAGGTTGAGCTTTTCGATGTCCGCTTTGCGGCGCGGCATGCCCTGGCGACGGGCCAGCGTGTCCGACACGATCTGGTTCAACGACAGGCTGCCATGGCGCGACGTGAAGAAGCCCTGATCGAACGTAAGTGCGGTGGCCGTGCTCGAGACCACGGAGTTGGTCGACGAGTTCACGGCCAGGCATCCCTTGTTGATCGCCAGCGCTACAGGGCGGGCATCGAGCGGCACCGAGCCGGTGGCAAAGCGGTGGTTGGCCAGCTCATTGCCGATTCGCGTCTGGTTGAAGTTTCCATCCGCGCCGCCAAGAAGGTCGAAGAACTGCACGGCGCGACCCTCATCGCTCAACGGCGTGTCCACGGCATGCAGCGTGATGCGGTCGCCGCTGCGCTGCACGGTGGTCGTGGCACCGACCGTTCCATCGAACTGGTAACCAATCGACGACGTGGCCGTTCCCACGGGCGCCGGTTCGGTGGTCACGGTGCCCGTATCGAATGAAAAATTGATGTGGCCGTCGTTGGTCCCGCCATTGGTGCGCGTGATGACGTGATTTGCAGGCACTCCCGGCGGCTGCAACTCGAGTTGCTCCATGATCGAACGCGAAGGCGGATCGTTGCGCCACGTCCACGGATTCAGCAATTTGCGAAACGCGGCGGCTTCCACCGAGCCCTGGTAGATGCGATCACGGTTGAACGGCATCGCACCGCCCCAGCTGTCGTAGGTATCCCAGTTCGGCTTGTTCTTCGACTTGACGAGACCGGGCGGGACTCCCGTGGTGCCCAGGTCCGTCGAACTCGGATTCAGGATGTTTCGCGTCGAATGGCAACGCGTACAACGCGCTTCGTCCATCGCCACCCCGCGCGTGCGTGCGGGGAACGTGCCCATCGCTGGAATCGAGTCGAGCACGATCTCGTGGAAACGGAAGTTCTTCTGCACCGCGTCCCATTGCATGTACTCGACCGCGTTCGGATGCGAACCGGGATACGAGGCATGGGTCGCGAGGCCGAGCGAGAACGTGAATTGTGCGTTGGCGCTCGGCAACAGGATGCGCGGAAACTTGGCCGTGCCCGTCTGCAGGCTTTCCGAGCGCGTCATCAATATCCAGCCCTGCTTGAATTCCGCGGGAAGCGCGCGCAACAGGCGCGCCTGGGTGCTGACCTGGGGATTGGCATCCAGAAAAAGCTGTATGCCCTCGGGTGTGAAATCGGCGAGCGCCGGAACGTCGGGGTCGAGACGAAACTCCGCGCGCACCGAGCGTGCGGCGGTCATCGAGAGGTTGCATGTGGGAGCGACGCCTGAACAGTTGCCCTGCCAGCCGATGAAGACCGAGCCCGGCGCCGGCGCTGCCGTGAGCGTCACGGGCGCGGTCAATATGAAATTCTCGTCGCAGTCCGCGCCGCAATCGATCATGCCTGCGGGCAGGGAGGTGATGGTTCCCTCGCCGAGGCCGGTCTTCATCACCTTGAGCAGGCCGGCGGTGTATGCAGGTGCGGCGCACAACAGGCCCGCGATGAGCAGCAGGAGAAAGGTCAGGGATTCCCGGGGCCTTGTGGTTCTCGCGCGCATTTCTCGTCTCCATTTTTTCAAGTGGGCGTGGAGATTCGTTCTGCGAGGAGTGGAATCACATGGTCCGGGAGTGATCCGTGAGTGACTTGGGAGTGAGCGGGCAGCCCCGCATTCATCACGGCGGAACTTCTTCACAGTTCGCGAGAAGGCGAAAGGAAATCGTGATCCGCGGGGCGCCTAACTTCCGCTAAGCTCCTTTCACATTCTAATCGGCAGGCGATGAGGAAGTTAGGCCGCCAGGAAGAGTCCCGGCCCGTCAGGCGATACGGTCGAGCTCAGAAACGCGCGGGGATTTTCGAAGCCGCCGACGGCGCCGACCAGTCCATTTCCAGGATTTCCACTTCGGAGTCCTGCTGCCGGGCGAGCGGCAGGAAAGATCCATCTGCACGGACATAGCCAAATTGCGGAGCGGCAGGTTCGCCCACCGTGACGTGCGAGAAATTGACCGTCGCCTGGGAGGGACTCGTGTGGCTCACGAAGTGCTCCGGCCTGTTTCCGAACGAGAGGTTCGCAAACAGGAACGCAAGCGACAGGCAAAACACGAACCAGTTGATCGGGCGGCGCATGACGTAGACTCGTTCCCCTATGTTTCGGGAAAAAGCCTACTTCCGGGCCATAGGCCAACTGTCGCGACATTTGAGGGAATTCGTCTTTTTGTGTCGATGCCCTTCGCGACACATTTGCACAGTTTTCACACAGCTTTGCGCGGCGGTTGCCCCGGATGTCGGGGCCTTCAAAGTTAGAATGTGCCCATGAAAATCTTCAGGCTTCAGCACCTGCTGGTCATGCCGGCGATGTGGCTGTGGACGCAGACGGTTGCAGCGCAAGACGCGCCAGTGACTGGCGAGGCTCCGGCTGCCGAATCCGCGACGACTGCGCCCGCGGCCACGGCGCCTGCAACGCGTCCTTTGCCGGAAGAAAAGAACTGGCGTTTCGGCGTAGCCCTCGGGTTCGGCGAGCGCACCAACCCGCTGATCCAGTCCGACGACATTCCCGTGCTCGTGGACCTCGACATCGCCTGGTTCGGCGAGCGCTGGTTCTTCGACAATTTCGATCTCGGCTTCGAGCTGTTCGACCGGCCGAGCTTCACCACCAATCTCGTGGCGCGCGTGAACAGTGACCGCGCGTTCTTCGGCAAAACCAACACGAAGTACATCAACTTCTCGTACCTCGGCGGCGGCACCGTCGGGCCGGCCGTGGATCCGGGAACCGGCGGGCTGGTCGCCCAGCCCGTGAAGTTCAAGCCGCCGAAACGCGACTACGCCATCGAGGCGGGCGTCGAAATGCTGATGGATGGCGAATGGGGCATGGCCGCACTGCGGGCCTTCCATGACGTCAGCGGCACTCACGGCGGTTACGAACTATCCGCCGACTACGGCTTTCGCTGGGTTCGCGGCCGGTTCTCCGTGTCGCCATCCCTGGGCGTGTCTTACAAGGACGCGGCGCTCAGTGACTATTACTGGGGCGT
>Ga0164241_10005818_pt1 | contig 11402 bp, 10 predicted proteins | sample OricomyardsoilBY_FD_108780 | JGI IMG/M metagenome (GOLD analysis project Ga0164241, IMG submission 108780) | Backyard soil microbial communities from Emeryville, California, USA - Original compost - Back yard soil (BY) | ecosystem: Environmental > Terrestrial > Soil > Unclassified | place: USA... | reverse complement strand
TCCGCGGGCTGGGCATCAACCCGCAGACCACCGACTTCACGGTGGCGGGCATCGGCGACATGTCCGGCGACGTGTTCGGCCACGGCATGCTGCTGCCCGAACACATCCGGCTGGTGCTGGCCTTCGACCATCGCCACCTCGGCGAGAGTGGCGGTGAGCCACGGCAGGTCGCCCGGATCGCCGATCAGTTGGCCGATTGGCGGGCCGCGATCGGATTCGCAGCGACGCTGCCGGGAGTCGAGCGGGTGGCGCTGTGGTCGTTCTCGCTGTCCGGTGGGTACGTCGTTCAGCTCGCCGCGGAGGACGATCGGATCGCCGCCGCGATCGCCCAGTCGCCGAACCTCGACGGCCCGGCCACGAGCCGCAACGCCTCCCGCTACCAGACGCCGCTCGCCATGCTCCGCCTGACCGGACGGGCCCTCCTCGACACCGTCGGCGGTCTGTTCGGCCGCACTCCGAAACTGGTCGCCCTCTCCGGTCCGCCCGGCACGGTCGCGCTCCTCACTACCCCCGACGCCCAGCTGAGCGACGAGGCACTCGATCCCGATGACGAGTACTCCGACTGGCAGCGGTCCATCGCCGCTCGGTCGGTCCTCCCGGCCACCATCTACCGCCCCGCCAGGTACGCCGCCCGGGTCCGGTGCCCACTGCTCTACGTGGTCTGCGACGACGACCGGTCCGCGTTGACCGCCCCGGTCGTGACCGCCGCCGGTCGAACCCCGAACGCCGAACTCGTGCGCCTACCCGGCGGCCACTACGCCCCGTTCCTCAACGCCCACGAGGACGCCGTACGGGCCGAGCTCGCCTTCCTCACCAACCAGCTGCTGTCCCGCCCCGCCCCAACCCCGCCACCACTCAAGCACTCCGCCTAGCGCCCGGACCAAGAGCGACCTTGTGCACGGCTCGACCTTGAGCACCCACCGACCACTTTTCGGGCCCAGATGTGGTTGGTGGGTGCACAAAGTGGAGGTCAGCTGGAGTGGGGTGGTTCGACGGGGACGGGCGGCCAGCGGGCTGCGGTGTCGGCGAGGTCTGCGCGTCCGGCTGAGCGCAGTTGCTCGGCCAGTTCTTCGCGAGCGACTTGTACGGCGGCGACCGCGGCGTCGGAGGTGTTGTGGGGGCCCGACCAGTTGCAGACCGCGTCGCCGGCGTACCAGTCGCCTGAGGTTGAGCGGCGGACGTGGGAGGCGGCGAGGCGGGCGGCGGGGAGAGGTGTGTCGGCGAGGTGGACGACGGTCTCGACGGCGACCACCGGGCCGTCGAGGTCCAGGATCGGTTGGAGTTCGACGGCGTCGGTGAGGAGGAACTCGTACCCGGCCGGCGCGCGGTCGGCGATCCACGCGAACGCACGCTCGGCCGTCTCGGCGAGGTCCTGGGCGAGCTCCGGATCGTCCAGTGTCTGCACGCCGCACGGCCGCGGATCGGTCGGCCGCAACGCCGCCTGACACCGCCGCACCAGCATCTCCTCGGGCAACGTCTGGCGCCGCCCGAGGATCCGCGACAACCCGACCACGTCGAAGTTCAACTCGTCCGGCGTCCGTTTCACCCCGGCCTCGAACGGTGCGCCGGGAACAGTCCCGCGCGTGGTCCAGGGACCGACATGCCATCGGGTCAGAGCCGTCATACCGACGACCTTATCGAGCGCCGAATCGCGTCACTGTCCGCTGTGGACGCCGTCACCGTTTTGGTCCATCGTTGAGCATCACACCGGTGGCTGGGGGGCCGCCGGACACGACATGTCACGTGGGGGGAACCACTGTGGACGGAACGAAGACGCGCACGCCTGCCGGAAAACCGGATTCGAAGAAGAGGGAGTACGCCTGGCATCGGCATCCGGCGCTGATCGCCGCCATACCTGCAGTCTTCACCTTGGTCGGCGGCGTGCTGACGGTCGGTCTCGGGCAGGCCGACGTACTCCCCAGCGCGATCAACCCGGCGCCGCCGCCGACCACGATCCTGGCCACCACGACGACGACCGCGACCGCGACCGCCACGGTCACCGAGACCGTCACCGAGACACCGACGCCCGAGCCGACCGGAACCGACGGTCCGGCCGGAGCGTCGACCGCGCCGAGCGTCGCGCCCGGCAGCCTCGCCATCACGATCCGGATGAACAGCAACGGCAAGATCGGGCCGGGCGAGTACCGGGCCGGCGCCATCCCGAACGCCGTCGCCGAGGTGCTGGACGAGAGCGGCCGCACCCCGGACACCGGCTGCTATCCGACCTGGGTCCTCAGACGCGGAAGCACCGTGGTGAAGAGCGCCCGCAGCGGGTCCTGCGGGGCGACCTTCTACCTGTCCTCGGACTCGCTCGAGGTCCGTGGCGTGTACCACCTGACGGTCTCGGTCGTCACCGACGCCGGCGTCACCGGCAGCAGGACCGAGGACTTCAAGGTGACGTGATCAGGCGGACCTGACCGGGGCGGGGACGTCGAAGGTCTTGGCCAGGTCGGTGAGGATGGACCAGGCGCCCTGGAGGCCGACGGCGGTCATCCAGGTGATGTCGGGGACCTCGTGGACCTTGGGCGCGAGCGGCTTCCACAGCGGGTTCGCCTTGAACTGGGCGGCGGTCTTGGCGCTCAGGCCCTTCTCGTCGGCGTAGACGGTGACGAAGATCGCGTCGGCGTCGGCGTCCTTGATCCGCTCCGGGCTGATCTCCAGGGCGAAGTCGTTCACGTCCTGCGACGCCGGCCGCTTCAGGCCGGCGTCCTTCAGCACGATGCCGGAGAAGGTGGCGTTCTGGTAGAGCCGGGTCGGGCCGTCGACGAACCGGACCACCGAGACGGTCGGGTTGCTCGCCTTCGCGTTGATCGCGTCGCCGACGGTCCTGGCCGCCTTCTCGTACGACGAGATCTCCTTCTCGGCCAGGTCTTCCGCGCCGAGCGCCTTGGCTTCGAGCCGGATGTTGTCCTTCCAGGTCGGCCCGGTCGTCTCGGACATGATCGTCGGCGCGATCGCGGACAGTTGGTCGTACAGCTTCTCGTGCCGGACCTTCGCGGTGATGATCAGGTCCGGGTCGAGCGCGGCGATCTTCTCCAGGTTCGGCTCGGCCAGCGTGCCGACCGATTCGGACTCGCCGCCGAGGGTGTTGCGGTCCTCGCCGAGGTACTCGGGCAGCTTCCCGTTGATGGTGCGGTAGTCGGTGAACCCGACGACCGGGGTGTCGAGGATCAGCGTCGCGTCGACGAAGCTCGCGTCCAGGGCGACCACCCGCTTGGGCTTGGCCGGGATCTCGGTCTTGCCCATGGCGTGCTCGACGGTGCGGGGGAAGCCCGCGGACGACGCACCGGCCGCGTCGGGTGCGTCGTCGGCGTCGGCGGAGCCGCACCCGGTCAGGGCCAGCGCGGCGACGGCGAGCAGGGCGGTGATGCGGGGCAGGCGCACAGGTGTCTCCTGGGAGGGACGGTTCGCAGGTTAAGGTGGCTCACCACCTCATGAACTAAGGCAACCCTAACCATATGTCCTCCGCCGTCCCGTCCGCACGCCCGGTCGTGCCGCCCCCGGTCCGCACCGGCCGCCCCGCGGTACGACGTACCGTCGCGCTGGTCGTCCTCGTCGTCGTGCTCGTGCTCGCGTTCACGGCCAGCCTCGCGTTCGGCTCGCGCTGGCTCGGCCCCGGCGCGCTGTGGCATGCACTCACCGCGAACAACGGATCCGATCCCGACGTGATCGTCCGCAGCCTGCGCTTCCCGCGGACGGTGGTTGCCGTCCTCATCGGTGTCTGCCTGGGGGTCGCCGGGACGTTGATGCAGGGCCATACCCGCAACGCCCTGGCCGAGCCGGGGATCTTCGGCGTGAGCTCGGGTGCCGCGTTCGCCGTCGTCCTCGGGCTGCAGGTCGGCGTGGTCGAGTCCGTGTCGTCGACGGTGTGGGTCGCACTCGCGGGCGCGTTGATGGCGACCTTCGGAGTGCAGCGGCTGGCGTCGCGGGGGAACGGGGCGTCGCCGGTCGGGCTGGCGCTGACCGGAGCCGCGGTCGCGGCGATGCTCGCCGCGTTGACCTCGGCGATCGTGCTGCTCGACGCGAACACCCTCGACAGCTATCGCTTCTGGGCGGTCGGTTCGGTCGCGGGCCGCGGCCTGGACGTCGCGGGGCAGGTGCTGCCGTTCGCGGCGGTCGGTCTGATCCTTGCCCTGGTCAACGCTCGCGACCTCGATCTGCTGGCCCTGGGCGACGACGTGGCCGCAGGCCTCGGACTGTCGGTTCGCCGGGCGCGCCTGGTCGGGTTGTGCGCCGTCGGCCTGCTCACCGCGGCCGGAGTCGCGGCCTGCGGGCCGATCGGCTTCCTCGGCCTGCTGGCCGGTCATGTCGCGCGCCGGATCTTCGGCGCCCGCAACACCTGGCTGATCCCGGCCGCCGCGGTCATCGGCGCGGCCACGCTGGTGCTCGCCGACCTGGTCGGCCGGTTGGTCGGCGGCGCCGGTGAGGTGCAGGCCGGTGTCGTCCTCGGCATCGTCGGCGCGCCCCTGTTCGTGATCGTCGTACGACGCCGGGCGGTGGCGCTGTGAAGTCGCGGACGATCGTCCTCAGCATCGCGTTCGCGGTCCTCGCCGTCCTGGTCGCGCTGGTCTCCTTGAGCATCGGTACGACGAAGCTCCCCGTCGCCGACGTGGTCGAGGTGTTGCTCGGCGGCGGCCGCCGCGGTACCCGGCTCGTCGTCCTCGAGTTGCGGCTCCCGCGCGTCGCCACCGGTCTGCTGGTCGGCATCGCGTTCGCCGTCTCCGGCGCCTTGCTGCAGACCCTGTCGCGCAACCCGTTGGCCAGCCCGGACATTGTCGGCGTGAACTCCGGTGCGTCTGCCGGCGCGGTCGCGGTGATCGTGCTGGCCGGTAGTGGCGGTGGGAACATCTCGGGTGCCGCGGCGAAGGTCGGCATCCCGCTGGCCGCCGTACTGGGTGGACTGCTCGCGACGCTGATCGTCGGCGCGTTGTCGATCCAGCGTGGTGTGGTCGACGCCGGTCGGGTGGTGCTGATCGGGGTCGGGATCGCGGCCGCGGCGAACTCGCTCGTCGCCTGGTTGCTGGTCATCGGTGACGTCAACGACGCGGGCCGGGCCGCTGCCTGGCTGGCGGGTTCGCTGAACGCGCGGGCCTGGAGCGATGCGATCCCGGTCCTGGTCGCCGTGGTGCTCTTGTTGCCGGTGGCAATGTCGTTCAACCGGGACCTGTCCGCGCTGGTGCTCGGTGACGACGTCGCCTCGTCGCTCGGCGTGCGGGTGGCGCGGATCCGGCTGGCCCTGCTGATCGTGGCCACGGTGCTTGCCGCGCTGGCGACCGCCGGGGCGGGACCGATCGCGTTCGTCGCGCTGGTGGCTCCGCAGATCGCGCAGCGGCTGACCCGGATGGAGCGGCCGCCATTGCTCACCACCGCGATGCTCGGCGCGCTGTTCGTCGTACTCGCCGACCTGCTTGCACGGAATGGCCTGCAGTGGTTGCAGGTCGGACCGTACGAGCTCCCGGTCGGCGTCGTTACAGCCGCCTGCGGAGCGCCGTACCTGCTCCACCTCATCGGCCGTCAGCAGAAGGGACGCTGAACCGTGCACGTAGAGAACCTCACGCTCGCGTACGGCGCCGATGCGCCGGTGGTGACCGGGTTGACGCTGGAGGTGCCGGCCGGCCAGCTGACGGCTGTGGTCGGGCCCAACGGCTCCGGCAAGTCCACACTGCTGCGTGGGATGAGCCGACTGCTCCCTCCACAGAGCGGTCAGGTGCTGCTGGACGGCCAGGACATCCACACGCTCCCGGCGCGTGAGCTGGCCCGGAAGCTCGGTGTGCTGCCGCAAGGGCCGGTGACTCCGGAAGGGATCACGGCTGCGGAGCTGGTGTCGCGTGGACGGCATCCGCACCGCGGACTGTTCGGGCGGCTGACCGCTGAGGACGACGCGGCGATCGAGGAGGCACTGGCGGCAGTCGAGTTGACCGAGCTGCGCGAGCGGCCGGTCGACCAGCTGTCCGGTGGCCAGCGGCAACGAGTGTGGATCGCGATGGTGCTGGCCCAGGGCACGCCCCACCTCCTGCTCGACGAGCCCACGACGTACCTGGACCTGGCCCACGCGGTCGACGTGATGAACGTGGTCCACGCGGCCGCACACACCTCCGGCCGGACCGTGGTCGCCGTGTTGCACGACCTCACGCTGGCAGCGCAGTACGCCGACCACCTCGTGGTGATGGGCCAGGGCCGGATCGCCGCCGAGGGCCGGCCGGTCGACGTACTGACGGCGGAACTGCTGCACGACGTGTTCGGGCTGCAGGCGACCGTGGTCGAGGTCGGGGGAGCGCCGGTCGTCGTGCCGGACCGTAGGCTTGTTGGGTGAGCTACAGCGTCAGCGGTCTCGCGGACGTCCTCTCCGACTCGGTGACCTGGATGTCCGTGCGTACGGCGGACTCCGTGCCCGGACCGGAGTGGGTGTCCTGCGCTGACCTGCTTGCGGAGCAGGTGGCCGGCGGCGATCCGACGTACGCGTGGCGGACTGCTGTGCAAGAGGACTACGGCCGTGAGTACGCCATCGATCCGCCGGTGCAGGTCGCCGCGATGTTCACGCTGATGTGGTACGTCCAGGTGCCCTCGCTGGTCGCCGGGGTGGCGGCTGCGGCGACTGGTGTGTCACCCGAGGTATCGCCGTCCGCACTGGCGTTCCGGCGGCATCCGACCGCGCACTACCCGGTCGAGGTCGCGCTGCTGTCGAAGGAGGTCGTGCCACTGGCCACGGCCGCCGCACAGCTGAAGTCCCACACCACCGCGTTCCTGGACTCCTACGAGCCGGCGGTGAAGATCGGTTCGCTCCAGCGCTTCGGTGCGGTCGACGACGAGGTACGGGCCGCCATCCGTCTGCCGGACGAGGCGCCGTACGCCGATCAGGCCGCCGCGGCGTTCGAGGTGTCGCTGGAGGAGAAGCTGCGCACGTCGTGCTGCTACTTCTACGTCCTGCCGAAGGTGAACGCCTGCACCACCTGCCCGCGGTTCCGCTGATTGGTCTATGCCACCTTGGCCGGAAGGATTGCCGCAGCACGCTGGGTGCGGGTCACGTTCGACAAGACGCGCAGCAACGACCGCAACACCGGAATGTTCGTCGACGAGATCGGCGCGGGCTGGCCGGGCTGATGCTGTCGTCTGGTCCGGTGCTGTCGTCTGGTCCGGTCAGCGGGATTTCGCTCAGAGCGGATCGGTGCCGGACGAGGCCTGATCCGGCCGGAAACTGTCGGTGGCGCCGGGCACGATGTCGGACATGATTCGACGAACGTGTCCGGTGTCATCGACGGGTAACCCTTTTGTCGGTTGTCCAGCCACGGGTCCGAGGTTAGGTTCGCAAGCGTGACCTCGTCCGTTGGTTCTCCGGCGACGACTCCGATCGGTTCCCGGACCGACGCGGAGGGTTACGTCGCGATGGTCTGTTTCAAGCACGGTCCTCCGCAGCTGTACGGCGTCGAACTCGAATGGACCGTGCATCATGCGGATGATCCGCGCCGGCCCCTCGACGCCGGTCTGCTGAGCAAAGCCCTGGGCGTGCACGCGCCCCCGACCCTGGTCCGTGGCAGTCCGCAACTGCCGCTCGGCCGGGGTTCGCTGGTCACCGTGGAGCCGGGTGGCCAGGTGGAGATCTCCGGCCCCGCCTCGGCCTCGATCCGCACCCTGATCGACGACACCGCCGCCGACGCGGACGAGCTGATGGCTCTTCTTTCCACTGCGGACCTGGTTCCGGGCGATCACGGCCTGGACGCCTACCGCACTCCCTGCCGCATCCTCACCGTCCCGCGCTACGCGGCGATGGAACACGCCTTCCAGCGGCTCGGGCCGCACGGTCCGCGGATGATGTGCAGCACCGCCGGCCTGCAGATCTGTCTCGACGCCGGCGAGGCGGACCAGACCGCCCTTCGCTGGCGCGCACTGCACGATCTCGGCCCGGCCCTGGTCGGGCTGTTCGCCAACTCCCGGCGCCGGGCGGGCGCCGACACCGGCTGGGCGTCGGCACGGACCGAGGCGACCTTCGGGACCTGCGCACCGTTCACCGAACCACCGCCGCTCGACAGCGATCCGGCCTCCGCGTGGGCGCGGACGGCGATGGAGGCCCCGGTGTTGTGCCTGCGCCGCGGCGACAGCTGGGACGCTCCGGCCGGACTGACCTTCGGCGCTTGGGCGGACGGCGAGTTGCCCGGCGACAGACCGACGTACGACGACCTCGACTACCACCTGTCCACGTTGTTCCCGCCGGTGCGGCCGCGGGGTTACCTGGAGGTGCGCTACCTCGACGCGCAGACGGGGGACGGGTGGATCGCCCCGACCCTGCTGCTCACCGCACTGATGTCCGACCCGGCTCTGCTCGACGACGTGCTGGCTGCCGCCGAGCCTGCCGCGGGCCGCTGGTTCCCCGCGGCCCGCGAAGGCCTCGGGGACAAGCTCGTCCTGCGGGCCGCGCAGGACGTGGTCGAGCTGGGCACCAAGGTCCTGGACCGCACCGGTGCGGACCCCGAAGTACTCGATGAAGTCGCAACCCGGCTGCATCGCATCGTCGACAAAACCCACGGAAGGCGAGCCTCGTGACAGTACTTTTGGCCGGGCCTTCGGCGCCGGCGTGGTCATGGGGCTTTGACTCCCGGCCTTCCCTCGTCACTCCAGTCGCTTCGCTCCCTCCGATCCTCAGTCCAGGCCGGGAGGCCCCATGACACACCAACTGTCAGAACTTTCTCCTGAGGGGTTGCGCGCGTTCGTCGCGGAGCAGCTCGAGCGGTCGCGGGCGCGGACGGTGCAGCTCACCGACGCCGTCGACACCGACGACCTGGTCAAACAGCACTCCAGGCTGATGTCGCCGCTGGTCTGGGACTACGCGCACGTCGGCAACCAGGAGGAGCTCTGGCTTGTCCGCGACGTCGGCGGCCGGGAGCCGCTGCGGCAGGACATCGACGAGCTGTACGACGCGTTCATGCACCCGCGGGCGGACCGGCCGGCGCTGCCGCTGCTCGGCCCGGCCGAGACCCGGTCCTACGTGGTCGAGGTGCGCGACAAGGTGATGGACGTGCTCGACCACGTGAAGTTCGACGGCGGCCGTGAGCTGGTCGACAACGCGTTCGCCTTCGGGATGATCGTCCAGCACGAGCAGCAGCACGACGAGACCATGCTGGCCACGCATCAGCTGCGGACCGGGGTGCCGGTCCTCGATGCGCCACCGCCGCCGGCCGGACGCCGGCTGGCCGCGCCCGAGGTGCTGGTGCCGGGCGGCGTGTTCGAGATGGGTACGTCGGTCGAGCCGTGGGCGCTCGACAACGAGCGACCGGCTCACGCCGTCCATGTCGCGCCGTACGTGATCGACACCGCGCCGGTGACGAACGAGGACTACCTGCGCTTCGTCGTCGGCGGTGGCTACCAGGATCCGCAGTGGTGGTCCGACTCCGGCTGGGCGCATGTGCAGAAGGCCTCGCTGGTCGCGCCGCGGTTCTGGGAGCAGGCCGACGGAGTGTGGTGGCGGACGCGGTTCGGCCACCGCGAGCTGCTGCCGCCGGCCGAGCCGGTGATGCACGTCTGCTTCTACGAGGCCGAGGCGTACGCGCGCTGGGCCGGGAAGCGGCTGCCGACCGAGGAGGAGTGGGAGTTCGCGGCGCGGTTCGACCCGGCGACCGGGCGGACCCGGCGGTTCCCGTGGGGCGACGACAGCCCGGGACCGCAGCACGCGAACCTCGGCCAGCGCCACCTCGGGCCGGCGCCGGTCGGCGCGTATCCGGCGGGTGCGTCGCCGCTGGGCGTCGAGCAGTTGATCGGCGACGTCTGGGAGTGGACGTCGAGCGACTTCCGGCCGTACCCGGGATTCCGCGCCTGGCCGTACGACGAGTACTCGCTGGTCTTCTTCGGACCGGACTACAAGGTGCTCCGCGGCGGCTCGTTCGGCACCGACGAGATCGTTGCCCGAGGCACCTTCCGGAACTGGGACTACCCGATCCGGCGGCAGATCTTCGCCGGATTCCGGTGTGCCCGCGACCCGCGCCCCGAGGAGCTGCACGCCTGATGTGCCGCCATCTGGCCTACGTCGGACCACCGGTGACACTGGCCTCGCTGGTCCTCGAGCCCGAGCACTCGCTGTACCGACAGAGCTGGGCGCCGTCCGACATGCGTGGGGGCGGCACCGTCAACGCCGACGGCTTCGGCCTCGGCTGGTACGTCGACGGCCGCCCGGTGCGCTACCGCCGGAACGTCCCGATCTGGACCGACGCGAACCTGCCCGGCCTGGCCGGCACGATCCGCTCCGGTGCCGTGCTGGCCGCCGTACGCAACGGGACGGAAGGGATGCCGTACGGCGAAGCGACGGTGGCACCGTTCACCGCCGGGAACTGGTTGTTCAGCCACAACGGGCGGGTGCCCGGGTGGCCGGAGTCGACGCTGAAGCTGGCCGAGAAGCTCCCGGTCGCCGACCTGCTCCGGCTCGACGCACCGGTCGACTCCGCGCTCCTGTGGGCGCTCATCGCCAACCGCCTGGACGACGGTGTGCCGCCGGCCGACGCGGTCGCGTCCGTCGTCCACGAGGTGGAGTCGGCGGCCCCGGGCTCGAGGTTGAACGTGTTGCTGACCGACGGCGAACAGCTCGTCGGCACGTCCTGGACGCATTCGCTGTGGGTACAACGCAGCCCAGACTCGACCACTGTCGCCTCCGAGCCGTTCGGTGCCGGCGACTGGAACGAAGTACCGGACCGTTCGTTGCTCGTGGCCACCGCCACGACGCTGCGCATCACGCCGATGGAAGGACGACTGTGACCCAGATCGACGTACATCTCACCCCGGACTACGCCGCCCGCGCACTGCGCGACGATGTCCGGGCGGGGCTGACCGCCGACCAGAAGTGGCTGCCGCCGAAGTGGTTCTACGACGCCCGCGGCAGCGAGCTGTTCGAGCAGATCACCCGGCTGCCGGAGTACTACCCGACCCGCGCCGAGCGCGAGATCCTGCAGGCCCGAGCGGGGGAGATCGCGGCCATCACCAAGGCGCACGCGCTGGTCGAGCTCGGGTCCGGATCCTCGGAGAAGACCCGGCTGCTGCTCGACGGCCTGCGCGACCGCGGCACGCTGACGACATTCGTACCGCTGGATGTGTCGGAGTCCGCGCTGCGCGAGGCGGCCGACGCGATCAACGTCGACTATCCGGCACTGGCCGTGCACGGAGTCGTCGGTGACTTCACCGCGCACCTGGACAAGCTGCCGGGCGACCCGCCGCGGATGGTCGCGTTCCTCGGCGGCACCATCGGCAACTTCGAGCCGGCCGCGCGGGAAGCATTCCTGTCCGCCCTTCGCCGGCAACTGCGACCGGGTGACCACTTCCTGCTGGGCGCCGACCTGGTGAAATCGCCGCAGATCCTGGTGCCCGCGTACGACGACACGGCCGGCGTCACGGCCGCGTTCAACCTCAACGTGCTGGAGGTGCTC
>Ga0164241_10005817_pt1 | contig 11403 bp, 14 predicted proteins | sample OricomyardsoilBY_FD_108780 | JGI IMG/M metagenome (GOLD analysis project Ga0164241, IMG submission 108780) | Backyard soil microbial communities from Emeryville, California, USA - Original compost - Back yard soil (BY) | ecosystem: Environmental > Terrestrial > Soil > Unclassified | place: USA... | reverse complement strand
TGAGATAGATGATGTGCAGGCACGCCTGTCCGATGCGCTGGGCCGGATCGAGACCGCGCTGACAGGTCACAGACCGCCGCAAGACAATTCAAGCATGCTTGATGCGCTGAAAGAGCAGCTCGAGGAAGAACGTGTTCTGACCGCCCAATTGCAGGAACGTATTCGCGCTCTGCACGAGAAGGAAAATACCTTGGTCGAGTCGCACAGCGCCGAAATCTCGGCGATGCAGGACGCTCTTGCCGAGGCCCGTCAGGCGGCAGAAACAGCAGAAGCTCTGCGCGACGAAGTCGACGCCATCCTTGCCGATCTGAAACCGCAACTCGAAGGACGAGCCCATGCCTGAGTTGAAAATCCACATTGGCGGACGGGAATTCGAAGTCTCGTGCCGGGACGGCGAAGAGCCGTATCTGCAAAGTGCGGCAGCGATGCTTGACCATGAAGCCAGCGCTTTGGCGAGCCAGTCCGGGCGTCTGCCCGAATCCCGGCTGCTGCTGATGTCGGGCCTGTTGCTGGCCGACAAGACCGCCGGGTTGGAAGATCAGGTGAAAGAGATGCGTCGCCGCCTGACCGAGTTGGAAGTGCAACTTCAGCAGGCGCAGAACCGGGCATCAGCGCCACCCGAACGGATCGAAGTTGCGGTCATTCCGGCCAATGTCACTCAGCGGCTTGCCGAGCTGGCGGCGGAAGCCGAGGCGCTTGCTGAGAAGGCCGAAGCGCTACCGCACTGAGCGGAAGACAAACGCCAGCGCCGCGACGGCCAGCAACGCAATCAGCGCTGCAATCGTGACTGGTGTCACAGACGCGCCGCCATAGACAATCACTGCAATCAAGGCCCACGCCACAGCGCCCGCATAGGCAAGGTGTCCCCGCGTCGCACGCAGTACCCAGACCGCGGTCAATGTGACTGCAACAATCACCGCGACGCCCATTCCCTGAGCGGACAAGCCAAACGGGCCGATGCCGTACATCGGCAGCACGTCCGCAGTATTGACCCAGGTCGCGGCTGACACCCAGCCTGCGTACAGCCCAAGTCCGGGAATGACTGCCGCGCGCCAGCGCTGATCCTCGCGAAATTGCGTCGCCCGAATGAAAGCTACGACTGCAACGATCAACATTCCCCAGATTACAACAACGGTGGCCCAAGGCGGGCCGCCCCAGGCAATCACCTGCCAGAGCATCGCCAAGCCATAAAGCGCAGCCATCAGCCAACCGATGCTGCGAAATCCCGGATGCGCCAACTGATCAGGTCTGAGACCAATCACCGCGCTATAAATCGAGAATGCGAAGATGACCCACCAGATCGAAAACGCATAGCCTGCGGGCATCGCTGCGTTGATCGTCTCGTTTGTCAACCGGGTGCCCGGCCCTTCAAATCCCCCAGCAAACAACAGCAGAGGAACTGCCGCTTGTCCGATTGCGGTTGTCAGCGCTGCGACCTGCCGAACCTTGTCATTTTCCATCGGTTGCTCCCTTTGGCTTGATTAAGATACGCGCCGGACCTGCGCTTGGTTCATTCCGCCGGGCAAAAAGAAAGGGCGCCCGAAGGCGCCCTTTCCCGTCTGTCACGTGAGTGACTTACTTCTGGATGCAGGTATCGACGGTGTCTTTGGTGCACTCGTCAAGGCCTGTGAAGATCGGGTCAGCAACAGCTTCGCCTTTGATCAGCGAGATCATTGCGCCCGGTGCCAAGTAGCCCATTTCGAACGGACGCTGACCAACCAAAGCGGTCACGAGGCCTTCGCCAGCCAGAGCAACTTCGTCGCCGATCGTGTCAGCAGCGCCGATGACAAACTCGTTCGAAGCGATCTTGTCTTTCATCGGGTTGAACAGGTCACGGTAAGCCTGCGGAGCGCCGAACAGCGGCCAGCCACCCATGATCCCGAACGCTTTCAGGTCGGGGTTTGCAGCGAGGATGTCGGTCATCGCCTGAACGCCAACAGCGCCGTCATCGTTCGTGTAGACCGGGCAGCCTGCAACTTCGGTCCAGCCGCCTTCGCCTGCGAGAGCAGCGAGGCCTTCTTGACCGGAAACAGCGTCACGGAAGCCTTGAGCGCGGCGAGCGATGTTGTCAGCGCCAGCGTTGCCTTGGATCGTGCAGACTTTACCACCATCGGGAGCAGCCGCTTTGACATAGTCGCCAATGCGTTTGCCCATCAGGTAGTTGTCGGTACCGAGGTAGGTTTTGCGCAGGCCTGAATCTTCCGGTGCAAGGTCAGCATCCAGCGTCATGATCGGAATCGTTGCGCCCGAGTTCTTGATTGCGTTTGCAATCAGAGCTGCGTTCGACGGCGAGATTGCCATTGCAGCGGTGTTCGGGTCTGCGAGCAAATCCTGAACGATCTGCGCTTCGCCAGCTTCGTCCGAGGTCGAGGCCGGGCCGGTGTAGAAGCATTCGTATTCGCTGTCAGCGTTCTCGCCGTTCCATTTCTGGCAGCCTTGGTTGATTGCTTCGAAGAAGGGGTTATCCAGACCTTTGACAACGATCACCAGACGCGGTTTGGCCGCAGCGGCTGTCGCGCCAAAAGCAAGGGCTGCTGCTGTCAGCAGCAATGTAACTTTATTCATTCCGTGTTCCTCCCTGGAACAGTTTTGTCGTTTGTTCGTGTCTTACGGGGACACATTTGCGCAGACACGCTCCCGTAGCCGGTTCGACCCGACTTCCCCAACCACACGTAATACTTGATTCTTTTTCACGTCAACTGGGATTGGTGCCGGATGATAATATTAGCGATCATCGGCCTTGCTCGTGCGTTTCGATATAACAAAACAGTCATGAAGAACGGTGATTGTCGAATTGACGCCCCTTGTTCAAGTCGCGTAGTCTCGCTGAGCACCGGGCCTCAGAATGCCGGGCGAGGGGGAAAATACGTGTCTGTCTTGGAACTCAAGGATGTCTCGAAGCATTTCGGTGCCATCCATGCCGTCAACAATGTCACATTCAGCCTTGAGCCGGGCGAAGTGGTCGGCCTTATGGGCGACAACGGCGCCGGCAAATCGACGCTGGCAAAACTGATCTCGGGGAACTTCCCGCCGACACATGGACAGATCTATGTCGATGGCGAGTCGGTGCATTTCCACCGGCCCGTTGATGCGCGGCGCAAAGGGATCGAGATCGTTCACCAGGATCTGGCGCTCTGCGACAACCTGACCGCCGCCGCCAATGTTTTCCTTGGTCGCGAGATGAAGAAATGGATGGGCCCGCTCCGCGTGCTCGACAAGGGCGCGATGATCAAGCGCTCGGGCGAGTTGTTTCAGGAGCTGAAGTCCGAAACCCGGCCGCGGGATTTGATCAAGCAGATGTCGGGCGGCCAGCGGCAGGCGGTGGCGATTGCGCGCACCATGCTGTCGGATGCCAAGGTCGTCCTGATGGACGAGCCGACCGCCGCGATTTCGGTCCGCCAGGTCGCCGAGGTTCTCGCGCTGATCAAGCGGCTGCGGGATAAGGGGATCACGGTCGTTCTGATTACACACCGTATGCCCGACCTCTTCGCCGTTGCGGACCGCGTCATCGTGATGCGACGCGGCACCAAGGTTGCAGACAAAAAGATCGGCGATTCGAGCCCCGAGGAAGTCACGGGCCTGATCACCGGCGCGATCGAGAGGGCAGCATGAGCACGACCGAAAACCCCGTCCCGAAGAAGGACAATGTCGACATCGCCGATGTTCTTGACCGGCAGGAAAGCACATGGCTGCAGCAGGTTCTGGGCAGTCAGGCGTTCTTGGTTTTCATCGCTTTGATCGTCGCGGGCCTTTTGCTGACGCTGGCTACGGACTCGTTTGGCACCAGCAAGAACCTGTTCAACATCACCCGCAACGCGACCTTCATCGCGATCATCGCTATCGGCATGACGTTTGTCATTATCACAGGCGGCATCGACCTGTCGGTCGGATCGGTGATGATGCTGACCATGGTGTGTTGTGCGCGGATCATGGAGTTAGGCTATAGCATCGAGATCGGTTTTCTGGCCGCCATCGCGGTCGCGCTGATCATCGGTTTTATCAACGGTGTGCTGATCGCCTATCTGGGCTATCCGCCGTTTGTCGTGACACTGGCGATGATGGCGATTGCACGGTCCTTCGGCATGGTGGTCTCGAATAACCGTACGATCTCGAAGTTCGGACCCGATCAGGACATTCTGCTTGCCATCGGACGGCCGCTGGATCTGGGCTTCATCTCGGTGCCAATTCCAGTTCTGATCACGCTGATCATTGCGCTGCTGGCTGGCTTTGTCCTGAACATGACGGCTTACGGCAAATATGTCATGGCTGTGGGCGGCAATGAGAAGGCTGCAACTGCGACCGGCGTTCCGGTCCGTCAGATCAAGGTGTCGGTCTACATGGTCGTTGCGCTCACTGCCGCAATCTGCGGGATTGTGCGCCTGTCCTGGGGTGGAGCAGTGTCGACCAACGACGGGACCGCGCTGGAACTGCAGGTCATCGCAGCCACCGTCATTGGCGGCGCGAACCTGGCTGGCGGCGCGGGGACGATCTTCGGCGCGCTGGTCGGCGCGGGCCTGCTGGAGATGATCCGCAACTCGTTGCCACTGCTAGGAATCGGCACCAACTGGCAGGGGACGTTCATCGGCACGATCATCCTCTTTGCCATCACCTTCGAGCGGGTGAAGAAGATGCGCGCGCGGAACTGAAACGCGTTTGCTGACTCGACAAAAGCGGGGGCCATTGGCCCCCGTTGTTCTGTCTGGTCAATCATTTGTTCATCCGAATCAGCTATCAGAGGGACATGACAAAGGCCCTTGCTGAATTTGAATGCGACGCCACGAAGTGGTCTCGTTTCGTGGAAACCTGCGCGCGCCGCGGCGAAGACCCGGCGGCGCTGTTGTCGGACTTCGTCCGGCTAAAACTGAAAAACTGGGACCACACAGCGAAGAGGGAGCTTGCGACCGATGAGCGGCTCCTCGTGAGACTACGTCTCCTCGTCGCAGAGGCGCTCAGCGAAAGTCAAACCTGGCACGACATGGCGTTTGCCCTCGACAAACGCGGCCTTGCCTTCCAGCCCTCAGGCGGCGGTTTGGTTCTGATCGATGCGCGCACGAATCGGCCCCTGTGCAAAGCCTCTGAGGTCGGTCCCTCCTACGCCCGCCTGGTGCGGCGTTTTGCCAGCCCAAACCCCGCCTATCGCAAAGCGGGGTCCGCAGCAGCCTCGATCAGCCGCGTCGCCTAAGTCCTGAAGTGCTTGGACAGCTTCAGCCCTTGGCCTTGGTAATTTGACTTGATCCCGGCACCATACAGCGCCTCTGGCACTTCGGCCATGCGTTCGTAGATCAGGCGCCCGACGACCTGTCCGTGTTCCAGCACGAACGGCGCTTCGTGGCAGCGCACTTCCAGAACGCCGCGCGAGCCCGCACCTCCCGCCGCTGAATGGCCAAAGCCTGGGTCAAAAAACCCGGCATAATGCACCCGGAATTCGCCCGCCATTGCCACATAGGGGGCCATTTCGGCAGCATGATCGGGCGGGATTGCAATCGCTTCACGGCTGACAAGGATGTAAAATGCGCCGGGATCAAGGATGATCCAGCCTTTGTCAGTCCGCACTTCTTCCCAATAGTCTGCGGCCGCATAATGCGCGATCCGACCCAGATCGACGACGCCGGTATGCGGCTTAGCGCGATAGCCAACCAGATCGCCCTGCGCTGGACGCAGATCGACCGAGAACCCGAGCCCGTCGGAAATCACTGCGTCACCGGTCACAATCGGCTCGCGCGCATGTAGCGCGCGCAGCTCGTCATCACTCAGCGCCGTTTTGCCTTGACGAAAGATGATCTGGTTCAGCATCTGCCCGGTCTTGGCAATGACCGAGAAACTTTGCGGGCAAATCTCGACATAGAGAGGTCCCTGATAGCCCGCCGGAACCCGGTCGAATTCAACGCCGTTGTCGGTGATGATCCGCGTCAACAGGTCGAGCCGCCCGATGGAGGACTTTGCACTCGCCGCCCCGGTCATCCCTGCAGGCAAAGCGACGCGTTCCAACAAGGGCACGACATAGACGCAGCCCTTTTCCAAGACCGCACCACCCGTCAGATCAAAGCGGTGCATCTCGAACTCTGCCAGGCGCTCTGCGACGCTGCGACCCATCCCCGTCAGGAATGAGGCGCGGACCCGGTACGCCGTCTCACCCAGCCGCAAATCAAGCGAGGCCGGTTGGATTTGCCCGCCTTCAATCGGCACTTCTGCAGCAATCCCACCTGCAGCAATCATGCGACGAATGCCGCGATCCGAAAGGACCCCGGCGCTCATGGCAAATTCAGGAAAATGGTCGGGCTAGCGAGATTCGAACTCACGACCTTCTGTCCCCCAGACAGACGCGCTAACCAGGCTGCGCTATAGCCCGACAGCGGCGACACATAGCGATTTCCACGCGAAGGGCAAGGTGCCAAGCGCATCGATCAGGACTTATGCCCCGACCGATGTGTGGCAGCTTCCAAGCGGTTTACCAGTTCCGCAACCTTGCTCCAATCGGCGTCACCCCTGACGGTGTAGCGCTGCCGTGGCTTTGGCTCGGCGAAAACGATGGGGTCGGGTTTTTGCTCTACCGCAGGCTCGGGCGCAGTCTGTGGCACCAAAGGCGTACCGGCTTCGATCTCAAGCGGCAGCTCATCCGACGTGGGGTCTTCGTCGATCAGCGCCGGAGCCGCGCGCGAAAAGCTCAGGACGCGCGGTGCTTCGTGCTCTTGTTCGACATCAACCGCCATCGGCGCTTCGTCTGCATCCTCGGTGTCGCGCTCGAGCAGGCGCTCTGCGGCCGCGTCATCATCGACACTGGTATCAGCCGGTGTTACCGCCAATCGCGGCGTTGCCTGCAGCAGTTTCGCCTTGCCCCCGGCTTCGCGCAACAGTTTGCGCACGCCGCGAATGGTCATCCCATCGTCGTGCAGCAACTTGCGGATTTCGGTCAGTAGATCGACGTCGGCGGGGCGATAATACCGTCGCCCGCCCGCCCGCTTCACCGGGCTGATCTGTGGGAACCGGCTCTCCCAGAAGCGCAAAACATGGGTTGGCACGCCAACAGCATCGGCGGCTTCACTGATGGTGCGAAAGGCCTCGGGTGATTTTTCCATCGGCGCCTGCTTATTTGCCGGCTGCAACGCGATCTTTCATCAGATGCGAGGGGCGGAACGACAGGACGCGCCGCGGTTTGATCGGCACTTCCTCTCCGGTTTTCGGATTGCGCCCGACACGCGCCGACTTCTCGCGGATGCTGAACGTGCCAAACGACGATATTTTCACAGTCTCGCCGGTGACCAGACTGTCTGAAATTTCTTGCAGAACCGCCTCGACCAAATTTGCCGAGTCGTTGCGGGACAGACCAACTTCGCGGAAAACCGCCTCAGCCAGATCCATACGTGTCAATGTCTTGTCGCTCATTTTGATCCCCCCGGATTCTGAGCGACTTTGGTCTGCGCGCTTTCACCTGTCAATATCAATGGCTTGCGCGGCATAGCTAAATTCGATCTTCGGCGAAGCCTCGCGCAAGACTTGCGCCTGACACTGTAAGATTTTCGCCGATTACCAGCGCAGGACCACGGATCCCCAGGCCAAGCCGCCGCCAATGGCTTCGGTTACCACCAGATCGCCCGGCTTGATCTGCCCACGCGCCTTGCCAACCGACAGGGCCAAGGGAATCGAAGCCGCCGAGGTGTTGCCATGATCGGCCACCGTCACAACAACACGGTCCATCGGCACCTGCATCTTCTGCGCCGTCGCCGAAATGATGCGCAGATTGGCCTGATGGGGCACAATCCAGTCAACATCGCCCGAACCTAAGCCCGCCTTGTCGAGCGCGGCATGCGCGGTTTCGGCCAGCTTTTCTACGGCGTGGCGGAAAACTTCCTTGCCTTCCATCCGCAGGTGACCGGTTTCACCGGTCGAGGTGCCACCATCAACATAGAGCAACTCGCGGAAATTGCCGTCCGAATGCAGATCGCTTGCCAGAATGCCCCGGTCTGCCGATGTGCCTGCGCCGGTCTGGCCTTCCAGCACCACGGCGCCAGCACCGTCGCCAAACAACACGCAAGTCGAACGGTCGGTCCAGTCCATCAGACGGCTGAAGGTCTCGGCGCCAATCACCAGCACGCGTTTCGCCATGCCCGACAGGATCAGCCCGTTCGCATTGGCCAGCGCATAGACAAAGCCCGCGCAGACCGCCTGCACGTCAAAGGCAAAGCCCTTGTCCATGCCGAGTTCGGCTTGGACCATTGTCGCGACCGACGGAAACGTCAGATCGGGGGTAGATGTTGCAACGATCACCGCATCGATTGTTTCGACACTGACCCCAGCATCCGCCAGCGCGGCAGTCGCGGCCTTAAGCGCCAGATGTGACGTCATCTCGCCCGGTGCGGCAAAGTGGCGTCGTTCGATCCCGGTGCGGGCGACGATCCACTCGTTTGAGGTCTCGAGCGTCTTCGAAAATTCTGCGTTCTCGACCACCCGTTCGGGCAGGTAATGACCAACGCCAAGAACAACCGAACGAAGGGTCATAGAGAGGGTCCCGTGGCGCTGCCGCCGCTTTTGCTGGCCTCATGCAGATGGGTTGCCACCCGCGCTGCCAGCCGTTGAGTGAAGCCCGACTGCGCCAAACGTACGGCCAGACGGACCGCAGCTTCAATCGAAATCGGGTCGGATGAGCCGTGCGACTTCACGACAATACCGTTCAGACCGAGGAACACGCCGCCGTTTGCGCGGCGCGGGTCAATCCGCCGCGACAGGCGCTTCAGCGACGTCATCGCCAGCAGCGCCGACAGCCGTGCCATCAGCGTGGCCTTGAAGGCCTCGCCCATGAATTCGCGGATCAGGACCGCCGTGCCTTCGCCGGTCTTTAGAGCAATGTTGCCGGTGAAGCCGTCGGTGACAATCACATCAACGCGCGAGGACGCCAGATCGCTGCCCTCGACAAAGCCGACATAGGAATAGCCGCCCTGTTCTTGCCGGGCGGCGATCAGATCATGCGCTTCGCGCATTTCCGGGCGGCCTTTGTTTTCTTCGGTGCCGACATTCAGCAGGCCGACACGCGGGCGGGGCAGGCCAAGACCATTTCGCGCATAAGAGCTGCCCATCACGGCATAGGTCAAAAGGTCATCGGCATCGGCTTTGACGTCGGCTCCGACATCGAGCATCACATTGAAACTTTGCGGATTGCGCGAAGGCCAGTAGCAGGCAATGGCCGGGCGATTGACGCCTTCGATCTTACGGAGCAGCAACATCGATAGCGCCATCAAGGCACCGGTGTTGCCGCAGGAAACAACCGCTTGAGCCGAACCATCTTTGACCGCTTCGATAGCGGCCCACATCGTCGTGCCCTTGCCGTTCCGCATCACCGAGGACGGCTTGTCCTCCATGCTGACGACGTTTGCCGCATCACGTACCGTGACGCGACCCCTCAACACGCGTTCGCGGCCGAGCAGTTGATGGAGCTCGGCTTCCGGCCCGGTCAGGATGAAATTCACGCTGGGCAGGTCGCGCGCCAAAGCAGAAAGCCCGGCAACAACAGCAGCCGGGCCTCGGTCTCCACCCATCGCGTCAATGGCGATAACGACGTTCGACGGAACCTCCGGAAGCGATGCAGTTTGGTCTGTCATCGTCGGACGGGTCCCGCGCTGCAAGCTTACGCTGCAGCGTCCTCGTCGAGGTCAATCTCGTTCGTTTTGGCAACGACTTCGCGCGCATCATAATGACCGCATGCGCCGCAGACATGGTGCGGGCGCTTCAACTCACCACAATTCGGGCATTCAGCCGGATTGCCGGGCTTCAGCGAATCGTGCGAGCGCCGCATACCGGTTCTGGAGCGCGTTGTATTCTTCTGCGGGACAGCCATGTCACACCTTTATCTGTCGAACCGGAGGACTGGCCCATCCGGAAAAATTCACCATTGGCGCGTCTTTAAGCCTTAAGCGCACCACTTCGCAAGTCGTAGCTTGGGAAGCCGCCGATATAGACAAGTTTTCTCAGGACGCAAGGGGAAATCACTCGCCATCAAGCTTTGATTTCAGCCCCTGCAGCACCGCAAACGGATTTGGTTTTTCGTCAACCTCCTGAACGCCAACTGGCAGTTCAGCGCCGGGCGCGCGCGGCCATTCCGGCAATTCCAGTGCCAGGACCTCAGCAAAGACGACGCTCAGGTCAAGAACCGCAGGACGCGGTTCAAGCCGGTCATCGTCCGGCATTTCGCTTTCTTCACCGGGCTTCAGTTCGGGCATTTCAGTTACGAACAAGCGTTCAAACGGCGCATCAATCCGCGCGGGCACCGGGGCAAGCGTCACAACACAGGGCTGGACAACACTTGCGCCGAACTGGCCCTTCAGCAACCAGTCGCCGCGCCCTTTCGGGATCAGTTCGACACTCATCTGCGCCTTCTTCAGACCGAGAAGCTGGAATTCGGCCTTTAAACGCTCGATCTCGGGCGCGGTTGGCACATAGGTCAGGTGCCGCGTCTTGCGGTTTCTGCTGTCGTCGAGACGGATGGTCATCTCGTTCATGCGAAAAGACCTTTCTTGAACACAGGCATTTCCTTGTATAAGCCGGATAGAAGGCAAAGCCCTTGGGTTCAAGGGGCAGGCTTGAGGAAGAATGGGGCGGGGCAAAGACGTGCGGGTCAAAGTCGGACTGATAGTGCTGCTCTGTCTGGCAGTTGTGGGCTGTACGCGGCTTTATACAACGCATGGCTACACGCCAACCGATGAAGACCTGCAGCAGGTCGTCACCGGCAAAACCACTTCTGAAGAAGTTGTGACCCTGCTCGGGCCGCCGACCGTCGACGAGCTGATCGCGGGCGGTGCGTGGTACTACGTCAAAAGCAAATACGAGACCTATGCCTATAAGGAAGAGAAAGAGGTCGACCGCGAAGTGGTCGCGATTTCCTTCACCAGCGACAAACGCGTCGCCAACGTCGAACGCTTCGGGCTTGAAAAGGGCCGGATCGTGCAGATTTCGACGCGGATCACCGGCACCGGCTTTGACAAGGTCTCGACCTTGCGCCGCATCTTCGGTGCGCTTGGCAACTTCTCGGCGGCCAATGCGCTCGGCGGTGGGGCACCCGCCAACTAGCGCTTGATTTCCGCACCTGCGCTTGATCTTCTGGCCGCGCCAGAAGGAGTGTCAGTTTGCGGTATTCAGCCCTTAAAATTCTCAAAGAGGGGCTGACAGGCAATCACGGCTGGAAGCCGGTCTGGCGTACGCCCGAACCAAAACCGGAATACGATATCGTGATCATCGGCGGCGGCGGGCATGGGCTGTCGACCGCGTATTACCTCGCCAAGAATCATGGGTTGACCAATATCGCGGTGCTGGAAAAAGGCTATCTTGGTAGCGGGAACATCGGGCGAAATACGACGATCGTGCGGGCGAACTACTTCCTGCCCGGCAATTCCGAATTCTATTCGCATTCGATGA
>Ga0164241_10005815_pt1 | contig 11407 bp, 7 predicted proteins | sample OricomyardsoilBY_FD_108780 | JGI IMG/M metagenome (GOLD analysis project Ga0164241, IMG submission 108780) | Backyard soil microbial communities from Emeryville, California, USA - Original compost - Back yard soil (BY) | ecosystem: Environmental > Terrestrial > Soil > Unclassified | place: USA... | reverse complement strand
CGGTGCAATTGTTCGATCGCTTCCGCGGTCCGACCGACATTTACCAGCATCCACCCGTATTGATGGAACTCGCATCCGCAATCCAGCCGACGGGCCGCGATGGCGCGCTTCAACAGGTCTTCCCGACCGATCCAGTCGCGTCGATCGAGCAGCATCGATTTGATATACAGCGCCTCGCTGTTCCTGCTGTCGATGACTACCGCGCGGTCGGCCGCTTGACGCCCACTCACGCGCGCCTCTTCGGCGATCCGGCTGTCGTCCGCGCTCATTGCAACTTTCCAGTACGCACCGGCGACCGCCGCCCAACCCCAGGAAAAATCCGGAACGGCAGCCACGACCCGTTGCGCGGGAATCAGGGCTTTCCGACCCTCCAACAGGTTGGGATCCCAGTGTGCCTGGCAAAACTGCATGTAGTCCCTGATGGCGGCGTCGGGCAGCGGCTTGGAATAGGTGGACGCTCCGAATAGTCCACAGCGGACCACATTGCCGGCATCCACTGCGATGTGGCGTGGGACCCTCGAGACTTCATTCCCGTTGTAGTTGAAAGTGTCAGTCCACAAGGTTGCGCCGGAGCGCTCGTTGACCATGCGAGTGATGACACGGACCATGTCCCCGTCCCGCTGGATCGTCCCACCCAGTGTGTACGATGGACCTTCGCCCGGCCCCGGAGCTGGTGCACTCGAGACACCCACAACTCCGTCGACGTTGAATGCCGCAGTAATCTCCGCGTTCACAGTATCCGGAAGGGCTGCAGGCAACTCTGCGGACAAGAGCTGAAACCCTCCCAGGCGAACCGCCATGCTGTGACCTGCAGATTGGGAGGGCATTAGCGCCCACCAGGCAACGGCAACCGCCATCAGTGAAAGCAGGCCCGCTGTGATCGCCATCCGGAGTCGCGTGGAGAAACCCGTCCGATGCAAACCAGCGGTGGCCACCGCCGCGGCCACCGGCCTGGAGTCTGAAAGCTGCCCGATCCGGCCAACCAGCGTGTCGATGGCCTTGTCCCAGCCTTTGAACGCGTCGATCCACTGACGTGTCGATAATTCGTAGGCGAATGCATCGCTCGGCTCGACGTCCTTGAGGCGCAGCGCGATCACCGGCACCTGGTAGCGGCTGGCGAGCGAGAGCTCCTTCTTGATCTCGTCGCTGCTGTTGGCTGCGTCCGAGAAGACGAGAGCCACCGCACGGGCGGTGCGCAGCGATTGCACGATCGCCTCCTGATAATTCTCGCCGGGCGGCACGTCGCGCGTGGAAATCCAGCATCGGGTTCCACGGCGTTCGATGGCCTTGCAGACCTTCAGCGCCTCGGCGCGGTCGGCGGTCGCATAGCTGATGAAGACCAGGGGCGGTCCCCGATCTTCGCTGCCGATTGTCGATCCTGGTTCGTTCACTGCGCTCCACCCAAGTTGAATCTGCTCAATGCGACTCGCCGAAACTGGTGATCGAGTGCCACTCGAGGACTTCCTGCAGCAAGGCGCGCTCGGTCCTGAGCACGATGCGCTCCAGGCTGTTCCACGTCTGGCAAAAGGCAACCTGCTTGCGGCTGTCTTCGAGCATGGCGCGCATCTCGCGATAGCGCGCGACGCGGCGCTGCAGGTCGTTGATCGAGATGACCGAGATGAAGGCGGCTGCAACGACCGGTAGTGAGATCGGCAGGAAGTAGAAGACCACCATCTCGACCCAGCGAGGCACGTCGACATGCAATGTATGGCACACGGCGTAGAAGGCGGTACTGACCACCGCGAGAACCGTGGCGATCCAGAATCCCGTCTTGAGCTTCCTGTGCAAGGGCAGGGCGCGGTTTTCCTGCCGCTGGTAGTAGGTCAGCTGATCGTCGATGCGCTTTTCCAGGTAGACCTTTTTGAAATTCGCCATGGCAACCGGCTGTGCGTTGGCGGAGCGCGTGTGCAGGATGTGCAGCGCGCGGGTGAGGCCGCGCACGGCGGGGAGGTCCAGATCCTGGAACAGCGGCGCGGCGCGGGGCAGGCCCCAGGTCGCCAGCGCCGAGCGGCAGAACTCGGCGGCGAGGCGGCACCGTACCCAGTTGTGATGTTTGTGGTGATGGTGCAGCACCAGGGCCACCGCGAGGGCGCTGACCAGGCAGAGCAATTTCACCCACGGCAGCGCGGTGACATGCAGGTCGAACGCCAGCGCGGCCGACGCGATCAGGGTGGCGATGACGTGCAACAGCACGGTCGCCACGATGAGCAGGCGGAACTGCGGCGCGCCGTGACTCGCGGCATAGTCGACTTTCTGCTGGAAGGCGAAAATTGGATCGGAGGCGCGGAATGGATTCTCCCCGCCGCTCGCGCCGGCGGGCGGCAGGCTGTTGAGAAAGGCCAGGTTGGCGTCGTCACGGGCCAGCGCAGTGAAATTCTCGCGCCGGATTGCGAGCGTTGCGGCGTCGATGATGATCACCGGCTTGCCGAGCGACATCGCGTATTCGACCACGTCAGCGGTGCCGCCTTTGCCGCGGGCGGACTGGCCGTCCCACAGGGCCAGCAACACGTCCGCGTCGTTCACGGTCTCCATCCCGCAATCCAGATACGCATCTTCCCGGGCGCCGTTCTCCGAGATCACGCGCGTATGCTCGGCCCGCGCGAGGAGTTGCTCGACATCCGCCCACTCGCCGGCGTTGAAGTCCTTTTGGAACTCCGCCCGGGGCAGGGGCAGAATCGCATGCCACGACATCCCGACTTGGCGCAACTGTTCGACGAACATCTGATCGCCGCCCACGGCGACGGAGGACAAGCCGATCCATTCACCCGGGGTCTCGCGGCGCAACGACTCCAGGCCAGTGCGGATGGCCGCGGCCACCGCCGCCTCGTCGGCGACCTGCCGGTGGCCGGAAAAACCCACGACGTGAAACAGCGGCAGTTGACTGGAATGCGAGGGTGCGGTGGAAGGCATGTATGTTCGAGCTGCCGCGGTCCGGGTTGAGGCGGCATTACAGCACGAGATTTATGTTGGAGACTGGCTGACCTGGCCTCCCTTTACTGGACCGCTTGTCGTGTAGCAACTCGCGGCCCAGCGGGATTTGAACCCTCGAAGACAAGAAGGCGTGGGTTCGACGGGTCACCTGTCCCGTCGCGGCTATGGAGGATGGGACCCAGCCGGATCGCGGCGGCCCTGATGACTCCATGACTCGATCTCATCGATGGCCGTAATTCGTGAATACGTAGTCGCGCGCCTTCGCGACCGTATGACACGCAAGGCCACACTTTGCATCGTTGCCTTGCGGCGGTGATCCGGCCAACGTGCCGGGAGTGAAAGTGTCGCTGGCAGCGTTGTAATCGAAAACGGCGTATCCCCATCCACCGCTGTCCGCAAATCGCTTGCTGTCCTTCACCATGAAATCGACGTTTTGTTGTGTCCCGGGAACGGTGGCATCAGGAAAGAACTGGTTCTTTCCGGGAGCCCAGTGAATCTTCGCCATCCGGGCGCCATCGGGAGCCGGCTTGCCGTTGGCCGGGAAACCGGATTTGAAGGCGGCAATCATCGTGGGATTGCCCAGGATGACCGCCACCGCCCTCTCGTTCGAACTGACCGAGATGGCTTCCCAGCTTTCAAATCCCTTGAACTCGGCGAACGCGAGGCCACCCGGCACCTTCACGCTGTATTTGTCCTTGGAAACGGGTGTTTGCGAGTCGGCCGCGAAAGCGAGTGATGCGGCGATGATGCCGATGCCGGCGAATGCGCCGAGAAATTTCTGGAGAGTGTTCATGTTGTTCTCGATTTGTCGGTGAGTGGTGACTAGCGCAGGGTCTTGAATGCAGCGCGAAGCTCGGACGCAAAAAGCTCCGGATGTTCCCAGGCCGCGAAATGCCCGCCTCGATCCACTTCGTGGAAATAGATCAGGTTGCCAAATGCGCGGCGCGCCCAGGTTTCCGGTGCCCGATAAACTTCCTCCGGAAAAACCGTGATCGCCACGGGCACCGAAATCTTGTCTGTCTTCTGCGATCCGGCGCTGATCAGGTTCTGGTCGCGGTTGTCCCAGTACAGCCGGGCTGAGGAAGCCGAGCTCTGTGTCAGCCAGTACAACGAAAAGTTGTCCAGCACCTCGTCACGAGTGGGCGTCTGTTTGGCGTCCTTGCCGTATGACCAATGCTCGAACCCCGGATGCACCAGCATCCATCCGGCGAGGCCGGCAGGTGAATCGGTGAGTCCATAACCGACGGCCTGTGGGCGCGCGCCCATCATCGCCACATAAGCCATGCCGCCTTTCTGGCCGTAGGTTTTCAACGCATCCACGACCGCGCGCTCCTGGTCGGTGAGTCCGGCGGGCAAGGGCCCGCCGCCGAGCGCGGCGCCCACTTCGTTGGGCACGGTCGCGGGAAAGTTGGTATGGATGCCTGCCAGTCCCGGCGATCCTTGCCGGCCCATCGCCTGCACGATGCCCGCGCCCCAATCTCCGCCCTGCGCGACATAGCGCGAATATCCGAGTCGCGTCATGAGCTCGTCCCAGGCTCGCGCGATTCGCTCGGAGCCCCAGCCAGGCTCGGTCGGTTTTCCGGAGAATCCGTATCCCGGCAAGGACGGGATCACGATGTCGAACGCATCTTCCGCGCGCCCGCCGAACCTGGTCGGATCGGTGAGCGGTTCGATGAGCTTGATCTGCTCGAACACGGAACCCGGCCACCCATGCGAGATGATCAATGGCAACGCGTTCTTGTGCCGCGAGCGAACGTGGATGAAGTGGATGTCGACGCCGTCGATGCGGGTGGTGAATTGCGGGAAGGCATTGAGCTGCGCCTCGGCCTTGCGCCAGTCATAGCCGCTGCCCCAGTAGCCGACCAGCTCCTTGAGCTGCGCGAGCCGCGGGCCCTGGGAGATGTCCGCGACGGTTTCTTTCTCCGGCCAGCGGGTGGCGAGCAGGCGCCTGCGCAGGTCGTCGATCGCAGCCTGGGGAACGTTGGCACGAAACGCGTGGATCGCCACATCGTCCGGAGTCGCTGCGAGCACCGGCGCCGAGCCGAGCGCCAGGCCCACTGCGATACCGCGGGCGGCCTGGGACAATTGCTGGATATTGGTCATGAACAGCTCCCTTCAGATAATAGTTAGTCGATACGAAGGATTTGATCCGTACATCGCGGCAAGAGACGAAAGATGCGGGTCGTGGCCAACTCCTGCGACTTGCGCGGCGGGTAGAACTGGCTGGCAATTGAACAGGGCTGAGGCGTTCAATCGATTACGCGAAGGTATCGGGCGGTACCTTCGTATTACGCTGCGACCCACAACGCGCTGCGGGCGACCCCGGGGTCGAACGACGCGCGGCTCCTTGATTGCTAGTTAGAAGGCGCGTCGAAGCCGCTGTCGAAGATTTATGGACCTTTGTGAGTGTTGTGGCGCATATTGGGTGAGAGCCGGGCCCGTTCGCGAGCGGACATGGGCTGATCGAAAGCGCCATCAAGTGCGCTTCTCTCGAGACTGGATGATCCCGGGAATGCGCTTGAAAGAGGTCACGCGTGAGTTCAGACGCTCCGGAAATCGAAATTCCAACCGATGTACTGCGTAAATGGCAGCGAATCGTCGACCTCCTGGCAAACATCATGAGCGTTCCGTCAGCGGTGGTGACGAAGATGGAGCCGCCGCATTGCATCCGTTATGAAGTCATCGTCTCCAGCAAGTCCAAGGGGAATCCATTCCCCATCGACGAGTTCTTTGCGATGGATATCGGCACGTTTTGCGAGACCGTGATCAAGAATCGCGAACCGCTGCTCGTCGCCAATGCCCTGGAAGACAATCAATGGAAGCTGGCGCCTGAAATCCAGCTGGGAATGATCTCGTACCTTGGATTTCCCGTCCTCTGGCCCGACGGCCGGATGTTCGGAACCATCTGCGTTCTCGACGACAAGACGAATCAATACAGCGACCTCTACCAGGAAGTCCTGTCTCATTGCCGCGATGTCCTGCAAGCGGACCTGCAGACGTTGACTCGCCTGGGCAACGAACTCGACGAGCAAGTGGCACGGCTCAGGGAGTTGTTCGCGCGGGTTCCGGAGGCTGTCGCCATGGTCGACCGCGACTTTCGGATAACGCGTGTAAACCCGGAGTTCACGAAGATCTTCGGTTACACGGCCGACGAAGCGATCGGCCGTCAAATCAAGGATCTCATTACGCCAGACGATCTCCAGGCGGAAGTCGAGAGCTTCATGCATCGGATGGTCGAGACGGAAGACGTCTTCACCGCTGAGACCGTGCGTAGTCACAAGAACGGCACTCGTGTTCCAGTGTCCCTCATCTGCGTCCCGGTGCCATCCCGAGGCAGTGGAAATGCCGGTTACGTGATCCATCGGGACATCACGGAGACGAAGCGACACCAGGAGGAGCAGCGCCGATATCACGAAATCCAGTTGCAGCTCGCGCTCGCGAATCGCAATGCCGCAGTGGGGCAGCTTTCCGCATCCATTGCGCATGAGTTGAACCAGCCGCTGACTGGCATCATGACGAACTGCGCTACCTGTTCGCGCATGTTGACGAGCGATCCCCCGAATCTCGAGGGCGCGCGAGAAGCCGTGAGGCGCACCCTGCGCGACGGTGAGCGCGCCGCCAAGGTCGTCGAGCGGTTGCGGGCGCTCTTCAACCGGGAAGAGCCCGCCTTCGAGTTGGTGGACCTCAACGAGGCGACACGGGAGGTCATCGGCCTGTCGCTCGATGAGATTCAGAACGGCCGCGCGATCGTGCGTACCGAGTTCGCAGGCGACCTGCCGTGTGTCAGGGCGGATCGTGTTCAGCTGCAGCAGGTGGTCCTGAACCTGCTTAGAAATGCGCTGGACGCAATGAACACCGTTGAAGACCGCCCCAGGGACCTGCTGATCAGTACCCGGCGGCAGGACGGCGATTGCGTTCAGTTGAGCGTGCGTGATTCTGGGGTCGGATTCGATCCTCGAATTGCGGCCAGATTGTTCGAATCTTTCTTCAGCACGAAAGATGACGGCATGGGAATAGGGCTCTCAGTGAGCCGCTCCATCATTGAAAGCCATCAGGGACACCTCTGGGCGGTTCCGAACGTGGGCGCGGGGGCCACGTTTCTGTTTTCCGTGCCTTACCGTAGCCACGCCGGAGTCCAGTAGTCGCACACATTCGATACGTTGGTGTCGGAGCGGTGGGAAGTGAAGCGGCGCATCATGTATTCATGGCAGTACGGGCAGGCAGCTCTGGTAAGCACCGCGCAGCGACGACTCAACCACTCGTCGCGATCGTGGACGATGACGAGTCGGTACGGGAATCCCTGCCGGACCTGTTGCGCGGACTCGGATTCACCGCGAAAGCGTTTGCATCAGCTGAAGAGTTCTTGGCATTCCAGGACATGATCTCGACCAAATGCCTGCTGTTGGACGTTTGCATGCCGGGCATGTCGGGTCCGGAACTGCAACAGGAGCTTGTTGCGCGAGGCATCCGGATACCGATCATTTTCATAACGGCCCAGGCGGATGCGGCCGTCCGCGAGAGGCTCTCACAACCTGGAGTGAAGGCATGCCTGTTCAAGCCGTTCAGCGAGCTGCAGCTTCGGGCCGCGTTGGATGTGGCTTTGCGCTAGGGCGGAGGTGACCTTGATGTCCAGTATCAAGCAGAAGGACGAGTCCGAACCCGCGTCGATCGTGTATGTGGTCGACGATGATGTATCGGTGCGCGAAGCGCTCGCGGCGCTGGTTGCCGAAGCAGGGTACCGCGCGGCCGTGTTCGATTCCGCCGAGGCGTTTCTCGCGCATCCCCGGCGACAGCAAGCCGGTTGCCTGGTGCTTGACGTGAGTCTGCCTGAACTGAGCGGGCTGGACCTGCAAGACCGGCTGGCCAGCCAGGACGCACTGCCGATCATCTTCATAACCGGACACGGCGATATCCCGATGACTGTGCGCGCAATGAAAGCCGGCGCGGTTGAATTCCTGACGAAACCGTATGGACCGGAAGTCATCCTGGGAGCAATTGCGAATGCCGTGGAACGCAGCCGAGCCATCTTGCACGAGCGAGCGAGCTTGCACGGGTTGCGGGATCGCCACGACTCGCTCACGCCGCGTGAGCGGCAGGTCATGGCGCTCGTCGTTCGCGGACTGCTGAACAAGCAAGTGGGCGGCGATCTCGGGATCAGTGAGATAACGGTAAAGGCACATCGAGGAGCGATGATGACGAAGATGGGCGCGCGATCTTTGGCGGAGCTCGTGAACATGGCCGGCCGCCTGGGGCTTCCCAGTGCGGAAAGAGGTTTGGAAGGATCTGCATCCAGGTAGTCCGCGGCGATATGGCCACCGGGACGGGGTGACGCCGCCGGCGGTTCTTGCGCCACATGGGTGGCAAACCTGGTGGCTCTCCGCCAATTGCTTTTCTCACGGCACCTCGAGCCGTCTCGTACCTTCTTACGCAGTGTCACTCGCGCGGAGGTACTTCGAAGGACATGGATATTCGTGCTCTTGAGCTATGGCTCTGAGGGATGACGATTCTCACATTGCGCGTGAGGGTTTCCCCGAACAATTGGTCAGGCAGGTGATTGCATTTGGCCTTACCAATTTGCTAACGTCCACGCATTGACTACAACTGCGGGGGCAGTACCGATGGTCAAGTTCTCCAGACAAGTCCAGCTGTCGCTCGTTGCAACGGGCGTATGCGCCGCACTCGCGAGCGCAGCCGCGACGGCCATGCCATTGACCTTGGCGATCGCGGAATCTGCATGAGCTGATAGTTAGACAGTCTCCGGATGCACCTTCAGGCGCTCGGTCGGCCTGACTCGACTGCACGTGTAAAGACTCAATCAAACAGGGGGATCCAATATGACTCGCTCGAGATGGGAAATTCGCAACCGCGTCCTGGCCAGCGTGCTGGCTGGCCTGACAATTCTGGCGCCATCTTGGCCTGCTAGCGCTGCAGAACCGCCGGGAGTCGACAAACTACCTTTCGTCTACGAGCTCCCCAACCTCTTCCAGTTCAACAACGGCACACCGTTGACGACCCTTGAGCAGTGGCAGGCCCGTCGCGCAGAGATCAAGGATTACCTGCAGTACTACGAGTACGGCTACATCCATGAGCCGGACCGCCTGACCGCCTCACGGACCGGCAACTCGCTGCGCATCGACATGGAAGTGGATGTGAAAGACGCGAGCGGCCAGGTCGTGTCCGTGAGGACGGCCGGCTTCAACGTCGCCGTCACCATTCCCACGGCCGACCAGTATCCGGCCGCCTACCAGGGCGGCGTGTTGACCGAAAAATTCCCCACCTTCATCGGCGGAAACCCGCTGACCACGAACGGCCAGATCACGGGTCAGCAGCTCGGGTACGCGTCCATCGCCACCCCGAGCGTCTCCTCGGACACCAGCGCGGGCCTGCCGACCGGCGTCTACTGGACGCTGTTTCCCTACGTCCAGGGTGACGTCCAATACGACACCGGCACACTGCTGGCGCAGGCCTGGGGTTACCACCGGGTGGTCGATGCGCTGAAGATCCGCAATGCGCAATATCCGGACGGCCTGTTCCCGGAGATCGACGACACCAAGTTGATCACCTACGGTTTCTCGCGCGGCGGCAAGATCGCCATGTTGGCGTCGGCTTTCGACGAGCGGCTGTACATGACGTGGGTGGGCCATTCCGGGCAGTTCGGCGCCTCCACCATCCGCTACACCTACGATTCGAAGAAGTACCCGACCGGCAACAACGCGGCGGCCAGCAGCTACACCGCGGCCGAGATGGACCCGGCGTCCTTCTATTCGGGCATCACCGGCGCACGCAAGGAGCAGATCGACCGGGCCTACGATGGTACTAACTACTTCCGGTGGTTCACGTCGCGGCTGCCGGCGAACTTCGGCCAGGAAAACAAGTACCAGTTGCCGATCGACCACCACATGACCCTGGCGTTGATCGCGCCCCGTCCGCTGATGGTGTTCGAAGGCATGGACGATTTCTGGAACGGCGCCGAAAGCGTGGCCATCTCGGTCAACGCCGCGCGCCTGGCCTACCAGATGTACGAGGGCACCGGCGCCTACCGCGCGGGTTACGGATACGAGGACTACATCGGCTACATCGCCTCCCCGAAGCTCCCGCACGCGACCAACAACACCGAAAAGGCCAACTTCTACGCCATGGCGCAGCTGGTGCTGCGCGGGATCGATCCCAACTACGGCTCGGAGAGCACGGCCGGCTACCTCGCTACCGCGACCGCGCCCGTCACCGTGATGCCGGGCTTCGAATACAACCCGTTTGCGGTGACCGATCCGTCGGCGATGCCCTGGGCCTTCCCGGGTCAGTACAGCCTCGGCACGACGCCTGATGTCAGGCTGCTGGTCGGGGGGACCAAGAGGAACCTGACCATCCTGTCCGACGCACCGAAGGTCGAGCTCCTTTCCCCATCTGGCCAGTTGGTCGACAGGGTGGCCACCGCCAATGGCAAGGCCACGATTCGCGTGAATGCCAAAGACGATCCGCGCACCGGGCCATACACGCTGCGTACGGCCGGATCGAAGAAAGTGGCCAAGGAGATCAAGGTTCCCTTCTACACCTGGGAATTCATGATGCGGCCCGAGATCACCACGATCGAGAACTCGTGGTACATCAGCTTCCCCGAGCGCATCAACAATCTGGGCGAAGACCAGGCGATCTTCTATTACGACACGCGCTCGCCCGAAGAACTCGCGGGCGACATGTGGACCGGCAACGATCCCGTGCCCAGCGTGCAGGTGCAGAACTTCGGCGTGATGCTGCGCTCCTTCCAGATACACCACAAAGTGGGCATCGCCGGCGGCGGCAGCAGCCCCGCATCCTTTGGGCCTTCGTTCACACCGCCGAGCCGCATGTTCATCGACAACCTGAAGTTCCCGGACCTGTTCCCCGGATTCACGTTTGACCTGCAGATGGATATTCCGGCCACGTTGGCGGATTGAGGCGCGTGACGATGCAAACCCAAACTCATGTGGAATCTGAAGGGAGAGAACGTATGAACAACTACACAAGGCATCGTATCGTCGCCGTGGCCGGCATCCTGTGCATGGCCATTGCGGGCTCGGCGCTGGCTCATGGCCGTGGCCATGACCATGACCGTGGCCGGGACCCCGAAAAAGGAATCGTCGATCTGACGACTAACTACGGCGCGTCCGGCGCCATCGCCTCGGTGGCCGGCGTCAGTGGTGCGACCGACAGCATCCAGGTCACCTTTGCCAAGCCGATGCATCCCGGGAACTTCGGTATGGGCATGAACTTCGCGGAAGGCTGGACCAAGACATGGAATGCCGACAACACCGTACTGACCATCGGCGGTGACATCGACTTCTCCGACGCGGCCGAGCCCGCACTGATCGTCTACCTGATGCAGACCGAGGCCAACAGGAAGGATATTTCGGAGCCGAACATCTTCAAGTTCCAGGACATCAAGGTGAAGAGGATCGAAGCCGGCAACGGCCAGGTCAACGTGGACTTCAATATCCTT
>Ga0164241_10005814_pt1 | contig 11408 bp, 5 predicted proteins | sample OricomyardsoilBY_FD_108780 | JGI IMG/M metagenome (GOLD analysis project Ga0164241, IMG submission 108780) | Backyard soil microbial communities from Emeryville, California, USA - Original compost - Back yard soil (BY) | ecosystem: Environmental > Terrestrial > Soil > Unclassified | place: USA... | reverse complement strand
TCTTGCTGCTTCCGCTATCGTGGGCAGATGAGACCGTGGGTGTACTAGAACTGGCGCTATTCAAGACCGATACCGACGATGTCCGAGAGCTCTTGGGCTCGGTGCAAGAGATGTTGGTCATCGGACTTCAGGCCGCGCGCTCCCGCGCGGCACTCCGCCAGGCTCTTGAAAGAAGCCAGCAGCAGGCGGAACGGCTGGCAGCGCAAGAAGAAGAGCTGAGAGCGAACAATCAGGAGCTGCAGAGCCAACACGAGGAATTGCGGGTCGCCAACGCGGAGCAGGAAGCCCAGCGCGAGATTCTGAGTCAGCAGAATTCGGAGCTCGAAGAGGCGCGGCATCGCCTTCAGGCCAAAGCGGAAGAGCTCAGCAAGATGAGCACCTACAAGTCGCAGTTTCTGGCCAACATGTCGCACGAGCTGCGGACTCCGTTGAACAGCATGCTCTTGCTATCGCAGCTCTTGGCCCAAAACGAAACCGGCAATCTCAGCGAGAAGCAGGTCGAATACGGCAAGACGATCCACTCGGCTGGCCAAGATTTGCTGAATTTGATCAACCAGGTGCTCGACTTGGCAAAGATCGAAGCGGGACGCCAGGACGTGAAGCTCGAGCGCGCAGAGCTCTCCCGCTTCGTCGACCATGCTCGCCGCGTTTTCGAGCCGCTCGCGACCGAGAAGGGCTTGAAGCTCGAAGTCTCGTTGGACAGCGGTTGTCCGGCTTCGATCGTGACGGATCCACTGCGCGTCGAGCGAATCCTCACCAACCTGCTCGGCAATGCGATCAAGTTCACGGATCGCGGTGTCGTGGCGCTCCGTGTCGGTCGTTGCTCGCCCGCGATCCGATTCACACGACGCGAACTGAGCGCCGAAACGAGCCTGGCGCTGACGGTCTCCGATACGGGCATCGGCATCCCGCCGGACGCGCGAGAACGGGTGTTTGCGCCCTTCGAGCAGCTCGAATCGCACGCCAATCGCCGCTACTCGGGCACCGGCCTGGGCCTGGCAATCGCTCGCGAATCGGTGACTCTGCTCGGTGGGGAGCTCCAGCTCGTGAGCGAGCCGGGCCACGGCAGTTCGTTCACTTGCTACCTGCCCATCGACGGACCGGTGCTCGCTGATCCCCAACCAGCGAAACCCGAGACCAAAAGCTCAGTTGCTGATGACCGCGACCACCTCGCCGCCGAAGCACCGCATTTGCTGGTGATAGAAGATGACCCGGTCTTGGCCGAGCAGTTGGTCGAGATCATCCACGCTCGTCGCCTGAAGGCACTCGTGGCCAATTCAGGCGAGGAAGGCGTGCTGCTCGCGAACAGGTATCGCCCACAAGGCATCGTGCTCGACGTGAAGCTGCCCGACGTCGACGGTTGGACGGTCATGGAACGCCTGCGCGCCGATCCTCGCACTCGCGAAATCCCCGTGCACTCCGTGTCGGGCGTGGAATCACCGGAACGCGGCCTGGCGCTGGGAGCGATCGGCTACCTGATGAAGCCCGCGTCGCACACGGAACTCGCCCTCGCGGTGCGCGCCCTCGCACCCGGGTCGCAAGCAGCGGCGCGACGAGTCCTGGTCGTCGAAGACAGCGCCCGGGAAGGCGATTCCTTGTGCGAGCGGTTGCGGCAGGAAGATTTCGAAGCCCTGCGCGTGGGTAGCGCGCGCGAAGCGCTCGACGCGCTCGAGAAGACCAAGTTTGGCTGCATGATCTTGGACCTCGGCCTGCCGGATATGGACGGCCTCGCCGTACTCGAGACCCTACGCGCGCGCGGCCAGCTGAACGCCCCGCGGGTCATCGTTCACACTGGCCGCGCCCTGGACAAGCGAGAAACCAAGCAACTCGAAGCCTATGCCGAAGCCGTTGTGTTGAAAGAAGGCGACTCCGCGGGCCGCTTGCTGGAAGAGATCCGACTCTTCGTGAGTCATGTGAAAGACTCCCTATCTCCGCGCGCGCGCTCGCAAATTCCGCCGGCCCCCGCGGTCGTCGATCTATCGCTCAAGGGTGTGACGCTTTTGCTCGCTGAAGACGATATGCGCACCGTGTACGCCTTATCGGCACTTCTCACCAGCAAAGGCGCGACCGTATTAGTCGCTGATAGTGGACGAGAAGCGCTGGCGCTCTTGGCCTCGACCCCTCATATCGATGTCGTATTGATGGACATCATGATGCCCGAGATGGACGGCTACGAGGCCACGCGGCGGCTACGCGAAGACTCGCGCTTCGAGAAGCTGCCCGTGATCGCCCTCACGGCAAAGTCCATGAAGGGCGAGCGCGAGCGCTGTCTGGAGGCTGGCGCGAGCGACTATCTGACCAAGCCCATCGACAGCGACAAGCTGCTGCAAACCGTGCAGGCGTGGTTACCGAAGGGAGGCGCGCATGCTGGCGGAAGCTAGCTTGGAGGACCTCGAGATCCGCCTGCTCTTGCAGGCCATCCAGGCGAAGTACGGCTATCACTTCGTCGACTACGCCGAGAGTTCGATGCGGCGCCGAGTGCGCGCGGCGTTGACGCGCTCGGGGCTGTCTCACCTGGGTGAGCTTCAGCATCAAATCTTGCTCGACCCGAACTTCTTCGCGTCGATCCTGGACGAGCTCACCGTGCGTGTGAGCGAGGTGTTTCGAGATCCGCAATTTTTTCGCGCGTTCCGAGAGCGAGTGGTGCCGATCCTGCGCACCTATCCGCAGCTGAAGATTTGGCATGCCGGATGCGCCTCGGGCGAGGAAGTCTACGCGACCGCGATCCTCCTCGCGGAAGAGAATCTTTACGATCGCGCGCAGGTCTATGCCACGGACATGAGTCCGAAGGCGCTCGAGCTGGCCAAGGCCGGTGTCTACCCTGAAGAGCGTGCCGCCGAGTTCGAGCGCAACTACCTCGACAGCGGGGGCAAGGCCCAGCTCGGCGCCTACTTCTCGCGGGCCTACGGGCGCGTCGTGGTGCGCGAAGCCCTTCGCCGCAACGTGGTCTTCTTTCAGCACGATCTCGCGTCCGATCACGCGCTTGGCGCGATGCATGTCGTGTTTTGCAGGAACGTGTTGATCTACTTCGGGTCGGAGCTCCGGGAGCGCGTGCTTTCGACCTTCGCCGACTGCCTGGAGCGCTCGGGTTTTCTGTGCCTGGGCATGAACGAGGGTCTGTCACCGGCTGCGAAGAAGAATTTCGCGGAATTTGCCGAGCGCGAGCGGATCTTCCGGAGGCGAATGTGAAGCTCGGCGCCTCCCTGGAACCGCCCGCCGACCGCAGTCGACCCGCCGTTTTGGCGGTCGATGACGTGGAAGCCAACCTCGTGGCGCTCCAGGCGCTGCTCGAGGACATGGATTGTGACGTGGTGTTCGCGCGCTCGGGAAACGATGCGCTCCGTCACCTGCTCAGGCGCGAGTTTGCGGTCATGTTGTTAGACGTGCAAATGCCGGAGATGGACGGCTACGAGGTCGCGCACCACGCACGCCGCAATCCATCGACGCGAGACGTGCCGATCATTTTCCTGACCGCTGCCAACAACAGCGAGGGTATGGTCCTCCGCGGCTACGGCTCGGGGGCAGTGGACTTCTTGTTCAAGCCCTTGAACGCCTCGATTTTGCGTAGCAAAGTGCGCGTGTTTTTGGAGCTGCACGCCGCGCAGCGCAAGCTCGAATTCGCCAACGCCGCGCTGGAACTCAGCAACGCCGATCTCCGTGCGTTGGCCAGCGAGAAAGCATCCCTGGCGGAACGATTTCGGGTCGCCATCGTCGAGCTTCAGGCTGCCTACTCCGACTTGCAAACGACGCATGCCCAATTGGTGCAGTCTGCCAAAATGGCCTCGCTCGGCGAACTCGTCGCCGGCGTTGCCCACGAAATCAACAACCCGCTTTCGTTCGTGCTCAGTCATCTCGATACCGTGCGCCGCAAGCTGAGTCAGTTGGAACCCGAGTTCCCTGCTCCGCTGTCCGGTTCTGCGCAAGCCAAGTGGCAACTCGTGCACGATCGCCTGGCCGAAGTCGGACCAGGCCTCGAGCGCATTCGCGACCTGGTCATCAAGCTTCGAACCTTTTCCCGGCTCGACGAAGGTGAGCGCAAGCGCGTCAGCATGCGCGAATGCGTCGAGTCCGTGCTCACCATTTTGGGCCATCGCCTCAGGAGCGGTAACCGAATCGAGGTCGAAACCGAGTTCGGTTTACCGGATCAGGTGGACTGCTACGCGAGCCTACTCAATCAAGCCATCATGAATCTCGTCTCGAATTCGATCGACGCCATGCCGAACGGCGGTTCACTGCGCATCAGCACCGGCGCCGAAGGCTCGCTCTACTCGATCGTCGTTTCCGATTCCGGCCCGGGGATCCCGGCGGAGCTTCGCGAGCGCGTGCTCGAACCATTTTTCACGACCAAACCCGTGGGGCAGGGTACGGGGTTAGGTCTTTCCATCACCTATTCAATCGTACGCAAACACCAAGGCACGATCGAGCTATCCGAACCGCCCGGCGGCGGCGCTTCGATAGCGATCCGCTTCCCGATCAACCAAGGTCAATCAGCCCATGCAAGAAGCTGACAAGCAAAGAATCCTGCTCGTAGACGACGAACCGCAAGTGCTCCTCGCGCTCGAGGATCTCCTGGGTGAAGATTTCTCCGTCCTCAAAACAGCATCGCCAGAAGAAGCTCTCGAGATGGTCGCGAACGACCGCGAGATCGCGGTCGTGTTGAGCGACCAACGCATGCCGCAGATGACTGGTGATGAGTTGCTCGCGCGCATCAACGGTTCCTCGGATGCCAAGCGGATCTTGGTCACCGCGTTCGCCGACCTATCTGCGGTCATCCGAGCGGTCAACAACGGGAAGCTCTTCGCGTACGTGACGAAGCCGTGGAACCCCAATGACTTGATTCAGATGGTCCAAAAAGCCGCGGACCACTTTCGCCTGACTCAAGAATTGTCTCGCGAGCGGCAGCTGCTCACCTCGATCTTGAACAGCCTGGATGAGGGGATCGTGGCCGCGGATCGCGAAGGCAACACGCTGCTTTTCAACCCACAAGCCGCGAAGATCCTCGGCACCAGTCAGACGCGCATCAATCCTCAGACTTGGGCGCGAGATTTCGGCATCTTCACCGCCGACCGCAAACGGAACTTGCCGGCCAGCGCGGACCCGTTGCTTCGCGCGGTGGCCGGCGAAAAGGCGGCGGAGACCGAGACCTGGGTAAAGAACGGCACCGCCCGCGGAGCGACGGTCGCGATGACCGGCACTCCCCTCACCGGCGATCACGAAGAAGTCATTGGCGGCGTCGCGGTGCTTCGAGACGTCACGCGCCAGCGCGATCTCGAGACACAGCTCAGCCAAGCACAGAAGATGGAGGCCATCGGTCGCCTCGCAGGCGGAGTCGCTCACGACTTCAACAACCTGTTGGTCGTGATCCAGAGCTACGCCGAGCTCCTGCGCGAGGAATTCCTCGACAACGACGCCAAGCGCGGAGATCTCGAAGAAATCTTGGCAGCGGCACGGCGGGCCGCCGCGCTGACCAAACAACTCTTGGCATTCAGCCGCAGTGAAGCCGTCCAACCGGCGGAGCTTCGTTTGAGCGACCTGGTCACAGGCATTGAAAAGATGCTGCGACGGATCATCGGTGAAGACATCGAGCTGTCCACGGAACTCACGCCCTCGTTGGGCGTCATCCGAGCGGATGCCGGCCAACTCGATCAGGTCATTTTGAACTTGTCGATCAATGCCCGCGACGCCATGCAAGGAGGCGGACGCCTCACGATCTCGACGCAGAACGTCAGCATCAACGGTGAGTACGAAAGCGCGCAGGTCGACATTCCTCCGGGCGAATACGTGATGTTGGCGGTGGCGGACTCCGGCATCGGCATGGATCCGGAAACCCAGCGCCGCATTTTCGAGCCATTTTTCACGACCAAAGAGGTCGGTCAAGGAACGGGGCTGGGGCTCGCGACCGTGTACGGCATCGTACAACAAAGCGGCGGGCACATCCGCGTGCACAGCGAACTCGGTCAAGGAACCTCGTTCAAAATCTACTTCCCGCGTTTGGATGAGAGCCCACCCGCGCAAGAGCAAGCATCGGATGAGCCAGCGACGTGGACCGGAGCCGGCACGATCCTGATCGTCGAAGACGACACCGCCGTTCGCCAGGTGGCAGCGCGCGTCTTGAAAGAGCGCGGCTACATAGTTCTCGAAGCGCGTCGTCCATCCGAAGCGCGCCGCATTTGCGCCGAGCACGGGTCGGGCATCGACCTCTTGTTGACGGACGTGATCATGCCCGAATGCACCGGAACGGAACTGGCTAGCGAGCTCAGCAGGCTGCACCCACGCATGCGCGTGGTCTACATGTCCGGGTACCCAGGCGGAGGCGCGGCGCGCGCAGGCTTGCTCGGACCGAGCACGGTTTACTTGGAAAAGCCCTTCTCCCCCGCCGCATTGACGGAAAAAATCGTGACCGCCATGAAGGGAAGCAACCCCCACAACGGTGAAAATTCGAACTAGCTCTTGTCCACCGGGCGAAGCAGCACTTTCGCCGCAGCGATCGCCGAGCGCGTTCCCGCCAGCGCCAGGCGATCGCCGACCATCAACACCTCGGACGCGGTCGGAACCAGGAGCCCTTCGAATCCCCGCTGAATGACGAGCACGGTGGCGCCCGTGCGACCGCGCAGGTTCAATTGCGCGAGCGACATTCCGACAGCTGGGCTCTCGCGATCGAGTTCGAATGGCGTCGGCTCGCCCATGCCCGGAAGCAAACTGCGGATCGGTGCCAACGAATCCTGTTCCGGTGGGCGCGACGGGCGAGCGGGCCCGCTTCCCCCAGCCCGCGCTTGTTCGACGAGCGCCTCCAAGATCGCCTGCGCGCCGGCACGAACATGGCCATGCAGCTCCGAGGCTCCCCGCCAAAGCGACGCACCGAGCGCAAGCACGAGCGCCAACAGCAACAACGGCGCAAACGCCCCGCCGAGAAATGGCTGCGTCACGGCCAGCAATGGGATCCCCACCAACAGCACGATCCCGAGCTGAATCGTGATCAAGAGCGCACGCCTCGGTGCCGTAGCGAGATCGGGCTTGCTGCCTTCCGCGGCCGGCAACGCACGGAGCGCCAAAACGAGCCCCAATTGGTGAGCGAGACGACCGACCCCCGCCAATAGTGGCGCGGCTACGCCGAGCGCGAGAATACTCACGACCACGCGAGCCACCGTCGGCGCTACCGCGAATTTCGCCTCGAGGTATTGACTCAAACGCGCGCTGCCGAGCGTCGCTCCAATGGCCAGCGCGGCGAGCAAAAGCGCATCCAAGATCAACAGCCGCACCAAGCGTCGGATTCGCGCGCCAGAGGTCCTTTCTCGCGGGCCCGAACCGAAGCTCTGCAGCCAACTGCCGTACAGCGTCACGAACGTCTGCAGCGGGCGCGGAGCCTTTCGGTCGACGAAATTCGCGACCGGCTCCGAGACGCGAATGAACCATGGAGTCGTGAGCGTCGTGAGCGCCGAAACGGCAACCGCGATCGGATACAGGAAAGAGCCGGTCACTTTGAGCGTCAGCCCGAGACCGGCGATGATGAACGAAAATTCGCCGATCTGTGCGAGGCTCATGCCAGCTTGCACCGAGTTTCGCACGCCGTTGCCGGTCAAAAACGCGCCCAGGGTGACGCCGATGAACTTGCCAGTGACGACCACCAAAGTCAGCACGGTGATCGCCGGCCAATATCGAGCGATGACCGCAGGGTCGATGGACATGCCGACCGAGACGAAGAACACGGCAGCAAACATGTCGCGCACCGGATTGACCAAATGCTCGACCGTCTTTGCTTCACCCGACTCCGCGATCAGCGAACCGGCGATGAATGCACCCAATGCCACGGAGTAACCGAACGAGTGAGCCAGGAGCGACACTGCGAAGCAGAAGCCGATGCTGGCAACGAGGGTGGTTTCTGGGCGATCGAGCCGGTTGATCGCGCGCACCGCCCTGGGCACCAAGAGCAGTCCAACACTGATCAACACCACGAGAAAGCCGAACAATTTGCCAGTCGTTCTGGCCATGTCCGCGGCCGACAAACCGGTGCCTCCGGCAACTGCGGTCAGGGTCGCCATGAGCAGGATCGCGATCAAATCCTCGACGACTAGAATTCCGACGACCAACTCGCGAAGCGGTCCGCGCACCCCTTGCTCATCGAACGCCTTGGCGATGATGGTGGTGCTGGAGATGGCGATGATCGAGCCGGCAAAAAGGCTCTCCAGCGTGGTCCAGCCGAATAGACGACCGGTGACGAAGCCGAGCCAAATCATCAAGCTCGACTGCAAGAGCGCCGTCAGGCTAGCGCCAGCTCCGAGCTTTGCGAGCTTCGCCAGACTGAACTCGAGCCCCAGCGAGAACATGAGCAGGATCACTCCCAGCTCGGACAACGTTTGTACGATCTGGCGATCAGCCAAGACTGGAATCGGAACGTTCGGACCGATGATGAATCCGGCCAGAACATAGCCGAGCACGACTGGCTGCCGCAGTCGCTGGAAGACGACCGTGGTGAGCGCCGCTACGCCGAGAACGACCGTGAGCGCCAACAGAAAGGAGTGAGCGTCCATGTGATTTCGAGCTCGCCTTTCATCGCTGGTGGTCCGGGACGCGGAACGATCCGTGAATGCGCAGCCATTCCCGAAGGTTTCGAGCCGAACGAGAGAAGATAGCGGACCCGATCCGAGAATCCAGGCCCAAAACTCGCGTTTTTACGGCCTGCACACGCGGTCGCAATTTGCGACTTCGTCGCAGAAAACCACAGCCTCCGCTGCTTGAGCATGAAAAAACCACGTGATAGCTTCCGCCGCGCTCAAGATGGTGAAGTTCATCGAACGGACGCTGACGCGCCTCGTGGCGGTTCAGGTAGCGCGTCCGTATGTGATTTTGATACTCGCGTTGCTCAGCATTTTGCCCGCTGGCATGATCGTCCGTCGCCTGGAGGTGAAGACCGGCTTCAGCGAGCTCCTCCCTGACGACACACCGAGCGTGGTCGAGATGCGCCGGGTGAGCGGCAGGCTTTCGAGCACGTCGATCTTGGCCGTCACCGCGGAGTCAAAGGACACCGCGCTGTTGAAGCGATTCGTCGACGAACTCGTGCCGAAGCTTCGAAAATTGCCGCCGGATCTGCTCTCCAGTGTTGAAGACGGCCCGCGCGAGGCCGAGAAATTCTTCGAGCAAAACAAGCATCTCTACGCAGGGCTCGACGAGCTCAGAACGCTCCACGACAAGATCATCTCACGCTATGACTGGGAGGTCGCGCGCAAGACGGACACCCTGCTCGACGACGAGGAGCCCGAAGCGATCACGCCACAATCGGTGCGTGCCACGTTTCAGAAGAGCCTCGACAAAGCCAAAGCCGCGACTCCCGGCTCTGACGGATACTACATCGGTGAAGATGGCCATCTGGCTGTCATCCTGATCCGGACCCCGTTGCGCGCGATGGACCAGCGCGCGTTCGAGCTGGAAGAGCACGTCGAACGGCTGATCGCGGAGGGGAACTATCCAAGCGCCGACCCCCAATTCAAGACCGGCTTTACCGGCAACTTGGTGACGAGCGCCGAGGAATATCGCGACATCGTTCGCGATCTCACCGAGGTCGGGGTTGCTGGCGGAGTCTTGGTGTTGCTCGTCGTGTACCTGTTCTTCTTCCGCATGAGGGCGCTATTCGCGCTGGGTCTCAGCGTGGGACTCGGCTTGTTGTGGACCCTGGCGTTCACGGTGCTGACGATCGGGCACCTGAACACGGCAACCGGCTTTCTGATCAGCGTGATCGTCGGCAACGGCATCAACGCCATGGTCATCTACATGGCTCGGTTCCTCGAAGCTCGACGCGACCAGCAAATGAGCATGCCCGACGCACTGAAGACGGCGTCGCTCGACACCTGGAGCGCAACGCTGGCTGCAGTCGGCGTCGCGGTCATGTCGTACAGCGCGTTGATGACTACCCAGTTTCGCGGCTTTCGCCACTTCGGGGTGATTGGCGCTGCAGGCATGTTGCTTTGCTGGGTCGCCACCTACACGGTGCTGCCGGCGCTCCTCTCGACCTTCGAGCGGCTCAAGAGCTCGCAGGGCGGCTTCAGTGAGCGGCTCGGCGGCCTGTACGCCAAACCCTTCATTTGGCTGGCAAAACACTATGCCGGCGCGCTCTCGATCTTCGGTCTGCTCTCGGCGCTCGGGATGGGCGCCGCGACCGCCGCGTACTTCATCTACGACCCGATGGAGTACGATCTGACGCACATTCGCAACGAGAACAATACCCGCAGCTCAGCGCAGGAATTGTCGTCACGCATGGCCAAGATCGTGGGCGGCGTGAACCAAGGCGGGCGCGCGGTGTTGGTAGACCGCCTCGATCAGATCGATCCCCTCGTCGCAGAACTCGAGCGTCGTCGTGACCGCGCACCCGAGAACGCGAAGCCGTTCGGACAAGTCGTGAGCGTGTATTCGCTCATGCCCAAAGACCAAGACGAAAAGATCGGGCTCCTGCGCGAAATCCGCGATCGCATCGACCGCGCGCGAAAGCGCAATCTGGTCTCGGACGAGGACTACCAGGAGATCGAGAAGAACCTGCCCTCGAACCTGAAGAAGGTCGAACTGCGCGATCTACCAGAGTTGGCCGTCAGCCCGTTTCGCGAGAAAAACGGCACAATCGGCACCATCCTCTTCGTGGGCCCGACCAAGGGGCGAAGCGTGAACGACCTTCACTACCTCGAGCTGTGGGCCGACAGCATGCGCGAGATCCAGCTTCCGTCTGGTGACGTGATCCGCGGCACGGGCGATCCAGTGATCTTCGCCGACATGCTGACGACAATCGCGCGCGATGCACCGCGCGTCGCGTTCCTCAGCGTGCTCGGAACTGCGGCCGTCGTCTTGTTTGCGTTTCGAGGCCGCGCTGGGGGTTGGGTCGCGCTCGCAACGTTGTTCTTGGGGCTGACCTGGCTGATCGGCGGCTTGTATTTGCTGGGTCTGAAGCTCAATTTCTTGAACTTCGTGGCGCTGCCCATCGCCATTGGCGTCGGTTCTGATTACGCCATCAATGTCATGAAGCGGCGCGAGATCGAGGGCAATGACGGCATCGAGCGTGCGTTCACCGAGACTGGCGGCGCCGTCGTAGCCTGCTCGATGACGACCTTGAGCGGCTATGCCGCGCTCATGTTCAGCGTCAACGGCGCGGTGCACAGCATGGGCATCACGGCGGCCCTGGGAGAACTCACGACGCAATTCTCCGCCATGCTCGTGCTGCCCGCGGTCCTGTATTGGTTCTCACGGCGCGCAACCAAGCGTCAGCCCTTGCTCGCCGGAACTGGCGCAACGGAATAACGCGCGACGCCCGCTCAGGGCGTCGTGCGGCACGCTTGGCGAGCTCGCTCTTCGAGTGGCGAGTTCGGCGAGATGTGCAGAAGCTGCCTGAGTTGGGCGTTCGCTTCCTCAGTTCGTCCCAGGGCGCACAG
>Ga0164241_10005813_pt1 | contig 11409 bp, 6 predicted proteins | sample OricomyardsoilBY_FD_108780 | JGI IMG/M metagenome (GOLD analysis project Ga0164241, IMG submission 108780) | Backyard soil microbial communities from Emeryville, California, USA - Original compost - Back yard soil (BY) | ecosystem: Environmental > Terrestrial > Soil > Unclassified | place: USA... | reverse complement strand
TTTATGTGTTATTTTTTAGATACTTTTATTGCACCAACACTAAATATCATGAAATACAGATTCCTCATTGTCGGCCTTTTATTTTTTGTTGCCCAAAATTTAACGGCGCAAACAACCAATACCTGGAAACAGGCCACCGCAGCAGGTTATAACTATAAATATGTAACAGGCGACCCTACGCATTCGCGGTTTTACACACTAAAAAACGGGTTAACGGTTATATTAAGCCCCACAAAAAAGCAACCTCGTGTACAAGCCTATATAGCCGTAAAAGCCGGAAGCAAAACCGATCCGGCCGACCACACCGGCCTGGCTCATTACCTTGAGCACATGCTTTTTAAAGGAACCGATAAATTTGGCTCGTTGAATTGGGAAAAAGAAAAACCCCTGCTTACTAAAATTGACGCTTTATATGAGCAATATAACAACACCAAAGACGATGCAAAACGTAAAGAAATTTACAAAGAGATTGATAAGGCATCGGGTGAGGCTGCAAAATTTGCTATTGCCAACGAATACGATAAAATGATGACGGCGATGGGCGGACAAAACAGCAATGCCTTTACGTCATTTGAGCAAACTGTTTATACCGAAGATATACCTGCCAACGCCATTGATAAGTTTCTGAAAGTACAGGCGGAGCGTTTTAGAAACCCGATATTGCGAATTTTCCATACTGAACTGGAAGCGGTTTATGAGGAAAAGAATCGCACGCTTGATGATGATGGGCGGAAGGTTACTGAGGCTATGTTCAAACAGCTGTTCCCTAACAATAATTATGGCAAGCAGACTACAATAGGTACGGTTGAACATTTAAAAAACCCTTCGCTGGTTGCCATCCGCAGGTACTATCATGATTATTATGTTCCGAATAATATGGGTGTTATTCTCTCGGGCGATTTTAATCCGGATGCAGTAATTAAAAAAATAGATGTTGCCTTTAGCTATCTTAAACCAAAGCCCCTGCCACCCTACAAATTTGCTCCGGAACAACCTATAACCAGCCCTGTTAAGGCCGATGTAAATGGCCCTAATGCCGAAAACGTTACCATGGCATTTCGTTTTCCGGGCGCAAATACCCGCGATGCGCGCCTGCTTGACCTGATCGGTTCAATGCTTACTAACGGAAAGGCCGGTTTATTTGACCTTGACCTGATAAAAAAACAAAAATTATTAAGCGCAAGCGCAAGCAGCTACACTTTAAAAGATTATGGCGTGTTGATGTTGCGTGGCAATCCGGTTAAAGGTCAATCATTAGATGAAGTGCGCGACCTGATGTTAGCCGAAATTGCCAAGCTACGTGCAGGTGAATTTTCTGACGACCTTATCCTATCCATTGTTAACAACGAGAAGAAGCGTCTTATTCAACAAAATGAAGATTATTCTGCAAGAGCCGACGATCTGATGAGTGCTTTTACAACAGGCATTGACTGGAAAAACGTTGTTGGTACCGTAAAAGAACTTTCGGCAGTAACAAAACCGCAAATAGTTGCCTTTGCCAATAAATACCTTAACAGTCAAAACTATGTTATAGTTTACAAACACCAGGGCGAGGACAAGAACATTGTTAAAGTTGACAAACCCACAATTACTCCTGTTGATTTAAACCCGGCAGCGCAGTCGCCGTTCTTAAAACAGGTTATGGCAATGCCGGTTACCAATATAAAACCTGTTTGGCTGGATTATCAAAAAGACATACAGCGCGCCAAAGCCGGCAACCTTGACGTATTAGCGGTAAAAAATACCGACAACAACCTGTTCAGATTATATTACCGTTACGAGATGGGCAGCTGGAACAACAAATTGTTGCCATTAGCTGCCCAATACCTGCAGTTTTTGGGCACAGGTACCCAAACTTCGGAGGATTTTAGTAAAGCATTCTATAAACTGGCGTCTACTTACAGTATAAGCGCGGGTAACGAAGTTACCACTATAAGCTTCAATGGCTTGCAGGAAAACTTTGCGGCTACCATAAAACTTTATGAAGACCTGTTGGCCAATTGTAAGCCCGACGAGGAAGCATTGGCAAGTTTAAAGGCGAGGATAAAACGCTCCCGGGAAAATTCAAAAATAAATAAATCAGCCATTATGCAGGGGCTGATAAGTTACGCTCAATACGGCCCCGCTAACCCTTACAATTATGGCCTTACCAACGAAGAGCTTGACGCGCTAAAATCTGAAGACTTAATAAAGGTGCTACACAACCTTAGCAATTATAGCCATATAGTGCTTTATTACGGCCCAAAAACAGCCGCAGAGGCGGGGGCAGAAGTGGCTTCGCTGCATAAAGTACCTGCATCATTTACTGAATACCCACCTGCCGCTAAATTTACACAGCTTACCAACACTAATAACCAGGTGCTTTTTGCCAACTACGATATGGTGCAGGCCGAAATATACTGGATACATAATGGCGATAAATACAATTCATCATTAGCGCCCAGCATTGAAGTATTCAACAACTATTTTGGTACAGGCGGTTTTAGTTCGATAGTTTTGCAGGATCTGCGGGAATCAAAAGCGCTGGCCTATTCTACTTTTGCCCAGTATGCAACGCCAAGTAAAAAAGAAAACCGCGATGTATTTGCCGCCTATATAGGCGCACAGGCCGATAAACTAAATGAAGCTATAAAAGGCATGAATGATTTGCTTACTGTACTGCCTGAATCAAAAGAAGGCGTTGCTTTAGCTAAAGATAACGTACGTAAATCAATTGAAACGGAGCGTATTACCGAGGACGGTATTATATCTAATTATTTAAATGCACAACGCTTAGGGCTTGACCACGACCTGCGTAAGGATGTTTTTGAAAATCTGGACAAAATTAGCTTTGCTGATCTGAAAGCGTTTCACGATGCGCAAATCAAAAACAAAGCCTTTACCTATTGTATTGTAGCGTCTGAGAAAAAAGTTAGTGATGATGACCTGAAAAAGTACGGCACAGTTGTAAAGCCTGATCTTAAACAGATATTCGGTTTTTAGGACACTTGGGCTAATTGCAATAAAATAAAATAGTAGTGGCTTTCTATTTAATATAAATTGTATCGTTTTAATAAATTTTAACAGATAAAACCATTGAATAACTAATAATTAAGTTGAAAATGAGAAATGGTACAGCAATTGCTTGTTAAACAATAAGTAGTTGCTGTATTTTTTTTATATACGATTTTTATAATACCATGAGACGGATTTTAGTGGTTGATGACGACAAAGACATCCTTGAAATAATACAATTTATCCTGGAAGATTCGGGTTACTTAGTGGAAACCCTAACAGATGGCCATTCTTTATTGGATAAAATCAGATTTTTTAAACCTGACCTGATAATATTAGATATTATGTTGGGCGGTATGGATGGGCGCGAACTATGCCGTGACATAAAAACCAACATCGAAACATATAATATTCCGGTTATTATGATCTCTGCCAGTCATGCGCTTGCTGATATCAACTCGCCTATTTGCAAACCAGATGATTTTGTTGCCAAACCTTTTGATATCGATGCCTTATTGAGTTGCGTACAGAGGCAGATAGTAGCATAATTCTCATTGGTCATTAGTCATTGGTAACCATACTTTAGGTAATAGTCGCCAAAGTTTGATTGATACCGATCTTTTCTAACCAACTTCAATTCTACTTTACTTGCTTTCAAATCATTGTCAAACCGAACTAATGACAACTGACGAAGACCAATGACATTTTTTTCTCAACATCCATACCATCCCAAAATTTACTGCGTTAAAAAACTAATTTTCCACAGGTGTTAATTACTTGTGTGGATTATAGCCTATTGAATAATTAAATTGCAGAACTTTTTGTCCGCGTTTTATGATAAAATTAAAATACTACCTGTTCCCTCTTTTCATAATCACCGCGCCTGCATTAGCTCAACAAAACCCCTCATCGCAACTTTACAGCACCTACCACGCTGCAAAACGCTTGCTTGATGATGGAAAATATGTTGCCGCGGCCCAGCAATATCATCTGGTTCAAAATCTGGCGTTGAAAACTTCCAACCAATCAAAATTTGAGTCGGAGCTTTCGCTGATAGAAGAGAGTTCGCAATACTACCTTGCGCTTTGTGCGCTTGAGTTAGGTAATGATGACGCCGAAAGCCTTTTCTTAAAGTTTATTAAAGATCATCCTGAAAACACGCTTACCAAGTTAGCATTTTACCAGATTGGCCGCTCTTATTCAAAACAGAGCAAATATCAGGAAACTCTTAAATGGTTTGATAAAATTGATGCGAACGAGCTTACAGGCCCTGAGAATAACGAATATAAATTCCGTAAGGGTTACGCTTACTTTTCGCTTAATGATTATAAAAATGCACAACAGCTGTTCGGCGAAGTAAAAAACAAGCGTTCTCAATTTACTGATGATGCTACTTACTACTTTGCCTATATAGCCTATCTTAATCAGGACTATCACCTGGCGTTGGTAAACTTTGAAAAGTTAAAAAATTCAAAAAAATACGAGAACAGCTATCCCTATTATATAACAGCCGTTTATTTTCTGGATAAAAGGTATGACGATGTAATAAACTATGCGGTACCGATTCTAAAAAGCACACGTCAGCAAAACGAAACCGAAATGCTTCGCATAATTGGCGCTTCGTACTTTGCAAAAAGCGACTACGAGAATGCTGTTAATTATTACAGCAGGTTTGAAGATAAAGACCTGGGCAAAACCCAAAACACGCAGGATAGCTATCAAATGGGCTATGCTTATTTTAAGGTGGGCAATTTCACAAAAGCTGCCAGCGAATTAGAAACCCTTGTTAGCGATAATGATGTATATGCCCAAAACGGCAGCTACATACTTGGGCAGGTTTTCCTGAAAATGAATAATAAAGAAAGCTCGCGTAATGCATTCCTGGCGGCTTCAAAACTAAACTTTGATAAACAACTACAGGAAGACGCCCTTTATGAGTATGCCAAGCTATCATACGAACTTGATTTTTATACGCAGGCCTTAGACGTTACACGCACTTACCTTAAAAACTATCCCAGTTCTACCCGTAATACCGAGGTTAAGGTACTGTTAGGTGAGGTGCTTTTAAATTCGCGTAATTATAAAGAGGCGGTTGAAATATTGGAACCTATTCCTAATAAATCGGAAAGCGCTAAAATAGCCTATCAAAAAGTTGCTTATTACCGTGGGTTAGAGTTTTATAATGAACGAGCCTTTGAGAATGCAATTGGTATTTTCCTACGTTCATTGCAAAACCCCGTGGATCCCAACATTAAGGCCCTCACTACCTACTGGATGGCCGAAGCTATGTACGAGGTGCGCAAGTACGGCGAATCTGTTGAGAATTTTGAGAAGTTTTTGCTGATGCCGGAAGCTGCCGAAACGAATGTTGCCAATTATGCCAATTACGCTTTAGCTTACGCAGCGTTTTACGACGAAAAGTACAGCAAAGCGGCCCAGTTTTTTGAACGTTTTTTACGTGGTGAAGAAAAGGATCAGAACAGTATAAATGATGCAGTTACCCGTATTGGCGATAGCTATTTTGTACTGAAAAGCTACGACAAGGCCCTTGATTACTATAACCGTATAATTGCGAAAGGCAGCAAGGGACAGGATTACGCGCTGTTTCAACGGGGTATGATACAGGGTTTACAGGGCAATCCTGACGCTAAGATCACCACGCTTCAAGAAGTGTTGAACAGGTTTCCGAACTCTGACTACGCCGATGATGCCGATTTTGAGATAGCTTACACCTATTTCGTTAAAAACGATGGCGCCACGTCCAAAACCGCGCTACAGACCATGATTCAAAAATATCCTCGCAGTAGCTACATACCACGAGCCCTTACAACAATTGGCTTAATTGATTACAATGCCGGCGATGATATGGCCGCCGTGGATGACTTTAAACGCGTGGTAAAAGATTATCCATCATCGGATGAGGCTAAACAGGCGCTGAAGCAAATTGAAAAGATCTACACTGACAAAGGCGACGCCCAAACGTTTATTAACTACGCCGTTACTACTCCCATCGGAAACTACACAACATCCGAGCAGGAAAGCATTATGATGTCGGCAGCGAATAATTTGTACGTACGCGGCGATTGGCAAGGGGCTGTTGCTGCTGTTAGCGCTTATTTTGATAAGTTTAACGCAAAACCTATTTACGAAAAACAAGCACGGTTTACCCGCGCCCAAAGTTTGGTTAATCTTAACCGTTATGATGAAGCTGTAGCCGACTATAATGTGATATTGAACGACTGGACCAGCGCCTATACCGAGCAATCGCTCATCAGTATGGCTAAGCTGTATATGGCTCAGAAAAAATGGAACGACGCTGTAGTTTTTCTTAAAAAATTAGAAATAACATCAGAATATAAAGCCGATTACACCTTTGCTATCAACAACCTGATGCATTGCTATTCGCAAATGCGGATGCCTGAAGATGCAATAAATTATGTCGAGCTGGTTCGTGCAAACGAGAAAACATCGCAGGAAGACAAGTTTAAAACAGGGCTTTACGCGGGTTTAGCTTACCTACAATTAGCGGACACAACAACAGCCATGAAAGAATTTACCTATACGGCTGATAATACAAAAACCATCTCGGCAGCAGAGGCCCGCTACAATATTGCCAATGTGCAATACCTGAAGCGCCAGTATAAAGTGTCGCAAAAAAGCTGCTTTGACTTGGTTAAAGATCTGCCAAACTACGATTATTGGGTGGCAAAAACATACATCCTGTTGGCTGACAACTACGTTGGGCTTAAAGATAACTTCCAGGCTAAGGCTACGCTGCAAAGTATAATTGACAACTATAAAGGCGAAGATGATATTCTTACAACGGCCCGCCAAAAGCTGGACAGGCTGTCGCCGCAAAAAAGGGCCACGGCACCTGATGCGCAACAGGATAGCACCCGCAAACAATAAAACAAGGCAACAAGTAAATAAGACACACGAGCAATGAAATTGAGATACACACTTACCCTGCTTACCTTACTAATGGTGCTTTGCTTTACTTTGGGCGCTTATGCGCAAAGAAGACCCGCGCAAAGGCCGACTACCCCGCCTAAAAAAGCCGACGCGCAAACCATAGGCGATGCCGCATCAAAGGTTAAAGTTGATACTACAAAAAACGGCGGTGCCGGTAATAACGCACAGCAAAACGGTGGCAGTTTATCCGAAGAAATTGTAATTACCACGGCATACAAACCTGTTTTAGCCGACGCCGTAAAACTGCGCCGCAACCCCGATATGGAGGATAAGGCGCCGTTTAAAGCGCCGCTTACCTATACACCCATTGATAAACGATTAGAACGTAACACAGATATAAAACAACTAAACGCGATGCGTATGCCTGCCGAGGTAGATTCAATACCGACTAACAATTATGTGCGTGTTGGAGTTGGAAGCCTTAAAACCACCTTTGCTGAAGGCTACTTTGGCAACGGCAAGGACGAAGCTTTACAAGTGGCAGGATACTTTAAACACTTTGGACAAAGAGGCACTGCTTTTGAAAAACAAAATGCGGTTACTAATCAAATTGGCGTATTTGGTAAAAGTATAGGCAGCGTTAATTCATTAAGCGGACGTATTGACTTTAGTAACCGCAGTAACTATTTTTACGGATACAACCCATATGATCCCCCTCCTGCCGCAAGTTTCTTCCCCGCACACCAATATTTTAACACCATAAGCGCAGAAGGTGAGCTGGCTAAGAATTACCGCGATGTGGAGAATGACTTTACCTACGCCTTAAAATTACAGGGTTACGGTTTTGCAGACAGGTATAATGCACGAGAGAATAATGTTGCCATATCCGGCTTCCTTAATCAAACCATTAAACAGTTTTATGCTGGGGCAAGCGCTTCGCTTGATCTGACCACACAAAAAGACGAGTTATACTCTATCAACAACAGCATAGCCCGTGTAAATCCTTACATAAAGTTTCAGGGTACCAATTACAAAATTGATGCAGGTGTAACCCTTGCCACCGAGTTTGGTTTTTCATCACGTTTCTTCATATTTCCTGCTGCCAAGGCTGAATTGCAGGTTATACCAAAATATGCCCGTTTATTTGTTGAAGCCAAAGGCGACATTAATAAATCAACCTTGCGAAATTTTTATGCTGTAAATCCTTTCCTGGGGCAAAACATCGGCATACGCAACTCGGTTGATGAATTGGATATAAGCGCAGGATTAAAAGGCACTTTAGCACCCGGTTTAAACTTTAAAGCTACTATTTACCGCAACAGCGTTAAAAATATGCCTTTAATGGTAAGCAATTTCAACATTGCGGCAGGATACAACAAGTTCGCGGTTATATATGACAATGGAACAGCCCGTGTTAACGGCTTTACCGGAGAACTTGATTATAAGGCAACTGAAGATGTAAACATTTTTGGTAGCGTTGAATTTGTAGATTATCAGTTGGCCTCGGAAAAAGCCGCCTGGAACCTTCCTAAATTTAAACTAAAAGGCGGTGCATCTATCCGCATTAATGATAAGGTTATTGTAAATGGCACGCTTTTGTACAGGGGTCAAACCTTTGATCCTTACGTTAGCACATCAATGCAGGCAGCAGGCGCTACACGTTCTGCTTTAGATGCGTTTGCAGACCTGAGTGGCGGCGTTGAATATAAGGTAACAAAGAAGATAACCATATTTGGGCAGGTTAACAACATCCTTAACGCTAACAGTCAAAACTGGCTATATTACCCTAATTACGGATTTAATATATTTGGCGGCGCAAGCTATAGTTTTTAAAAGTTTTGAAAGCCCTCCCTTGTTTTGATGTTATGCGATTAACCCTTACTTTTAGCGCATGGATGTAGGTTTTTATTTGGGGGAGTTGCTTATGCAGCGGGGCGAAGTAAAGATGCCCGGCTTGGGAAACTTTTCGCAAATACGCATGAGTGCTTATTATGATGAGAACGAAGAGCTTTTTTACCCACCCTACAATAAAGTACATTTTGAACCACAGGCTGATGTAGATAATGATGATTTAGCAGAATACCTGGTTGCCAAAAAGGGTATATCAATTTCATCAGCTAAGTATTTTATTGAGAAATACATTGCCAACCTCCGTTTACAGGCTATAGTTGCCGACGTACCGCTGGGCAATATGGGCTTTTTTTATACCGACAGGGCCGAGCTTTCGTTTAAACCAAATGACCGGTTGATTGACGACTCGGAGCTTTACGGATACGTTCCGGTAAAAATTAATAAGGTAAACACCATGCCTGCCCATCAGGAGGAGGTAGCCGCGCCCGAAATAATACTTCCGCTACAAAAACCCGAAATAATATATCCGCAACCAACCCCCGAGCCGGAGCAAACGGAACTTATAGAGGAAGAAGATTTTGAACCTGCTGCCGAAGAAAAGATTGAAGACAACTTATCATCAACTTATGATGAAGCCTTTCTTGATCTGCCCGAAGAATACGAAGAGGAAAGTCGTGGGCCTTTGCGGGGCATACTGATATCACTTATTATAGTAGCTGTATTAGCGGTTGGTGTTTTAGCCCTTTACATGTACGCCCCCGTTACTTTTAACAAACTGCAATTTTGGAAAAACAATCAGCCGGCCACTCCTGTTGAAACCAGGCCAAACAAAATTGTAGTTCCGGCGCTTGACTCGCCTTATACTGACAGCGCTGATACGACGTTAAAAGATTCAGCAGGCGTTGTTGCAACAGATACGGTAGCGAAGGCCCGCTTTGAATTAATAACAGGTAAAGGCTTTAAAAATTTATGGGCTGCTAACGAGGCAGTAAAAAAATATAGGGCGATGGGCCTAACCAATGCTAAACTGGCTGAAGACAGGCCAGGAAAGCTTATTAAAATTTCAATAGGCACCTTTAATTCAATAAGCGAAAGCGAGAGCTTTAAGCAAAAGCTTATAAAAGAAGGGAAGTTAAACAAGTGGGCTTACACGATAGAAATACCCGAAGAAAAATAAACCAATAAGAACAATAATTATATATAATGCAGGCAGTTACAGATACCCTTAGCCAATTGGCAGATACGGCCAACCGCGCCGCGCAACAAATAGCAGCAGCACCCCAGGAACTACGCTTTGGCGACCTTTTAGTAAAAGGCGGCTGGGTTATGCTGCCCATAGGTATTTTAGCGGTATTAGGCTTAGTTATATTTTTCGAGCGGTATTTTACCATCCGCAAAGCGGCAACAAACGAGTCGCAGTTAATGCAACAAGTGCGTGGCAGTGTATTGGCGGGCAATTTGGATTCGGCCATTGCCATTTGCCGTAACAGCAACACACCATTGGGTCGGATGCTGCAAAAGGGATTGCTGCGCATAGGCCGCCCTATAAAAGATATTGAGGGTGCTGTTGAAAACATTGGTAAACTGGAGGTATCAAAACTCGAAAAGAACATAGGTATTTTGGGCATTATAGCAGGGATAGCCCCTATGCTGGGCTTTTTGGGTACAATAGCGGGTGTAATTAAAATATTTTTTGATATCTCGCAAACGGGCGATATAGGCATAGGCACCATATCCGCCGGTTTGTATGTAAAGATGGTGACATCGGCCGCAGGGTTATTTGTAGGTATGATAGCTTACATATGTTACCATATTTTGAATATGATGGTAGATAAAGTGATATTAAAACTGGAAACAGACGCAATTGAATTTATTGACCTGTTAGAGGAGCCAAGCAAATGAATTTAAGAAAAAGAAAAAGAGGAGCTTCCGCCGAAGTGCATACGTCGGCCATGAACGACATCATGTTCTTCCTGCTTTTGTTTTTCCTTATTGCGTCAACAGTAGCAAATCCAAACGTTATCAAGTTGATGTTGCCTAAATCATCCAGCGGGAAATCGATATCAAAAAAAACAATAGTAGTATCTATAACACAGGATCTGAAATATTACGTTGATAAAAAAGAAATTCCGGTGGCCAACTTAAGCAGCACGCTGGAGAGCTACAAAAAATTGGCGACCGAACTGACCATTGTTTTATATGTTGAGAAAACCGTAGCTATACAAGATGTGGTGCAGGTGATGGATGTAGCGCAAAAATTGAATATGAAACTGGTTTTGGCGACGGAACCTAAGGGATAGTGATTAGTTGATTAGAGATTAGTTGATTGGGTTGAACCTAAAAGCTAATGACGAATGACACAATGACCAATGACTAACTACGAACACGAAGAAAATAATTACCCAAAAGCATTTTTAGCTACAGGCATTATCATGACTGTGCTTATTGCCGCGTGCTGGTTTATTGTATTCGGTACGCCTGCCCTACCCGAAAATGGCACAGGCGGTATATTGGTGAATTATGGTACAGTTGATGAAGGCATGGGCAGCGATTACATGAGCATCGATGAGCCATCAGTTGCAGAGAATGCTAACAATACAAAACCTGATAAAGTAAATGACGCTACTCCTACTCCCGAAAAGACGAATGTAG
>Ga0164241_10005812_pt1 | contig 11409 bp, 7 predicted proteins | sample OricomyardsoilBY_FD_108780 | JGI IMG/M metagenome (GOLD analysis project Ga0164241, IMG submission 108780) | Backyard soil microbial communities from Emeryville, California, USA - Original compost - Back yard soil (BY) | ecosystem: Environmental > Terrestrial > Soil > Unclassified | place: USA... | reverse complement strand
TCTGCATGTCCGCCCGCTCCTTGAACGCGCCGACCTTGTCGCGGGCGATGGCCTTCAGGTAGTGGGCGAACCGCGACACCGGGAAGAGATAGGTGAGATTGGCGCTCAGCCGCTCGTTCGCCTGCGCCGCCGGATCGACGAGGCGGCCGGCGCGCGCCTCGTCGTCCTGGAGCGAGTGGACGCCGAGAAACGCCGCCTTGTCGGTGTTCTTGCGGTGCAGGATCGGCATCAGCCCGAGCGTCGCCAGCTCGAGCTCGCGCCGGTCGTCGATGGCGACCTCGGTCGGGCACTTCATCGACTCGATGCCGTCATCGGTCGGGAAGGTGTGCACCGGAAGGTTCTCGACCAGGCCGCCGGTCTCGACGCCGCGGATCTGCGAGCCCCAGCCGTAGAGCTTGTGGCTCCGGTTGATGTTCACCCCCATCGGAAACGCGGCGTTCATCCAGACGTACTTGTCGTGGTCGCCCTTGGTCTCCTCCTCGAAGGCGAAGCCCTTCACCGGGACGGTGTCCGCGCCGTAGGGCAGGCGGGCGAGGACGCGGGGCATCGTCAGGCCGATGTAGCGGGTGTCGTCCTCCTCGCGCAGCGACTGCCACGGGGCATAGCTCGGGCCGGAGGCGATCATCGCCAGGTCCTGCGGGTTGGGCAGCTCCTGCCAGCTGTCCATCCGGAAGAGGCGCGGCGAGGCGGCGGCGATGAAGGGCGCGTGCGCCGAGGCGCAGATGCCCGAGAGATTCCGCAGCAGGCGCACGTCGGAGGGATGGTTCGAGAACTCGTAGTCGCCGACGATGCAGCCGATCGGCTCGCCGCCGAGCGTCGAGTACTCCTCGGTGTAGATGCGCCGGAAGTACGGACACTGGTCCCAGAGCGCGCCCTCGTAGTCCTGCAGGGTGTCGCCGAGCTCCTCCTTCGTCAGGTTCATCACCCGGATCTTGAGCTTCTTGTCGGTCTCGGTGTTGTTGACGAGATGCCAGAAGCCGCGCCAGGTGCCCTCGATCGCCCGCACCTCCGGCGCGTGCAGCACCTCGTTCATCTGCTTCGTCAGGGTCTCGTCGATGCCCGCGATCAGCTGCTTGATCGCCTTGACCGCGTTGCCGGGGACGGTGGTCGCCCCGGACTGCTTCTGCGCGGCGAGGGCGAGGGTGCGGACGAGGCCGCGCAGGCGGGCGCCGTCGTCGTCGGCGACGCGGAAGTCCTTCGTCAGGTGCTCCATGTACTCGCTGAGATCGACCTCGGCGACCTCGGTCGTGGGGGCACCCGCCTCCGCCAGCTTCTCCGATTCGGCCACGGCTCAGCCCTCCTTCGCGTCGGAAACCGCCGAGGTGGCGATCTGCGCCAGCAACGGCTCGTTCTTCAGGAGTTGGGCGATCCGCTTCTCGGCGTCGGCGCGGCCGTCCATGAAGCGGAGCAGCTCGGTGAGCTGGCGGCGCATCCGCAGGAGCTCCGCGAGCTGCGGGATCTGCTCGGCCATCCGGTCGGGGGCGAAGTCGCCCATCGCGCGGAAGGAAAGATCGATCGCCAGCTCCTCGGGCCCGGCAGCGGGGTCGGCCGCGGGATCGGGCGGCAACGTGCTCTTGACCCGGGCCTTCACCCGAGGGGCGAGCGCCTTCATGAACTCGGGGAAGCGCACCGCATCGACGTCGACGAAGGTGCGATCCGCCGGCGGCTTGGCGGCCTCGCGCGTTTCCGACGCGCCGGCGAGCGGGGCCATGACGCCCATGACGAACGGCAGCTCGATCGTGGTCGGGCTGTCGTAAAGCTCGACGTCATAGGAGATCTGCACCCGCGGTGGCCGATTGCGCTCAATTTTCTTGGTCTTGCTTTCGCTCATTTACCTTCACCTAATTGCGTGCTTTCTTACTATCGTCTGAAATTCCCGCGACGGTTCTGAACTCCTTTGCGCCGCCGGGCGCCATCTCCTCGACGAGCTGGAGAAAATCCATCGGCACCATTCGCACCATGCGCCGCGCGAGGAACGGGACGGGGCTCGACGGCTCGGTCCGGTCGTAGAACTCGATGATCCGCTCGAGCATCCTCACGACGTCCTGGCGGGTGCGGATCTCGGCCAGGGCGACGGGCCGCGCGGCGGGCGCGGCGATCTCGGCCAGGGCGCGGCCGGCGACGGCCGGCGCGGCGCCGGTCTCGGTGGCGATCTCGGTCTCGGTCTCGGTCTCGGGCTCGGCGGCCGTCTCGGTCTCCGACCGGAGGAGCGTGGCAGCGACGAGCTCGAGGAAGCGGGTGAGGTCGCCGAGCCGGGGTCCCGGGCCGATCCGCGCCGCGAGCGCGTCCTCGATCGCGGCCGTGGCGGCAAGGGCGGCCTTCGCCCCGGCCACCTCGGCGGCGAGTTGGTCCGGCGCCTGTTTCGCCAGGGCGCCGAGGACGGTGCGGACGCGGAGGATGAGCTCCTCCTGCTTGCCGATCTCCTTGGCGCGGGTCTCGGCGCTGAGGCCGCGGAAGCGCTGGAGGACGACGGCGGGGTCGAGGGTGGCGCGCTCGAGATCCTCGCCGGTGACCGGGTCGTAGCCGCGGACGGAGACGATCGCGCGGGTGCGGAGGTCGCCCACCGGGCTGGCGCCGGCGTGCAGCCCGGCGAGCACGTTGAGCCGGCGCATCGCGCCCTCGGCCGGGGTCGAGGTCGGGCGCAACTCGGGATAGAGCGTGTCCCAATGCAGCTCGATGGTGCGGGCGACGAGCGTCAGCCCGGTGGCGAGCCCGGCGAGGCCGTCGGTGTTGGCGAGCGCGCGCACCGCGACGACGACGAGGCGCAGGTCGCGGCCGCGGGCGCGGAGCGCCTCGCAGCGGGCGAGGACCTCGGTCCAGTCGACGGGGATCTCGATCTCGCGCGACGGGCGGTTGAGGGCATCGCGGGCGACGTCCTTGCGGGGCGTCATCAGCCGCTCGACCTCGAGGAACGCCGGATCGTCCCGCAGGCTTTCGCCCGAGGGATTGTCGCCGGCGAGTGGTTCAAGCCAAGGCGTCAGATCGAGCAATTCGATCGCCTCCATCCCAGAGGGATGCCCGGTGCGAGTGTTCCACGAATCAAGCGACCTGACAACTATTCCCGGCTGACCATGACCTGCTCGGCGACGGAGCGGATCACCGCGCCGTTCCCTTGCGCGGCGACGAGGGCCGCGGCGAGCGCCGCGGCGGGCTCGCCCTTCGGGCGCGGGCTCGCGAAGAGCGGCCGGTCGGTCTCGATCGCCAGGACCATCGCCTTGCCGTAGGGCGGCGTGACGGGGAGATCCTGCGGCAGCGCCACCCGCCGCCGCCCGGCCCCCGACGGCGGATAGGCGGCGATCGCGTCGGACCGGCGCTGGTCGTTGGGCAGGAGCGCGAGGGTTTGGTCGCCGACGTCGACGATGCCCACCCAGAGGTGACCCTCGGTCAGCGTGTCGGGAAGCAGCAGGCTGATGAGCGGGTGGTCGCCGGAATGGTACTCGCCGGTCAGGTTCGGGGCGTCGCGGTCGGCGTAGCCGAGGGCAATGCCGACCGGCGAGCCGGCGGGCGGCGGCAGGACGGCGAGCACGGTGCAGATCGGCGGGGTCAGGGTCTCGATCTCGAGGGTCGGGGTCCGGCCGGCGAGGAACGGCGCGACGGCCGGGCCGATGGCGGCCGCCGTGGCGTCGTCGGGCACCCGTCCGCGCACGGTGACGCCGGTGCCGGTCGCGGCGACGTCGAAGGGGCCGCAGCGCGCGAGCGGGCCGAGGGCGGCCCTGATCGCGTCGGGCGGCGGCGGTGCCGGGGCGGGCGGCGTGCCCGCGGTCGCCTCGGCGGGCGCGGGGGGAGGCGGGCCGGGGGTCGCTTCGGCGGGCGCGGGGGGAGGCGTCGCCGGCGCGGGTTGCGGCGTCGCGGCGGTGAGGTCGAGCTCGGGCTCCGGGGCGGGCGAGAGGAGGCCGGCGCCCCAGGCGAGGGCGAGGAGGGCGATCGCTCCGGCGGGAAGGAGGAGCAGCCCGCGGCGGCGGCGGGAGCGGGGCTTCGGCGGCGGCACGGGCTTGGCGAGACGGTCGATCTCGGCGAGGAGAGCCGCGGCGCTCGGCAGCCGGCGCGCGGGGTTCGGGCTCGTCAGCGCGTCGATCAGCCCGCGGAGCGGCTCGGGAACGCCCTCGGTGTCGAGGGGCCGCTGCTTGGCGGCCATGATGTCGCCGGGGTTGCGGCCGACGTCGGGCACCGCGCCGCGAAACGCGGCGAGCAGCAGGGCGCCCACGGCGTAGAGGTCGGAGCGCGGCTCGGCGCGGCCGTGAAGCTGCTCCGGCGCGGCGTACTCGTACTTTCCCGCGAACTGCTGGCCGACGATGGTGCGGGCCCCAACGTTGGTGTCGCGCGCGATGCCGAAGTCGATGATGACCGCCTGCGCCGGGTCGTCGCGGCGGAGGATGATGTTGTCGGGCGAGAGGTCGCGGTGGACGATGTTGCGGGCATGGGTGGCGACCAGACCCTCGGCGATACGGCGGGCGATGGTGAGCAGGTCGCGTGCCGACGCGCCGCCGCGGTCGAACCAGGCCGAGAGCGGGCTGCCGTCGACGTAGTCCATGACGAGATAGACGTGACCCTCGTCGGAGCGGGCGCAATCGGTGTAATGGACCACGGCGTCGCTCGAGATCGCGCGCATCTCCACCTCCCGGCGGATCAGCTCGAGATAGGCGTCGTTCGCCGACATGGCGCGGTTCAGGGCCTTCACCGCGACGATGCGGCCGGTGATCTGGTTGCGGGCGCGATAGACCTCGCCGGTGCCGCCGCGGCCGAGGAGGTCCTCGATCTCGTAGGTGTTGTTGAGCACCTGGCCGCGCTGAAAAATGTCGGACGGCAACGGATCGGTCATCTCTAATGCTCGCGAAACGGGAAAAGATGACGGTCTTGCGGAGCGGGCCGTATGCGCGCAGGCTACCCGCATTGAGGAATTCCGGCCAATGGATTCGATGGTCGGGGCGATCTTCGCGATCTTCGGGAGGCCGCCGTGGCCGACACCGTGCCTTCCCAGCCTGAGCGGCGTCTCGACCTCGTGCTCCGGATGAACCGCCCCTGCCAGCAGGCCTTCAAGCAGGCCGGCGACGCGGCGCGCCGGCGCGGCAATCCCTACGTCGAGCTCGTGCATTTCGTCGAGCAGCTCGTCGGGATCGACGGCGGAGACGTCGGACTGATGCTCGGCGCCGCCGGGATCGATCCGTCCGAGGTGCAGAGGGACGTCACCCGGGCGCTCGACGGGCTGGCGACGGGCGGGACCTCGATCGAGACCTTCGCCGACCCGCTGTTCCAGTCGATGAAGGCCGCCTGGAGCCTCGGCTCGCTGACCTTCGGCACGGAACGGGTGCGGTCGGGCCACATCCTGATCGCCTGCCGGCAGGAGGGGGTTCTGAGCGCGCTGCTCGAGCAGGCGAGCCCGGCGTTCCGGCGGATCGACCCGGAGACGATGCTCCGGCGCTTCGCCGAGGTGACGGCGGACTCGGTCGAGGAGACGGCGGCGCCCGAGGCCGCCCCGCCGCCGGCCGCCGCGGCGGAGAGCGCGCTGGCCAGGTACGCGGTCGACCTGACGGCCCGGGCGCGGGCGCAGGGGATCGACCCGGTGATCGGGCGCGACCCGGAGATCCGACAGATCGTCGACATCCTGATGCGGCGGCGCCAGAACAATCCGATCCTGACCGGCGAGGCCGGGGTCGGCAAGACCGCGGTGGTCGAGGGCTTCGCGCTCCGCATCGCGGCGGGGGACGTGCCGCCGCCGCTCGCCGGGGTGCGCCTGCACATGCTCGACGTCGGGCTGATGCAGGCGGGCGCGAGCGTGAAGGGCGAGTTCGAGCGGCGGCTCCGCGCCGTCATCGACGAGGTGCAGGCCTCGCCGGTGCCGGTGATCCTGTTCATCGACGAGGCGCACACGCTGATCGGCGCCGGCGGCGCGGCCGGGACCGGCGACGCGGCGAACCTGCTGAAGCCCGCGCTCGCCCGGGGCGAGCTGCGCACGATCGCGGCGACGACCTGGTCGGAGTACAAGCAGCACATCGAGAAGGATCCGGCGCTGACCCGGCGCTTCCAGGTGGTGCGGGTCGAGGAGCCCGACGAGGCGGTCGCCGTGCAGATGTTGCGCGGCGTTGCCGGGACGCTCGAGAAGCATCATTCGGTGCAGATCTTCGACGAGGCGATCACCGCGGCGGTGGCGCTGTCGCGCCGCTTCATCCCGGCGCGGCAGTTGCCCGACAAGGCGGTGAGCCTGCTCGACACCGCCTGCGCGCGCGTGGCCGTGTCGCAGCATTCGACGCCCGCCGAGGTCGAGCACCTGCGGCGGCGGCAGGAGACGCTCGGCGTCGAGCGCGAGATCCTCGGACGCGAGGCGGCGATCGGCCTCGACGTCGACGAGCGCCTGGCGAAGGTCGCGGCGCGGGCGGCGTCGACGGCAACCGCGCTCGCCGAGGCCGAGGCGCGCTGGGCGCAGGAGCGCGCGCTCGTGGCGCAAATCCTCGAGCTCCGCGCCCGGCTGCGGACGGCGCCCGCCGCGCGGGAGCCGGCGCTCGCCGGGGAGGATGCGCCGCCGCCGGAGACCGACCGGCAGGCAGACCTCGACAGCTTGCGGGGACTGATGGCGACGCTCGCGGATCGGCAGGGAGAGATGCCGCTGATCCTGCCGTCCGTCGATCGGAACGCGGTCGCCGCGGTGGTGCAGGACTGGACCGGCATCCCGACCGGGCGGATGCTGACGAGCCAGACCGAGAAGGCGCTGCATCTCGCCGCCAGCCTCGGCGAGCGGGTCGTCGGCCAGGACCACGCGATGGAGATGATCGCCCGGCGGGTGCAGACGAACCGCGCGGGGCTCGGCGCGCCCGAGAAGCCCGTGGGCGTGTTCCTGCTCTGCGGGCCGTCGGGCGTCGGCAAGACCGAGACGGCGCTGGCGCTCGCCGAGACGCTTTACGGCGGCGAGCAGAACCTCATCACCATCAACATGTCGGAGTTCCAGGAGGCGCACACGGTGTCGCTCCTCAAGGGCGCCCCGCCCGGCTACGTCGGCTACGGCAAGGGCGGCGTGCTGACCGAGGCGGTGCGGCGCAAGCCCTGGTCGGTCCTCCTGCTCGACGAGGTGGAGAAGGCTCACCCGGACGTGCACGAGATCTTCTTCCAGGTCTTCGACAAGGGGATGATGGACGACAGCGAGGGGCGGCGGATCGACTTCAAGAACTGCCTGATCCTGCTCACCTCCAACGTCGGCTCGGAAGTCATCATGGCGCTGACCGAGTCCGGCCGGAAGCGCGGGCCGATCGAGGCGCTCGACGCGGCGCTCCGCCGGCCCCTGCTCGAGGTTTTCCCCGCCGCCTTCCTCGGGCGGGTGGTGACCGTGCCCTACTATCCGCTCGGCGCCGCGATGATCGACGCGATCACCCGCGCGCGGCTCGGGCGGATCGCCCGGCAGTTGGCCGAGGCGCATGGCGCCGCGCTCGTCGTGGGCGACGGGGTCGTCGAGCTGGTGCGCGACCGCTGCACCGCGCTCGAGTCGGGCGGGCGGATGATCGACGCGATCCTGACCAACACGCTTCTCCCCGAGCTCAGCCGCGGCGTGCTCGAGTGCGCGCTCCGGGGCGAGAGGCCGTCGCGCATCGTCATGGGCACGGATTCCGCCGGGTTCACCTACGCCTTCGAGTGACCGGCGCGATCGCTGCCGCCGTCCGGGGCGGGCCCAGGGCTCAGCCCGCGACCTGGAACTCGACGCGACGGTTCACCGCCGCGTAGGGGTCGGCCGGGTCGAAGGGCTGGGATTCGCCGTAGCCGATCGCCTGGAGCCGGCCCTGCTCGATGTGGCAATCGCCGACGAAGAACCGCTCCACCGCCTCGGCCCGCTCGGAGGAGAGCGTCTCGTTGTAGCCCGCCTCGCCGGATGCGTCGGAATGGCCGGCGATGCGCAGCGTGCCGACGTTCGCCCCGACGACGGCGGCGCAGACCTTGCGGAGCGACGCCTGCGCCGGGGAGTCGAGCACGGCGGAGTTGAAGGCGAACTGGATGCGCAGGTTGAGCTGGTCTTTCGGCTCGACGGCGATGGCGACGGTCTCCGGCACCGTCTGTCCGGCTGGCGCGAGCACGAGCTCCGGCGCCTCCGCCGGCGCGCCGGTGGTCTCCTCGGCGGCGAAATTGGGGATGAAGGCGCGGACAGTGCCTTGCTCCACCGTCTTCTTCTGGGCGCGGAAGAGCTCGATCATCTGCTCGGTGGTCAGATCCTGCGCGCCGCAGGGCAGCGTGGAGGATGCAAGAACGAGCGCCATTACGGCGAAATGCCTGGTGAATGCCACGATACGAATCTCCAGCCCAAATATTTCGGGCGCGGGGCATTATAAGATGCGCTAGGCTGTTCCGCAACGACTCCCAACGCCGGAGGATTGGATGGCGAGCGACGGAGGACGTTCCCGGCCGCGCAGGCTGGTCGCCTCGGGCGCCGGCTCCACTCATCCGGGCTGCGCGCGGACGCTGAACGAGGACGCGCTGCTGACCGACCCGACCGGCGCCCTCTGGGCGGTCGCCGACGGGATTGGGGGCCTCGGCCATGGCGATCTCGCCGCCGACATCGTCATCGACGCCCTGACCCGGGTGCCGCACGGCGCCGCGGGTCCGGAGCCGCTGGCGACGGCGCTCGCCGGCGCGCATGCGGCGGTCCGGGCGCACGCCGCGGCCGCGGCGCTCGGCACGATCGGGGCGACGGTGGTGGCGGCGCTCATCGGCGGCGAGGCGGCGACGATCGGCTGGGCGGGGGACAGCCGCTGCTACCTGAAGCGCGGCGGGGCGCTGGCGCAGGTGACCCGCGACCATTCGGTCGTGCAGGATCTGGTCGCCGATGGCCGGCTGGATCCGAGCCAGGTCGAGGCGCACCCCGAGGCGCACGTCATCACCCGCGCGATCGGGGCCACCGACGACTTCGAGCCCGAGTACGAGACGGTGCCGCTCGAGGCCGGCGACCGGCTGCTGCTCTGCTCGGACGGGCTGACGCGCTGCGTCGGAGACGCCGAGATCGCGGCGATCCTCGACCGGATGCCGGCGCCCGCCGACGCGGTGCAGGCGCTCGTCGCGGCGGCGCTGGCGCGCGGGGCGCCGGACAACGTGTCGGTCGTCGTGGTCGGGCTGGCCGACGGTGGGGAGTGACGGCTTGCGGCGCGCCAGCCTGCTTCCCGCGGCGGTGATCGGGGCGAGCCTGGTGCTGGCGGCGCTGGTCTTCGCGCTGGTCGGCACGGTGCTGAACGACGCCGGCAGCGCGGCCATGGACGAGGCGCTGGCGCGGCTCAACCGCGACGTCGCCGCGCGCGACGGGGAGATCGCCGGCCTGCGGGCGGAGCGCGACGCGCTGCTCCGCGAGCGGGACGCGCTGCGCGACCGCCTGGCCGCGGTGACCGCCGTCCCGGCGCCGCCGCCGTCGGTTCCGCCCCGCATGCCCGTCCGCACCGGCACCGCGGAGGGCGGGATCAACATCGTCGACCTGATGGCGCTCGCCAAGGGACAGTTCAACCGGGGGATCGTGCGGCCGACCCCGGCCGTGCTGCGCGCGCTGCTCGGCGAGCCGCGCGCCAGCTACGGCCAGACCTGCCAGCCGGTGACGAACCCGAAGATGCAGGCGTTGCTCGAGACGCGGCGGATCGGCGCCTTCGAGGTGACGATGCTGCGGCCCGCCCTCGACTCCCTCGCCGCGGTGATGGAGCGCCTGCGCGCCGAGGAGCCGCAGCTCTACGCGGCGCTCGGCACCGCCGGGGGGCTCTGCGCGCGCTACGTCCGCGGGTCGACAAGCTCGGTCTCCTCGCACGCCTGGGGGCTCGCCGTCGACCTGACGCTTGCCGGGCACCTCGACCAGATGGGCGATACCGCGACGCAGTCGGGGCTGGTGCTGCTCGCCGGGTTCTTCAACGATGCCGGCTGGTACTGGGGCGCGGGCTACGAGCGCGAGGACTCGATGCACTTCGAGGTCGGCGAGGGCCGGCTCCGCGAATGGGCGGCCGAGGGGGCGCTGTGAGCCCGGAGGCCCCGCCCACGGTGGTCCGTCCGGCGCCGCGACCGGCGTCGGACGACCGGTTCTCGGCGCTGGCGCGCCCGCTCGCCGAGCTCGCCGCCGAGGTGGCGCGGGGCCGCACCCCCGACGCGGCGGCCATCGCCCGCGAGGCGCGGGCCCGCACCGAGACGATGGAGGCCGCGGGCCTCGGCGCCGGACTGGCGCCTGGCGACCTCGCGGCGGCGCGGGAGGGTCTCTGGGCGCTGCTCGACGCGCGCGCGCGCAGCAACCCGGCGCTCGACGGCGCGGCGTGGCGGGCGGCGGCGCGGCGGAACCTGCCAGGGATCGGGGCGCTGACGCCGGCGTCGCTCGCGGCGCGCCTGGCGGCGGCCGAGGCGGCGGGCCCGGCGAAGCGCGACCTCGCGCGGCTGCTGCGCCACTGCCTGCAGGCGGTCGAGGCGACGCCGGCGGCCGGGCGGACCCTGCGCTGGGGGCTGATCGCGCCGGCGCTGCTCGTCCTGCTTCTCGCGGTCTGGGGCGGATGGGCGGAGTGGCGGTTCCGGGCCGCGTCGCTCGCCACCCTGCCCGCGGCGCCGGCCGGCGCGGTCGCCGGCGCCGCCGAGGCGGCGCGGCTGCTCGACGGGATGGCGGCGGCCGTCGCCGACGCGGCGACGCGAAGCCGCGGCTCGCCGCTCGGGCTCGCGCCCTATCTCGGACGCTTCGGGGCGGAGGCGGAGGCGCGGGCGCGCTACGGCGCGGCGGCCGCGCGCCTCCTGCCACCCTTGCTCGCGGAGGGGGTGGGCGAGAGCCTCTCGCGGGACGGCGGGTCGGTGGCGCTCTACGGGACGCTGCGGACCCTCGACATCCTCGAGGGCGGCACCGCCTGGCAGCCCGGCTTCGTCGCGGGATGGCTCGAGGACCGCGGCGGCCCGGCGGCGGCGCTGGCGCCCCACGTCGCGGCGCTCGCCGCGGCGCCGGCCGGAATGCCGCCGCAGGACCCGGAGCTTCGGGCGCAGGCCCGGTCGATCGCGGCGGAGGGCGACCGGGCCGCCTACGCGGCGCTGGAGCTCGCGCGGTCGGACGCCATGCGGGCGCTGCCGCCGCTGTCGCTGACCGACGCCGTCCCCGGGATCGACGGCGTCCTCGTGCGCCGCTCCGGCCTGCCGCTGTCGCAGGCGATGCCGGGGCGGCTGACCGCGGCGGGGTGGGCAGTCGCCACCGGCGGCGCGGCGGCGGCGGCGCTGGCGCGGGCCGAGGCGGAAGAAGCGCGCCTTCTCGGGTCGGCAGGGCCGCCGATCCCGGTGGCGATGCTGCTCGATCGGCTCCAGGTCCAGACGATCGACGCCTGGAAGGCGCTGCTCGCCGACTTGCGCGTGCGGCCCTTCGTCGACCAGACCACCGCGATCGCCGTCAGCGGCGCCCTCAGCCGGCGGTCGTCGCCGCTCGACGCGCTGCTGCGCCGCGTCTGG
>Ga0164241_10005811_pt1 | contig 11409 bp, 6 predicted proteins | sample OricomyardsoilBY_FD_108780 | JGI IMG/M metagenome (GOLD analysis project Ga0164241, IMG submission 108780) | Backyard soil microbial communities from Emeryville, California, USA - Original compost - Back yard soil (BY) | ecosystem: Environmental > Terrestrial > Soil > Unclassified | place: USA... | reverse complement strand
GCCGACGCCGCCTCCGACGGCGAGGCCGATCGGAAAGCGATAGAGCGCGGTCGCCTCGAGATCGACGCCGAGGCCGATCGCCGTGGAGCATGCGTCGGTGCAGGGCTCTCCGAGCACGATCGGGGCGATCGCGAAGCTGCCGCGAAGGCCGAGCTCGGTCGTCGCGACACCGACGTCTTCGTGCACCGCCTGGGCCGCGTGCAAATCGAAGTCGAGCGTCGCGCGACCATTGGGGGGAACACGAACCTGTCGGGTCTCTGCCTGATACCCAGTCGCCGAGACCGCGACGGTCACATCGCCGGACGGCATCTTGCCCTCCCACGCGCCAGCCCCGACGACGACGCCGTCGATGGATACGATCGCGATGGGCGGAGTCACGGAAACGGCGACCGTCGCGTCCAGATCGATCGCGTTGAGGACGAGGTCGGTCTTCTGACCGACGATCACTCGACCCCTTCTTGGGACCGTGCCGACGCCGAAAGCGCCATGAAGCCAGACGGCGTGATCACCTGGCGCGAGCGCGCCCTCCCACGGTGTGGTTCCCACGGTGACGCCATCGACGACGACCTCGAGGGCGCGGCCGCGTCGGTCTGCGACGCGAAGGCGACCTGCCCGGGCCAAGACTTCGAGCGTCGCAGCGACCGTCGCGTTCTTCGTGGGAACGACGTCGACCGCCTGCACGAAGGGGACGTAGCCATCGAGGTGGACGCGAACGACGTGCACGCCCGCGCCCGCTCGAATCGGCGCCGCCAATGGGAGCGTGCCGCGCTGTCGTCCATCCACCGTGACGCTCGCGCCCGACTCGCCGCCCGAGACCTTGATGCCCCCCATGTGGCTCTCGAGCTCGGTTCGCTGGTCTTCGATGCGCTTCTTCACGTCATCCGGGATCTCTCCGAAGTCGCTCAGCACCTTCCCGAATGCGTCGTAGGCCTCGTCGAGGCGCCCGACCTCGCGGAGACACACCGCAGCGTTCTCCGTGGCAGAACGCGTAGGAAAAGCCGCTCGCGAGCGCTCGAACTCGATGAGCGCGGCGTCGAACGAGCGGGCCTGCAAGAGGGCGACGCCCTTGTCGAAATGCGTGCGCGCTTCCTCCTTCCCGGGCGCGTCGTCGGCGCTGGGCGCGTCGGCGCTGGGCGCGTCGCCGGCGGGCAGCGCAGGCTGCGAAGGATCGCCAGCGAAGGCAGCATGGGCGACGAACATCGCGCCGAAGAACACGAGACCGCGGAGCTGGCGAAGGTCTCGACGGAGCATGGTCATTCGAAGGTGGGCGCGAATCGAATCGACGCGCTCGGCGCCGCGACAGGAGGATGGCCGACGGGCGCCGTCCCGCTCGTCGTGGATCTCACGATCGGATGGCTTGGCTCGACGATGGCGCCCGAGGCGGCGTGCGCGACACCCGCAGCGCTCACCGAGCTCGACGGAGTCGTGGCGACCTCTGCGCTGGCGGCAGCGCTCGAAGGCGTGGTCGTCGAAGCGGGCGCCGCGACGGACCACTCGAGCGTGGCGGGCGAGGGACCGGCTTCGCCGAGCTCGACGATGACCTCTTTTGCTTCGCCGTCCTTCTCCAACGTGACCACGATCTTCGTGCCGACCTGTCCTTCGAGCTTCACGGCTCCGTCGTCGATCATCGCGGGGCGACCGTTGATGGACACCTTCACGCCATCTGGATGTACCGGGACGAGGACGCCGTCCGCCGCGGGGCTCGCCGTGGCGGTCACCTCATGGTCGGCGTGGGCGGAACGGTATCTCCACGCGACGAAGCCCGCGCCCAAGACGGAGACGACGACCGCTGCCGCGATGCCGCGACGAATCGCGCGACGCCGCGGGGACGGTAGCGCCGATACGGATGCGTAGAGTGTCGAGGCGACCCCGACCTCTTCGGAGCCATGCGGGTGGCCCTCGAGGGTCTCGGCGTCAGGGTCGCCCTTGCGATCGCGCGGTCGAGTGATGAGCGGCGTCGTGCTCCCATTCTCGACGGCGCGAACGGCTGCGAGCTTCACCCCCGAGCCCGCGGTCCGACGAATCGCCGGCGGGCGGCCTGTCTCTCCGCGAAGCTCGGCGATCGAGATGCCGTACCCGTCCGGGAGGAGCTTCATCAGCTCGTCGAACATGGCGTCCGCGTTCGCGTAGCGGTCCTCTCGCTCGAGCTTCATCGCTTTCAAGACGATGGCGTCGATGTCGGGCGAGATGCCCGGAGAGATCGAGCTCGGCGCGCGAACCGGCTTCGAGCAGATGGCCAGAATCAGGCGACCGAGGTTCTCGGCGTCGAAGGGTGGCGCCCCCGTGAGCGTCTCGAACATGACGGCGCCGAGGGACCAGAGATCGCTGCGCTGATCGATGTCTTTCGCGCCCTGCGCTTGCTCAGGGCTCATGTAGAGCGGCGTGCCGAGGAGGCGTCCCGTCTGAGTGAGCGCCAGGCCTTCGCCCTCGAGCGGAGTCTTCGGTCGCACCTTGGCGATCCCGAAGTCGAGGATCTTCACGATGACCTCTTCGTCTTCCTCTTCAGTCAAAAACAGGTTGGCCGGCTTGATGTCGCGGTGGACGACGTCGGCGTGATGGGCCTTGGCGAGGCCGATGCACGCCTGCGCGACCACTCGCAGCGCGAGCCCGATCCGCATGGGTCCCTTTCGAGCGATGTAGGCGCCGACGTCCTCGCCCTTGAGCATCTCCATCGCCATGTACGGCAGGCCGGTGTCTCGATCGCGTCCGCTGTCGAGCACCTCGACGATGTGGCGAGTGTCGGCCGCAGACGACGCGCGCGCCTCACGTTGAAACCGCGCGAAGACGTCGGTGTCGCCGAGCGCGATCTGTTGGATGAGCTTGATCGCGACGTGGCGCCCCGTGCCGGTGTGCGTCGCCTCGTAGACGGCGCCCATGCCACCCTCACCGAGCAGCCGCTCGATCTGGTAGCGACCGTCGAGGACCTTGCCGATCATCGACGCCGTCTCCGCCGCTTCAAGAGGAGCGCGACCGCGCCGACGAGCGCGAACACACCGCTCGAGTTGCCTGCGGGCGCTGCGGCTTCACAAGCGCAGCCTTCGTCACCGCCGGTCTCTGCCGGAGTGGGAATGCAATCGCCGCTCTCGTCGTCGCAGACCGAGCCCCCCACGCAGTCATCGACCGAGCTGCAGTGCGTGAAGCAACCACCGTCCGCCGTGCACGCGAAGGGCGCGCAGTCCACCACGGTGCCGTCCCGCGAGAGCGCCTTCGAACCCTCTGTGCACAGGGCGCTCTTCGAGACGCAGGCGTGCGCGACGCACGCGCCGTCCGCCGCGCAGCCGCTATCGTCGATACAACCCGGAATGCATCCGCCGGGCTGGCAGAGTTGCGGGGCGCAAGCGGCGTCGCCGAGCGCGCAGGCGCCCTTCGCGTCGCAGACCTTCGTCTCGCTGCAGCTCGGCCCGGGAGCGTCGCTGCAAAAGTGGTGTGGATCGGTGCCCTGCGCAGCAAACTCGCAGACACCGTCGACCCCGCTGCCCTTCAGCGCTCGAGAGCAGGCGAAGCACCCGGCTGCACAAGCCTGGTCGCAGCAGATCCCCTCGACGCAAAAGCCCGAGGCGCAGTCATCGCCGTCGACGCATTTGCCGGAGTCGCAGTCAGGCCCGGCGTACGTGTCGCAAGCGCCTGCTTTGCAAAGACCGTTCGTCCCGCAGGCGGGTGCGCCGGAGTCGAGGCAGGCGTGATCCGGGTCGGTGCCATCCTTGACTTGAGCACAGGTGCCGTCGACGCCACCGGTGTTGACGGCTATGCACGACTCGCAAGCGCCGTCGCAGGCCGTATCGCAACAGACGCCATCGACGCAGAACCCGGACGCGCACTCGAAGCCGAGCGCGCACGAAGGCCCGGGCGCTTGCACCTCGAAGATCTCCGTGTCCGCGAGCGGATCGACGTCGTCCTGTCCGCCCATGATCACGACGCGACCATCGGCGAGCGCGACGGCAGCGTGCTTGCCGCGCGAAACACCGAAGCTCCCCGCCGGGTGAGAGACCCCTTGCGTGTCGAAGAAGAGCGCGGTCGACATCGGCCCGACGCAGTAGTTGTAGTCGTCGTAGGTGGAACAACCTCCGGTCACCAGGACGCCGCCGTCCGGCCCCGGCGTTCCGCGGCCGGCGTAAATGGACGTAGGGGGCGTGCCGAGCGTCGTCCACTGGTTCACGATCAGGTCGTACATCTCGACCGACTCCGCGAAATTCGAAGCCTGATAGCCGCCCAGCATCAGGACCTTGTCGACACCGAGACGGGCGAGGACGTGGCCGTAGCGCGCCTGTCCACACGGCTGCTCGAAGGTCCACGACCCACCCGACGCGGGATCGAACAGGTACGTGTCGTCCACGGGCAAGATGAGCTCGGTGATGCCACCCACGAAGAGCACCTTGCCGCCGACCTCGACGGCCTCCTGGGCCGTGTGACCCACGGGCATCGGGCTCACCGAAACCCAGTCGTCGATCGTGGGGTCGAAGATCTCGGCGGAGTCGAGAAAGTCGCCGGCGTAGTTCTCTCCCCCCGCGACGAGAAATCGTCCGTCCGAGAGCACCGTACCCGTGTGGTCCTCGCGCTCCGTGACCATGTCGGGCATCACGGTCCACGTCATCGTCGAGGTGGAGAAGACGAGCGTCGTCGCGACCGGTCGCGATCCTGCGATTTCCCAGCGGCCGCCCGCCACGATCACGCGACCATCCCCGAGCTTGCCCATCGTCAAGGACTCGGCGGGCGTCGGCAACCAGCCGGTCGCGCCGAGGAGGCTCCACGTCTTCGTCGTCGGGTCGAACAGCTCGACCTCCTTGCGTCCCCCGAAGCCGAGGCCACCCGCCGCGAGGATGCGACCGTCGTCGAGCAACGCCGTTCGGAAGTCGTACCGAGGGATCGTCATCGCGTCGGCCGAGGACCAGAGCGGATCGAGCTCTGCCGGATAGGCGAGATCGCCAGGAAGGCGTACGACGACCTCGCAATGGTCGTTGCCGGGCGACGGAATCAGCCTTCCCCACGCGGGGCGAACGTCTCGATCGACCGTGCAGTCCTCGACGTCGAGCGCGAGCTCGCGACGGACTCCGCGCCCGTCGATGACGGCGGCTCTCGTGGCGCGCAGCGCAGGCGTGCCGTGCGCGTCGACGAGCTCGACCACGCCCCCGGCGACGCGCACGCCAGCGACGCCCGCTCCGAGATCGACGCGATAGCGAACTTCGTCACCCGTCGGAGCCGCCGGGAGCGAAATGACGTCCTCGACACCCTCGCGCGTCGCGCGGAGGCGAAGATCGAAGCCCGGGCCGAGGGCGCTCGGATAGCGGAGCGAGGCGTTCGAGACGGCCGGAGTGGCGACCAACCTTTGCGTCCCGTCTTCGAAGGGCTCACCGAGCGCGGCGGACGCGCCGATCGGCGTGACCGTCGCGGAGAGCCCGAGCGCGCGATTTTCCAGGCGTAGCGGGCGATCCGCGCGCGACGGAAGGACGGCGCTCAATGGACCGAGCGTGACCGACGTCGGCGCCGGTTCAGCCGCGGCCGGAGTCGATTCCGCTGCGCCGCCCGCCCCCGAGCGGTCTGCGCCATGCTCCGCGCACGCCACGAGCGAGAGCCCAGCGGCCGCGAAAGCCAGACGAGAAACGCGCCCCATTGAAAGTGAAGGTATCAAGGGAAGGGCCGCGCACCAATCAGAGAGGGGGCCATGCGTGGTGGTCGTGGGCGATGTGCCTCAGCCCGTCCCGCACGGACGTAGTCGGCGAGAAATCCGGCACGCGAGCGACGCTCGCGATGCAGGCCACGGTCGTCATCTTCATTGGCGCAGACGTCCACCGTCGAGCTGGGCGGCACGTGAGCAGTCGTCCCGCTACTGAAGCGACAGCACCGCGTAGCGTGAGTTCTCGTAGACGACCTTTGCATTCTTCAGTCGGGTCGCTTGGCCACGCCCAACTACGACGTACGAGAACCCGTAGCGCTGCTTCAAGGCTTCGAGTCTTGCGTCGTCGAGCGCGCCATACCCGGCGATCAGGTCGCGCTCCCGCTTGAAGCCCTTTCGTCCCGAGACGTCCTCGAGTCGCTGGTACCACGCGACGAGCTCGCTGGGGAGATAGGTGCTCCCCTTCCAATCCACGACGATGCCTCGCTCGGAATCGAGGCGGAATCGCTCCATCTGAGGAGGTGACAGGAAGATCGCGCTCTTCGGCGTGTTGCCGCGAATCCAGGTATAGAGGTCGTTCTCGGCGCCTGTCGGCACGGCAAAGACGTTGGAACGCTTTCGATAGGAGATCGCCCGCGGCAGCGTCACCTCTGCCGTCACCACCAGCGCAAGCAACGAGATGACGCCAACCGAGACCTGACGCGCGCGCGTCTCGAAGCGAGCGAGGTTGGGGATCCGAGAAATCGCGGCACGTGCTCCGAGCCAAACCAAGACCGCGAGGATGAGGACCACCGTCACGGTCGTCGAGGTCGGCAGCGGGGAATCTCGCTTCAATTTCGTCAAGCCGAGGATCAGCGCGCCAATCAACGCAGTCGTCCAACCGGCGAACGACACTTGCTTAGCGAGGGTGGGCCGGGCCAAAAGATGAACCACAGCTGCGACGATCAAGAGCTGCGCCATCAGCTCGATAAAAGGGGCCAAACGAAACACGAAGAGCTGCGCGACTTTCGGAATGTAGACGATGGTGGTGAGCCCAATGCCGACCCACACCACCAGGGCAAGTGCGAATAGCAACGCCCCGAATCGTCGGCCCCAATGGCCTGCCCTCTGCAATAGAAATCCGCCAATACCCACTCCGAGGAGCTGCCATCCCGCAAATGGATAAAATGCCCTCTCGAACGAGCGTGGATTGTAGTGATGCGGCGACCGAATGAAGAAGAGGATCTCCTGCGCCCTCGCGGCATCTGGAGACTTGGCCGACGCGAGTATCATGGGGGCAAGGATGAGCAGCGGCACGAGCGACGGACCGAGCTGCGCGAGGCCCCGCCGCACCAGACCTTTGGATCCGAGCACCAGATGCGCGATGCCGTAGGCCGCCATGCCGAGGAGCAAATAGTTCGCGTGGAAGAGCCCCGAGAGCGCGAGGTAGATGCCCGACTTCAGCCATCGACCTTCTACGAACGGCGCCATCGACAGGGTGAAGAACAGGCCGCCGAGCGTGGAGGGCTGAAGGATGGCGTCGAAGATGTAACTGACGCCCACGCTCGCGGTCAGCGTCAGGGTCATCACCGCCGTCATCGCCAAGAAGGTCGCGAGCGCGAGCGTCTGGCCCCACTTCGCTTGTCCTAGCGCCCGGGCCCACGGAGCCCAAAGGGTCCTGCAGAGTCGATGGACGCCCATCGCGCCCCAGGCGATTGCCGCCGTTTGCCCGAGCGCAACTGCAAAGCCCTTTCGGCTGAAGAGGAGCAGGAACCAGCCAACGTATGTGAACGCCGGGTGATAGTTCGCCGTATGCGACGCGTACCAGTCGTCCGCAAGCACCGTCGGATCGAGCATCTTGAGCGCGCCGAGCATGTACGCCGTCTGGTTGCTCACGCCGTACGTGAGGCCGTAGCCGAGCGCGAACGCCACCGCGGCGGCCAGCGCCACCGCGTAGTGCAAGACGTCGACGAACGTGGGACGCGGCACCTTCATCAAGTAGGCGACCAGCGTCTTCGGGCTGAGATCCGGCAACTGGAAGCGCATGAAGGAGGGCACGGAGCCTACCACGCTTGACATACGTTTCGAGTTCCGCGCACCGTCCTTCGGTGAGCCCGCCGCGGTGTCCCATCCCCTCGTTCGGCGACGTCGAGTCGCGCGTGTTCCTCGACGTGGTCTCGGAGCAGGGCGTGGAGTCGTCGTGGGGCGTGACGACGAGCGACGCCAAGATCTACGAGTGCCCACGCTCTGGTCTGCGGTTCCGCGAGCCCGCTTCGAAAGAGAAGATCGAGGCGTTCTACGGCCAGACCTACCACGACAGCATGGTGGGCTCGGCGGACGACGCCGCGCGAACGCGCGCGTACAGGAAGGAAAACGCCGAGCGCATTCGATACCTCCAACGCTTTCGAAAGAGCGGGCGAGTCCTCGACATCGGCTGCTCGACAGGCCTCTTCGCGAGCCAGCTCGCTGGCGCCGGCTTCGACGCGTACGGCTCGGACATTTCCGAGTATGCCTGCGGCGAGGCAGAGAAAGCCCTCGGCCCCGGCAAAGTCCTGCGTGGCTCCCTCGACGATTTGGCCGCCGCCCACCGGGGAACGTTCGACGTGGTGACCATGATGGACGTCATCGAGCACTTCGAGGACGTGGTGACGCCGCTTCGTCGCATCCACGATCTACTCGTCCCCGGGGGCGTGCTCTTCGTGCGCACGCCGACGCTCCGGTCGCCGTTCTACAAAGTCGCCGATCTCAGCTACCGACTCACCTTGGGCCGCTACCGAAGCGCAATTTTGAAGATCTACCACGCGGAGCACTTCTACTTCTTCACCGAGCAGGCGATGCAGGCGCTCGTGAAGGACACCGCCTTCGACTTGCTTTCGATCGACACCGATCCTCTGCTTTGGGAGAACTTTCGCTCGGCAGAGATGCGCCAAGGCCCTCTCGTCAACGCGGTCCTCGGCGCCGTCTACTTTCTGGGCCGCGCCGCTGGCCGCGGCCATGGGATGAAGGTCGTCGCGCGGAAGCCGGTATGACGCCGTCGACTCCGGTCGTCCTCAGCATCGTGTTACCCGCCTACAACGAGGAAGACGCGATCGGGCCCGCGCTCTCTGCCATCACGGTCGAGATCGAGACGATCGGTGAGCCGTTCGAGATCGTGGTCGTCGACGACGGGTCGACCGACGCCACCGTGGCGATGCTGCGCACCGCCGCGGACCAAGACCGGCGGATTCGAACCGTCCTCCTCTCGCGCAACTTCGGCAAAGAATCAGCGATGGCCGCCGGGCTCGAGGCGGCCGCTGGCGACGCCGTGTTGTTCATGGACGCCGATCTCCAGCACCCGCCCTCGCTGATTCCAGAGATGCTTCGACTTTGGCGGAGCGGACACGACGTGGTCTCGGCGGTAAAGGAGACGCGCGCGGACGAGAGCCTGGTCTACCGGGGCATGGCCACGCTGTTCAACAGCATGATGGGCGGAGCCGCCGGCGGCAGCTTTCGCGGCGCGAGTGACTTCAAGCTCTTGGACCGCCAGGTCGTCGACGCCATCAAGTCCTGCGAAGAACGGGGCCGCTTCTTTCGCGGCCTCGTCACGTGGGTCGGATTCAAGACCGCGCAGGTCCCGTTTACCGTTGCAGAGCGAGTCGCCGGAAGGACGAAGTGGTCGATAGCCTCGCTCGTGCGCTACTCGCTGCAAAACCTCATCTCGTTCTCCGCGTTGCCGCTGAAGCTCGTGGCGTTTCTCGGGTTCGGCACGCTCGTCTTCGCGTTCGGTTTGGGCGCCCAGACCCTATATCGCTACCTCACGGGCGCGGCGCTCTCCGGTTTCACCACGGTGATTCTGCTCCAACTGATTTTGGGGGGACTCCTCCTCCTCAGCCTGGGCGTGGTCGCGCTCTATGTCGCCGAGATCTACAAGGAGGTGAAAGCCCGGCCGATCTTCGTCGTCAGACGCCCGCGCAACGCACCGGCAAAGCAATCAGGCGATGGGATCGATTTGACCGAGCGGGGCTGACGCGTCATCCACGTCGCGCGCCGAGCGCGCCTCGAATTCGCCGAGCTGTCGAATCACGGCCTCATGTGGAGTCGCGGTCTTCTCGAGCCACGCCTCGCGATACCACCGCGCGGTCCAGTCGACCGCGTCGCGAATGCCCAGGCGGGGTTCCACGCGCCCGCGACGGACTCTGGCGACTCGAGCAAGCGCTGCGCGAGCAAGAGATATCCGGAGAGCGGCTCGAGCACGTGCTGCCAGGGACGCGTCGACGCGGGGTTTCGGATCTCGACCGGTGCGCCTGTCTCGGCGCCGCGGACGATGTCGGGGATCAGACGGTCTTCGGCCCAATCGCCGCCGCCGATCACGTTGCCCGCGCGCGCCGACGCGACGCCGACGCCCGCTGCGCGCAGAAACGAGTCGCGATACGCGGACGCGAGCAGCTCTGCCGCGCCCTTGCTCGCGCTGTAGGGATCGTGTCCGCCCATCGGATCGATCTCGCGATAGGCCCAGACCTGCTCGCGGTTCTCGTAGCACTTGTCGCTCGTCACCACGACGACGGCCTTCACGCTCGGCGTCTTGCGCACGGCCTCGAGCAGGTGAACCGTGCCCATCACGTTCGTGGCGATGGTGTCGACGGGATCTCGATACGACCTACGCACGAGCGCCTGCGCGGCGAGGTGCAAGACGACCTCCGGGCGCGCGGCGGTCATCGCCTTCTCGAGCGCAGCGACGTCGCAGACGTCTCCGACGACGCTCTCGATCTTGGACGCGACTCCGGCCAGCTCGAACAAGCTCGGCGCCGTCTCTGGCGCGCGCGAGTAGCCGGTCACGATGGCGCCGCAGCGCGCGAGCCAGAGCGCGAGCCACGAGCCCTTGAAGCCCGTGTGGCCAGTGACGAAGACACGTCGCCCCGCGAATGCAGACGGCGAAAAGCTCTTTCCCAGGGTTTCCATGGCGATCTTCGCGCGGCGAGCGCGGGCGCCGAACCGTTCACCGGCCGCGATGCGCGAGCTCAGCTTCTGGACGCTGCGCGATGGCGCGCCAGCCCACCAGTCATGACCCTTCGCCGCTCGGCCCAGTGAGGGCGAACGACTCGCCCCTGGCTCGGAGGGACGGCGGGCGATGAACGTGGTAGGCGGAACAACGACTCCTAGCTCATTTCGACGCTCGTGCTTTCTTTCAAGAACATCCGTGCCTGGGCCGCGCGCCAAGTCAGCCGTGAAGCGTTCTCCGCGCTCATTCACGTCGCGGCGTTGCTCTGCCTCGTGGCCTTGCTGCGCCCGCTGTTCTTCCGCGGCGTGAGCGACGTCCACTACCGAGCCCAGTCCGTGTTCGTTTCGCTCGCGCAGGCGGACCTGGCGAACATCGCGACGGGTGCCCGGCGGCATCAACCCGTCGTGCCGGAGATCCTCTCGTTCGTCGCGCCGATGGTCCTGTTCTTCCTCGCGAAGCGCAAGCTCCGCTGGAAAGACTGGGAATACGGGAAGAGCCTGCGCGTCTTCTGCTTGGTCGTCGTGCTGATGCTGGCCTGGTCCGGGACGACCACACCGTTCAACGTCTACCTCGGACGCACGCACTCCCTCGATCGCGCGCTCCTCGCAGCGTTCGCGGTGCTCACGGTCCGTTTCCCGATTTTCCTGCCGATCGTCGTCCGGATGGCGATCGTCATGATCAAAGAGGGCTATGTCCCCATCCCCGCCGACGACTTCGACTTCCGCGCGCCCGCAGAGCTCGCCGCCATCATGGGCGTCTTCGTGTGGGCTTCGTTCTCGAGATCGTTCAAAGCGACGCACTTCCTGGTCGTCGGGCTCGGCTCATTCGCCGGCTACTATTT
>Ga0164241_10005810_pt1 | contig 11410 bp, 6 predicted proteins | sample OricomyardsoilBY_FD_108780 | JGI IMG/M metagenome (GOLD analysis project Ga0164241, IMG submission 108780) | Backyard soil microbial communities from Emeryville, California, USA - Original compost - Back yard soil (BY) | ecosystem: Environmental > Terrestrial > Soil > Unclassified | place: USA... | reverse complement strand
CTCTTTGACATATCGCCCAACGATCTGTTCTCGCGTCACTTCTTTTTTTGAACAGGCTTGAAAAAGAATGATCAGTACAATTGATAAGAAAATCTGTTGTGTCATGTTAGTTCTTGTTTATGTAATCAACCATTAGCAAGAGCATATTTCGAACGCTCCGCTTGGTTCCGTCCTCGGTGTTGTAGTAGCGTACGCGGAAACTTTCATACGAAATACTTTCCAGTCTTTTAGTTTGAAAGAATCGGGAAAAGAAGCGGATCAGATCAGATACGTTCTTGTTGTTGATGACTTTTGTTTCGATAAACACTCGCAGTAGGTATGCGAGTTGGGAAATAGACATCTCAGTTTTCAATTTAAAGTCTTCCGCCAGTGCTGTGCCCGCAGCATTTTTCTCGTTGAGCTTATGCATCTTTTCCAGATAGAATACTTCTTCAGCAATCCACTCTGCTAATTGCTCTTTTAAGGAATGAATGGTCCGGTTATAACCCACACCAGGTTTCACCTGAGTCTGATTTACCATCTTTAGAAAATAGGAAAGTCGTTCAATTCTACCGGATGATGAATCGACCGTTTCCAACTGCGCAACAACATAATTGGTATAGTAGCGGAAGTATTTAATGGTGTTATAGTTCAGGTAAAGCAATTCAGCGCGAAGGGAATCATCAATACTGTTTTCATCTTTCCTGAAGTTGACTATGCGTTGGATCTCCTTTTGGATTTCCTTCATGTAAATAATCTTCCGGTAGGTGATCTGCCCCGTGGGGATGGTCTCGATGAATTTCTTCATTGGATATAAGACCAGGTCAATAAGGAGAGAATCAGCCTTTAACTGAGTAAGATGATCCTGGAGCTCTCCATACGTTTTGACAATGTCGCTACCGGCCAATGTGATATAGCTTTCTGGTGCCTTCGTGTCCTGATCAAAGTATTTAGTGAAGTGCCGCTCAATGAAGGTCAGTAGTTCTTCAACGGCCGTACATGCAAGCCTATGGAGTTCGTGATAGTATTGATCATCATTGGTGCTATCCATCACCTTTGCCAACTGATCCATTATACGAATCAGTTCCTGCTGATGCAACTGAATGTGCCGTTCTAAGTGGCGTTCATCCTCGAAAGCATATATCTCATGAACAAATTTCTTTTTAATCCTGTCCGTCTCATCACGCAGAGTAATTTTACATGAATCCAATTGATCAGGTGTGATATGAACTCCCTGCTCGCGTACAGCGAGTAGTTCGTTGGTAATGACATGCTCCAACTTCTCCAGTTCATATTTTAACACTGCATTCATGCATGATCGATGACAGTAATGAGCCGCACACGCGGAGAAAATCCGGGTGTTCTTGTACTTCCATTACACAGATAGTATCGATCACCCTACCATCGAGGGCAAATCATTCAATCAATAAATGACATTCAGTTGTCCGTTGTAAGCTGTGGACTGCGAGCAGTTCACAAGTGTGAGTTGGTAGGTGTATACGCCTGTCGGAACAATGCTACCCGATCCATTCACCCGCGCGTTCCAGTTTATGTCGCCACCAATAACTCCCAGGTGGTTTGCTGTGACTGTTGCGCTGGCAGCAAACACCTGAACGTTGCTGGCATTCTTGATGGTGAGCGTATAACTATATGCATTAATCGGGCTATAGTTTTTACCTGAATCGGTTACAATCCAGTTGTCATTATAGCCATCACCATTGGGTGTGATAAGATTAGGTATAAACGTATCGAAACTTCCTGTTAACACACGGTACATCGTTACAGTGGTTGAAGTCATCTGATTAGTATTCAAGTCCTGTACGGATACGTTCACGTCCGCAGTTTGGCTCAACGCAAGACTCACATTGGCAACACCATTGGTAGTAGGCCATGTAATGGCTGGCGTTACAATAGACCATGTGTAAGCATAACTGCCGGAACCTCCGCTAACCACAGCAGTGAGTGAACGCGAACATGAATTTGCACCTGTGCCGGTCTGATTGATCGTAACACTTAGCGCCATACTTTGAATGAATGAAACAGACTGCAGAACCAGCAATAGTAAAATTGTTTTCATAGGAACGGGGGTTATTTTTTTCGAAACAGTGAGAATTGAATTCCGGTCTTTATCCTGTAAAGCGATGAGTTTGGTTGCATTGCATTTTTATTGACGGCACCGATGAAGTACAGGTATCCGGGTTCAACAAAGATTCCGCAGCTGTTGCCAATCGAATAATGTGCAATAAAGCCAATAGTGCCGCTGTATATGGTAGAACGATTTGCGTTGACGAAATAACTGGTAGACGGATCACCGTTGTTGAGGTAGGTGGTGCGTTCACTTTTCTCCACCAAATAAGACGGATAGAAACCAGCTGCAATGCATAGCGAGTATTTTCTTTTGTTGAGTATCCCGTAACCAATCGTCAGGGGTACTTCCAGGTATCGAATTTCTACTTTGGTCTTGTCAGGTATTGGAAAGGGATCATCTGGGTCAAGCACACGATAATGGTAGTTCAAAATAAAATCTTTTGTCGCATACCCAACGCCAAGCGAAACATAAAGCTTTGAAGAGACAATAACATAACCGCCCGTGCTTACGCTGTGATTCCAATCCACTTCATATTGTTGAAAGGCGATGTCACGCTCTAAGAAATGAAAACGGTTATAATCCACAGCATAACTGAAAAATACACCTGCTCCATACAAGCCGACCCGAGATTTCTTTTTTGCCGTTGAAAATAACGAGGGAACAGGAGCAAGTTCAACCGGCTTGAATTGGTTGACAACTCGATGCGCAGTGTCTTTGGGCTCATGATAATTTGTTTGATCTATGGATTGCAAAGAATCTTGTGACGAGTCCATGGGCTGTGCAGTCGTGGGTACGCTAACGATAACTTTCGCTATGCTGTCCGCTTGTGATTGAATAGTAAAATCTTTGACTGGTGTAAAGGACATGCTGCTTGAATCCGAAGCACGTACTATTCTCGATACGTTCGTAGGCCGTGCATATTTAAATACAATGGCATTATCGATGATCTGATAAATGAGCCCCGCTTGCGCACAAATCATTTGCAATATTTCATAGATGGATTTGTCCTTTGCAGATAGACTAATGGTAAGGTCTGAGGGCAGGTTATCAATACCAAAAGAAATGATCACTCCGTGCCGGGTTTCCAGCATCTCGAAAAGTTTATCCAGCCGTACATGGTTGACATCAATTGAGATTCTTTTTGTGAGGTCAACTTGTGCATACAACGTTAATGTTCCGGAAAGTGAGAGTGTTAGTAAAAGTATCCGCATAGGTAAATGGTTTTCATGGCACACAACCAGAGCCGGAAACCTGGTAGTAGTTTCCAAGCTGTGAAGTGAATTCTATATCCAGACTAAAGGCAAGTGTTTTCAAAACATCCTCCAGCCGGGTGTTATCAAATTTTCCAGTAAAGCGACAGCCCAGTATTTTTTTCTCGTTGACCCGGAAGCTTACCTGATATAATTCTTCCACGAGTTTGAGCACCGTTTCCAGTTCAGTATTCTTAAACTCCAATTTTCGAGTGTACCACGAATTGAAGTTTGGGTCATCATTTACAGACTTTATCAGAGTCCCTGAATAGGTTGTTAAGGATTTCTCACCACTTACAAGATTTGTTTCCTGACCACGGGAACGCACGTTGACCTTGCCCGAAATAACGGTTACCAGAACCGAAGAATCTGTGTAGGACTTCACTATGAAAGAAGTACCCACAACCATCACCGATACTCCACCTGTTGAAACAGTGAACGGTCTTGTTTCTTCTTTCACTTCAAACATGGCCTCGCCACGAAGGATGACTTCCCTCTTGTTATCACCACTACTAAATGTAAGGGACGAATTCCTGTTCAAGAGAACCTTGGAACTATCTGGTAAGACCAGTAAGTTATTTTCGGTATTTGAAAAGCTCAGGGAATTCACTGGAGCTTCTTTAAAGTAGAGCGTAGCAGCAAATGCACCTGTAACCACCACGACAGCGACAAACATAAGATTTCTGATCCGACTTGTTCGTTGGTATCGTTTTATCAGCCTGTCCTTGTTGACTGAATCCTGAACGGCACTTTCCAGCTTTTCCATTTCTTCCTGAAAAGTGTGGTCAGTCATTTCTTCTTCTTCGTCATCGGCACTTTCCCAGATCTGTTTGAGTTCATCAAATATCTGCTGGTTCTCATGGGAGACGGCAAGCCATGCTTCCAAAAGTTTCTTGTCCTCAAGTGAAATTTCACCAGTCAGGTATTTATGGATAAGGATATTGTAATCCATGTTTGGCATAAGTGCTTATTTACCTCTATCACACATAGTCATTGTGATACCCTACCATCAGGGCGTGATTTGTTCAAAAAATTATTCAATTAGTCCGATCAGCAGTATTTTGATGTAAATACCTAAATACTGCCGTAGCAGACTCAGTGCTTTGCTCATGTTTTTCTCGACCGCTTTTTCAGTGACACCAAAGTGATCCGCTATTTCCTTGTAGGTCATTCCTTGCTTGCGGCTCATCAGAAATGTTTTTCTGGCATGCATAGGCAGTCGGGCTAGTGCTTCCTTGATCTGGTCTTCCAGTTCACGTGCTTCCAAATCAGTATCTGCGGGAGGAGCCACTCGTCCGTGTCCGGAACGATTTACGATCTCACCCATCAGTCGGTGGCGTGTCCTTCTATCCCGGTCGTAATTGATGGCCTTATTGTGTGCAGCACGGAAGAGATACTTACGGAGAGGCAGCACTAAGTTTAAAGAGTGTCGCTTAATCCAGATTGCTGTGAATAACTCTTGAACAATATCTTTGGCGGCATCATGATCAGGAATGAAGTCCTTGACATAGTCATAGACAGCTTTATTGTGACACTTGTAGAGCAGTGAGCACGCAGCGGTATCGTCTGCTGCGAGCAGGTTTAGGATCAGGTCATCGGTATCGTTATGCTCATCAATCATTCATGTCGCCAACAGTCTTTAATGAATTGATATTGAGAACGGCTTCTTAAAATAATAATTTAGCAGCCGGTTAAAAACTGATAAATGTCAGTAGCCGGTCGGTGCCTTTGTTCAAACCTTTATAGAGCGTGAACAAACGATTGCTACCGATTGAATTTTTATTGTGCTAAGTCATCTATGTGACACGCAGATAGTCTTAAACCCTACCGACATTGAATAAAAAAGCTTTTGCTTCTCCCTCGGAGGATGAAGTAGGGCAGCAAGTCAAAGGAAAATTTCTGGTTAGGTTATAATCGCAAGCGTATAATCATCTCACGATGATAACCGGCAAGTAGCTGTTTTACGCTCGTGTATGTAAGTAAGCTTTTCAGACAGTCCAACTGTTGTGATCTCCACCGACCGAAACTTATCAGACCTTAAAATCCAAAAATCTGATCAAATTTTGCAGAAACTGGTTCGATACTGGTAGCCTCCAGTCTACAACATTTGTTGATATGGTGATCTGGTGATTGTTGATTGGGAGCCAGATCTCAATGACTGCAGATTTCAAAGGCGCCGATAGGCGCTTTTTTTTGTTCGGGTTGATGCAATCGATTGGGTAGCTACAACGCAAGCAATCTATGATAAAGAAATTCAAACCAGCAGGTTAGCACTTATTCGTAATCATAGAAGATCTGTATGGCTCATAATCATAGAAGATCTGTATGGAACTCATAATCATAGACGATTTGTATAACTCACGCTAACCCTTCCTCGTTCCGGAAGAGCAACGGCTACTGGTTTACTGCAGGCTGATGTCTCGGCCTTAGATCACAAAAGCATTTGTGCTCGGTGAAGCTATTGTGGCGGGTGTGATAAGCGTGGCTGGCGGTATGCTGCAGTTCATGAAGCCCGACAATGACACCACAACTGAATTCAAACTAAACGCGACTGAATTAAATTATTCGGTCGCGTTTTGCATTTTATTGACCTAAAATGTTTAGGAGTGTATTACCCGACACCTTTTAGCGTCGAGACAAAATCACTTCGATTAAGTCTGAACGACTGGTAGGTGCACAATCCTATTATCGAGATGAGAGAGAATATTACCGGATACACAGGATCCATAAGGGAGAATTTAGTGGCATACACAAATGTCCTTAGTAGTTCGTTCAGGAAAATGTAAGTAACCGGTCCGAACAAAAAAATCGCCAGAACTAGCTGCAACACCAATCCGCGCGCAAGTAACATCGTAACATCTGCCAGTCCGGCGCCAAACAGGTGATGAACGGCAATATCCTTTACCTTGTCCCGCACCAGGCTCACTATTAATCCATAGATCGCGCAACCTGCCATTAACATGGAGATGACGATCAGCACACGTGACAATGCGTTTAATTTATCCTGGTAACTCAGCCAATCAACAAAATGATCGTCATAATAATATGCCTTACCTTTTGAACCCTTTGCATGCATACGTTCCTCGATCCATCTTACCGTATTACGGACGTCCACCTCTTCCACGCGAAAGCATAACCAATTGTGCGTGGTTTCTTTTGCGTGCCTTATCTTAACAGGTTGCTCTGGCTCGTTAGAGGGGCTACTGAGATCTTGTATTGTACCTATGATATGTCGATCACCTTCAGGCATATTCAATAGCGCGGCTTGATTAACCACCACTACTGAATCTCTGTCGGTATACTCAAACCAGTCTCCTTTGAGCATGGTGAATTGAAAGAAGTCTCTGAAGTTATAATCGACTTCCAGGACGAAAAGATTGGTGCCAATTTCTTTGCTTTGCAGCCGACCAGGAAGCTGAGAAACTGCGACGGCGTCGAGTACATTTGGATTTTTACTGGGCCACCCTGCCTTTATCTTATGAATGGCACTGTCAGGAATGTTAGGTGGACATGCCATGTAAACAATCTGATCGTGATTTCGTCCTGGCTCCTTAATAAGAGAATAATTGATCTGCCTGCCGATCAATACAGATGACACAATGAGAAACATGCTTACCCCGAATTGAACGACAGAGATAATCCGTTTAAATCGAGGGAAAGTGATAGCATCTGAACTCAAGAGTTGTATTGGGCTGGCGCGGATAAAGCGAATTATCATGAAAGTGGGTGAGATCACTACAACGGAAATCATCACAAGAATGGCCGTCAAAAAAACAAATTTCGAGTTAACCATCAAGTACACAATATCGACACCTAACATCGCGCTTATGTAGTGGCTCGTGCTAACGATTATAGTTAAAGCAACTATTAATGATATGATGGTGAGTGCAAGCGACTCATTGATGAATTGACGCAATAGCTGAAATTGGGTCTTCCCGGTGAGTTTTTTCACGGCAATCTCCTTTGATCTGTTCGGCAGCGTGATTGTTGATAGATTGACGAAACTGCAAATCGCGAGCAGGAAGATCAACGCAGCAACGCAAATAACGACTATAATACTGTAGACGTCACCGTGTCGGGCTTCTTCAGAAAGAACTCGCGGACCGAAGTAAATTTCCTGAACAGGTTGAAGAATATACTCTAGGTTTTCGATATTGATTCCGTTAAAGGACGCCGGCACATTATTCAAGGAATGGAATCGAGCGTATACACCGCTTTGATGGGGATTAAATTTTAGCGTCGTAATGGCAGACGAATCATAAGTGATAAAGATGTTAAAGTCTTCATGCGTATTAACTGCAAAATCACTGAATACTGCAACTATTGCAACCGCGAGCGTGTCGCCGAATGTTGTTAATCGGATTGTTTCTCCGATAGCGCTCGTGTTTCCAAAGTAATGTAAAGCTGTGCTCTGAGAGACAATAGCAACGACTCTGTTGGAACTTGTGAAGTCGGCAACGTTCCCATCTGTGATGTGAAAAGAAAAAGTTTTATCAATTTCTGAATCTACAGCATGGATTTTTTGATCATAGGTTGGTCGGTTCTTGTCTGTAATTACGGTTACCTTTTTTAAGGGCTTAATACGCGAAAGGGTGTTTAACGGACTGACTTGATTGCGAATGCTTCTCACGACAGAGTCTGGGATAGATGCAGATAGTCTGTTGGCGGTATAATTATCATCGGTAGAGTTGGCGAGCAATCGAAATACGTTGTCAGAGTTCCCGTGATCATCGTATCCGAATTCGTGGATTGAGAAAAGCGTAACAACAATACTGACCGAGATGGCTATAGCCAGTGTAGTTATCTTGAGAATATAGGCATCCTTACTTCGTGAAAGGATCCGGCCGAATAGAGCACAGTAAAGACGCATCATATTAAAAGTCACCTCAATATCATGCCAACGTAAAAACGTTAATTGTGCACGATTTCTCAAATAACAGTAGCCTGTTTTCGTACGCAGTAGGTCGGAATCGGACGGTATGTTGGTGGAACCTGCCGCGAAGCTAATCGAATCCGTTCTATACTTTGTGTAGACGTAACTTGTTGACTGACACTGTCAGCATACAACGTTCTCAAAGGGTTCGATAGTCTGTTCGTCACGTATACAATGACTTGTTGATATGGTGATCTATTGATTGGGAGCGATTGGGTAGCCACAACGCGATGACCCGCGGAATCCACCGTGGCATTCATTGATATAGCTTTTCGAAATGACCGTCAACTGGCTCTAGGGGAGTGGCAATACGCCGAGTGTGGTCAGCGTGGTTACGAGTCAATGATATGGACGGATGAAGAAGCGAGGTATTCAAGATGGACTTGGGGATGAATTCATCCGGCCTTTCCTCGCACACCTATTCGTGATCCGAATTTCCGAAGTCAATCCCCGGCTTTGTTTGATGTTTCAAAGCCTGAACATGTAGTCGGAAAAAAAAGCTCCATCGAAGATCAAATAAAAAGACCTCCACGATTTCAATCTGGAGGCCTTTTCTTTCGCCATAGCTTCTCCTTCTATCTTGTCACCACCATCCGCTTAAATCCTGTAACCTTGCCGTCGGTCATCAACGTATAGATGTAAACACCTGAAGTCAATCCATCCGCAGACACCGCCACACTCGTAGGACCACGCCCTTCAACTTCAATGCTCTGAATTGATCTGCCAGTGAGATCCGTAACAGACAGTCTCGCAACCCTTACGCTATGCGGAATGTTGACTTCAATGGTCGTTCCCACGTCGAATGGATTAGGGTAGTTCTGGTACAGTGCAACGTCTTCCGGAATTTCGCCCTTGATTACAGGTTCAGGTGTCATCGCTATGCGTGCAGCGCTATTATTGCTGCTCAGACCCTGGATCGCGACGATCTGTTGCGGCGTAAGTACAGAACCGTATACTCTGATGTCATCAATCATTCCCCTGAATACGCGATCAAAGGACGGCAAGAAGTTCCTTGTAGCGTCGTTGAAGTTGCCAATCGCGAGCTTACCTGTGTTGGTGCCCACTGCACCGCGTCCCGGATAGTTCCTGGTGACGTCGAGATTCGCAGCTACCGTTGTATTCCCGAAGAAGAATTCAACGCTTCCGGTCTGTGTATAGGTCACGGCAAAGAATACCCAGTTCGAAGCGGGTGCGCTCGCGTTCGTCGTTACTTTGCCTGCCGAGCTTATTGCCGGAGAGAAGTCGGGCCATTCGTCAACGCCGAGCTGTAACGCTCCGTTATTTTTATAGACGAGGTCAACGCCCTCGCCGCCATTGTTAATCCAGGAGGCGATACGATTTCCGCCACTACCCATCACGTTGGAACGGTTGTTTACCCATCCTGTAATCGTGAAGCCACTGAGACTTTTCAATTCGTTGACTGGCGTTGTGCTTTCGACATAAGCATTGGCACTTGACGTACCAAAGTCGGCGGACATTATACTACTTATTCCCGTTGGAACATTACCACTTGCTGCAGGTACACCCGAAGATCTGGTGAAGGCGGCCGGGGATGACCCTGAATTGGCAGCATTGATGCCTGTGTTCTCATCAAGCTTTAACCATACGAGCGGATTGGGACTCTCTACTGGTGTTGTGATGATTAAGGTATTGGTAGGAGTAGAATAATTGCCCCTCGAGTCCCGCGCCCTTACGTATATATGATACGTAAAACCCGGCTGCGTGTCAATAAATGACGTTTGAGTAGTCGGGTTCCTTCCGCCAGGTACATAGGTTTTCGTCAGTTTATCGTTGACGAAAATATCATAGCCCGTCACTCCGATGTTATCGATTGATGTTTCTGACCAGCTGAATTGTATTATGGTACCTGAGACATAGGTGGCGGTAAGCACCCCGGGGGATGTCGGAGGAACGTTATCGAAAGGGCCATATTGAATTGCACGAATCTCTTCCAGGGTCAGAACAGATCCATAAATTCTCGACTCATCAAGCGCTCCATTGCCTGGCGCATTAAAATATGGACTGGCGATGTTTGTTCCTGTATTCCCGGCACCTGCATAATTAACAGATGCATCAGGCGTGGCAATGGCAGTGTTGTTACCGAAATAGAACTGTGTTTGTCCGTTAGCCTGATACGTCACGGCAAAGAATGTCCAGTTTGTTCGTGGTGTCGTGACATCCGTCGTAATCTTTCCGGCAGTGCTAAAGGCCGGAGAGCTCTCCGCATTTCCGTCTACGCCAAGTCTCAGGCTGCCGTTTGCCTGGATAAGAAGTTCTACTCCATCACCGCCTCCTGCTGGCATCCATCCCAATATTCTTTCAGCACTCGCTGAGGCCCTGTTCACCCAACCTGTTATCGTGAACGCACTGAGATTCTTGAGGCCATCATAGATGTAGCCGGTTTCCGCCGTTCTCGTATTTCCGATGATAGAATATGATCCACCACCATTGGGTGTGTTTGTGGAAATGTTGCCCATAATAAATGAACCTCCGAGCGATCCACTGTTTTCATTCACACCAGAAACAATCTGATAAACCGGCAAGTATAGCAACGGCACGTTTGCTGTAGTTACGTTGATCGTAGCAGGCGCCGACAAATTACCTGCGGCGTCGCGTGCTCTCACGTTAAACTGATACGCTGCGCCGGGTGTAAGACCTGATACGATTTGGCTAGTGTTGGTAGGACCACTGGTGCACTCGATGAGCGCTGCACCGTTGTATATGTTATATGAAACAACGGCAGTATTATCTGTTGAACCCGACCAGATCAGACGAACAGAACTTCCCAGGTTCTGATCCATAACAAGACCTGAAGGAGCAGTCGGAGACGTAGTATCTGAATAAATACCGCGCTGCGCAGCCACAATTTCATCAGGACTTAAATGGGATCCGTAGATCCTGAAGTTATCAATAAGTCCACGGTACATACTCTGATACATCGGATCCTGTACGCCTTCGCTATTAAACGCGCCGAATACCAGGGGCGCAATGTCGATACCAACGGTACCCCTGCCAGGGTAAGCTCTGGTAACGTCGAGCGTGGCGTCGGTTCCATTGTTTCCGAAGTAATACTGAACCTGACCATTGGATTGCTGATAAGTAACAGCGAAGAATACCCAATTCGGGGAACCGGCATTTGCGTCCGCGGGTACCTTGCCT
>Ga0164241_10005809_pt1 | contig 11411 bp, 6 predicted proteins | sample OricomyardsoilBY_FD_108780 | JGI IMG/M metagenome (GOLD analysis project Ga0164241, IMG submission 108780) | Backyard soil microbial communities from Emeryville, California, USA - Original compost - Back yard soil (BY) | ecosystem: Environmental > Terrestrial > Soil > Unclassified | place: USA... | reverse complement strand
GCCGCGCTTCATGCGCACGTGTCGTGCCGTCGTGGCCGGGCCGCGAGGCGGGAGCCGGCTTCAACTACCCTCGGTCGGGATCGTCCCAACTACCCTCGGTCGGGATCGTCCATGTACCGCTGGGATCGTCCATGTACCGCTCGCCGCGACGCGACGCGTGCTCCGGCCCTCCGTCGCGCAAACGCGCAAACCACCCCACTTCGCGCGGCCCCCAGCCGCGGGCGAGCGTGAATCCGTTCCACCTCGCGCGGCCCCGCTACCGCCACCTGCCTACAACAGCCCGTCGAGCTTCCCAGTCGGGCAGCCGTGATACCCATTCTTCTCGGCGTATTGCTGGTGGTAATCCTCTGCCATCCAGAACGCGGGAATGGGCTCGACCTTCGTCACGATGCGGCCATCTGCGGACTTCTGGGCTGTATCGATCGCCTCTTTGGCGGCCTTCACTTGGGCGTCATCGAAGGTGAAGATTTCGCTTCGATACTGATCGCCGACGTCTGGCCCCTGTCGGTTGAGCTCGGTCGCGTCGTGGATCTGGAAGAACGCGCGCAAGAGCTTCGCGTACGCGATCTGGTTCGGATCGTATTCCACGAGGACCGTCTCCGCGTGCCCGGTGTCGTGCTCGCACACGCGCTCGTACGACGGGTGGTCCAGGTGACCGCCGGCGTAGCCGACCGCCGTCGCGGTGACACCCGGGAGCTTGCGAAACGCGTCCTCGACGCCCCAGAAGCACCCCGCGGCGAACGCAGCGAGCTCGTGCCCCGGCTTCGCGTGGAGCGGCGTGCCGTCACCTGCCCCGCCCGGGTCCGTGCCGACCTGGCGCTCGGCGTGCATGGGAGTCGACGCCGCACCCGGCGTCGCCGCGTGGTCCACCGCGTGCTCTGCCTCTGAGGCTGGCTCCGCGCTTGCGGCGGCGTCGACCGTCGAGGGCAGACATCCCGCGCTCATCGACGCTGCGAAGCCGAAGATCGCGAGGGCGGAGAACCGGAACGAGCGGGGCGTTTGCATCGAGGGCTCTACGCACCAAGCGGGCGGCGGTTTCGCGCCCTGACCGTGCGCGTCGGCTACCCTCTTCGGCTATCCCAGGCTGCGACGCTCGAAGCAGTCTGCCGGAACCTTGCGCTTCTTTCGTATGAGCGCGGTTCGATCGACGAACGTCGTGGTGACCGGATCGTGATAGCCGCTCGCGTCGGGGAGGGTCTCGTCGGCCTGTCGATAGTGGTGGACGATGCGCGCCATCAAGAGCTCGCGAAGGTACTTCCCGACGAGCGACGCGATAGAGACCAAGCGATCGTGCGCGTCGGCGTCCATGACGAACCGCAGCTCTCCGACGCCAGGAAAGAAGTACGCGCTCTTCTCGCGTTTCTCGGCCAGGATTGAGACGAGGCGCCCGCTCAGGGGACCGAACGCGGGCTCGTATTTCATGAGACCGCCGACCTTGCCGCAGACCGCGAGGACGTCGCCACCTGCCCGTTCGCGGAAGCCCATGATCAGGCGCTCCATCTGGTGGAGATCAACGTGGAAGCGTGATTTGCCGCGATCGATCTCCGTGTTCAGGTGCTTCGTGCAGACGATCGCGCTCTTCGCAGCGATCAGCCGAACGCCGGACGCGTCGAGCTTCGCGAGGTCTTTGCGGACGTCTCGAAGGAGCGCGGCCTCGGCGACGAAGGGCTCGGTCGTGTGACCCCAACACTGGTGCTGAACGTGCTCGGGACAGCGCGCCGTGAGCGCGTCTGCCGTGTCGAACGAGATGGCTCGAACGAGCGCGTCCGGGCTCGACGCGTCGTGTCCGTCTCGCTCGCAGAGGACGCGCGACCACGCCTCTCCTAGGGCGATGTCGCCGTGCTTCATGAGATCTTTGCTGTCGCCGATGCGAGCCTTCATGCTGCCGCGAGCCTTCTTCTCGACAGTCTTGTGGCCCTTCTCGTCGACCTCTGCGAGGACCGCCGTCACCAGCATGGGCCCGAGACGCGGACCGAGCCCGTTCTCGTCGGCGCCGATTCGATAGCGAACGGTCATAGCGTCGTCACCGAAACGACCTCTTCGTACGTCGTCTCGCCCGCGAGCATCTTCCTGATGGCGCTCGCTCGGAGCGTGAGCATGCCGTCCTTCTCTGCCTCTGCCTTGACGGAGGCCTCGTCTGCGCGATCGTGGATCATCTTGCGGAGCGTCGGCGTGACGCGGAACAGCTCGACGACGGCGGAGCGCCCTTTGTAGCCGGTCATTCGGCAATCGGCGCAGCCTTTGCCATATCGAACCAGGATGGCGCCTTCGCTCGCGTCGAGCTCGAGCGTCGCGACCTCTGCGTCGTCCAGGACGCGCTCGGCGGCGCACGCAGCGCAGACGCGGCGCACGAGCCGCTGCGCCATCACACCCACGAGCGTCGACGCCAAGAGGAAGTCCTGAACACCGATGTCCAACATGCGCGTGACGGCGCTCGCCGAGTCGTTCGTGTGCAGCGTCGAGAGCACGAGATGGCCAGTCAGCGCGGCCTGGATCGCGTGACGAGCCGTGTCGAGATCCCGAATCTCGCCGACCATGATGACGTCGGGATCCTGGCGCAGGATCGTCCGAAGCACCTCGGCGAAGCCGAGGCCGATCGCCGGCAAGATCGCCGTCTGGTTGATGCCTTCGAAGACATTCTCGATCGGATCTTCGATGGTCGTGATGTTGATGTCCTCGGTCGCGAGCTTGCGTAGCGCCGTGTACAGCGTCGTCGACTTGCCCGAGCCCGTCGGCCCCGTGACGAGCAAGATGCCGTGCGGGAGCGAGATGAGCTCGTCGAACACGGCGCGGTCTCTGTCGAAGAACCCGAGCTTGGAGAGGTCGTCCTGCACCAAGTCCGGATCGAAGAGCCGCAGGACGAGCTTCTCGCCGAACGCGACGGGCAGCGAAGAGACGCGGACCTCGACCGGCTTCGACTCGAACTCGATCTTCATTCGCCCATCTTGGGGACGGCGCTTCTCTGCGATGTCGAGCCGGCTCAGCGTCTTGATGCGGCTGACGACGGCCTTGTGCACGGCCGGCGGAAGCTCTCCGACGACGTGGAGCGCGCCGTCGATGCGAAACCGGATTAGGCCCCTCGCGCGCTTCGGCTCGAGGTGAATGTCGCTGGCCCGTTGGCCGAGCGCGTAGCGAAATAGGTAATCGACGGCGTGAACGACGTGCTCGTCGCTGGCCTCGATCTCCTGCTCGCTCTTCATCTTGACGAGCTGCTCGAGGTTGCCGATGTCGATGCCGACCGCGATCTGCTTTTCTGCGCGCTGGACGGACTGACGGAAGCCGTAAAACTCGGTGATCAGTCGATCGATGTCCGATTTGGACGCGACGACGAGCTCGATCTGCTTCTGGGTGACCCGCTCGACGGTCTCTTGCGCGAGGGCGTCGAACGGATCGTGCGTCGCGATCGTGAGCTTCGTGCCCTGCTCTGCGATCGCCAGGTACCCGTGCTTCTTCGCGAACGGCTTCGACACGGTGCGGACCGCGAGGTCGGCGTCGAGCTTGAGCGGGTCGAGCTTCACGTAGGGGACGCCGGCGAGCTTTGCCCAGGTCTCGGTGACGACGTCCTCGCGCAGCGTCTCGCCTTCATCGCCCTTCTCGCCGAAGGCGAGGAAGAGCTCGACGGTCGTGATGGACGGAGGAGCGGTCTGCTGCGACGGCGGCCCGAGCGCGCGATGTTCGGCCAGGCGGCCGCGGACGACGGCGGCGCGCTGGGCGTCGGCGCCCTTCACGACGGCCGCGGCGCGCTCTTTCGAGAGCAGTCCTTCGCGCACGAGCGCGTTGCACAGCTCGGCGAAGGTCGGGGGCTTCCGCGTTCCACGGTCGACGGGGGCGGGGGCGCGGACGGTCACGACTCAGGGCTAGCAGGTTCGTGTAGCCGGGGGGAGTCGGCCGGAAACGTCTCCTCTATCATCCGCCGCCATGACGACGATGGATCCCGCGCGCTTCGCGTCCGCCGCGGCACGCTTCCGAGCCTTCTTCGACGAGGTACGCGGCGCGTTCCTCGAGCGCGAAGACGTGCTTTCGCAGATGGCGTTCGCGCTGCTCTCGAAGGAGCACGTGCTCCTCGCCGGGCCGCCCGGGACGGCGAAGAGCCAAATCGTCGGCGCGGTCCTCGGCCGAATCGTCAGCGACGACTCCAAGAGCCCGAGCCTCTTCGCGCGCCAAATCACCGAGAGCACGGTGCACACCGATCTCGTCGGCCCGATCGATTTCAAGAACCTGACCGAGACGGGGAGGACCACGCACTTCACCGACGAAGGCATGCTCGGCTCAGTGCACGCGTTCCTCGACGAGGTCTTCGACGGGCGCGACATGCTCCTTCGTTCGGCGCTCAACGTCCTTCAAGAGCGCGAGCTGAAGCAGGGCGGCACGGTGACGAAAGGCCGCATCGAGTGCGCCGTGATGACGAGCAATCGCTACGTCTCGGACGTGCTCGATCAATCGCGTGAGACGCTGCTCGCGTTCGTCGACCGGATCGCGTTCATCGGGTTCGTCCCGCGCGGCTTCGCAGACCCGTCGAATCTGCGCGCGGTCCTTCGAAAGCGCGTCGCAGGCGCGGGCGGGCAGAGGCTCGACGCGCTGCTCACCCTGCAAGACGTCGACGTGCTGCAGGCCGCGGTCGACGAGGTGTTCGTGGCGCCGGAGATCGCCGACGCGCTCGCGACGCTGCTCGGCTCGCTCGACGCCGAAATGGCTTCGGCGCGGCGCGCCGATCCGGCGTTCTCTCCGACGCGATACATCTCGACGCGCACGGCCGTTCGCTGCGGCGCCATTCTTCGAGCCGCCTGCGTCTACGACAAGATCTTCCGCATGCCGGACCGTGAGCTCGAGGTCGAGCCGCGAGATCTCATGTCGCTTCGGCTCCATCTGCTGCTCGCGGGGCCGTCACGCGACGAGATCGAGAAGCTTCTCGCGATCGAGGTCGACCCGCTCGAGAAGCGACAGCTCATGATCATGCGCACCGAGCGCGAGATCTTCGAGGCGTGCTTCGGCAAGCTCGGGGTGATCAAGCCGACGAGGCGGCCCTTGGCACCGAAGAACGCGGCGCCGATCGAAGGCGACGCGGACGCTACGGGAACGGAAGAGCCATCGCCGCCAAAAGGCGTGGCGGCGGCGGCGACGATCGCGCAGCTCGCGGCGAGGGGCGAGATCGACCGACGGGTGCGCCAAGTCAAAGACGCCGAGCTCGCGCAGGATCTCGTGACGCTCGCCAGCGCGACGCGCGAGCTCGCGAGCATGTCGAGAGAGGGGGCGCCGTTCGCTGAGATCGCGTTCGACGGCTTCACTCAGGCCACGGCCGCGCTCGAGATGGTGGCGCTTCGAAGCGCGACGAGCGCGGCCACGACGAGCGGGACCCTGCTCCAATCGACGGCGAAGGTCGTCGAGCTGGCGGGGCTGCTCGACGAAGGACGGGCGTCGAGCCAGAAGACGGCCACGTTCATGCGTCGGCGCGCCCTCTCGATGGTCGACGACGCGATCGCCCTCGCGGGCTCGGGCGCTGCGTTTCGCGGGGCGGCCGGCGACGGCGATCCGACAGAGGCCACCTCGAAGCGGCTCGACGATCTGAAGCGTCTGATGGCGCAGCGGCGGAGCCTGTTGAAGCACGGAAACCCGGATGGCGCGGCGGACGATGGTCTGGTCCGCGCGTTCGAACGCGTCGAAGAAGAGCTCGTCGCGCTGTGGTCGGGCGCGTTCGCGCGCTCGTTCGCGGGCAAGAGCGGCGACGATCGCACGCTCGACGGCATCCTCGAGGCGCTGCGACCCGAGCTCGGGCGCTTGCGTCAGATCGATCAACTGCTCGAAGAGGTGGTGGGTCGCCCGACGCGCGTGCTCGACAAGGTCGCGGGTCCACGGCTCGGCGTGCTCGCGCAGTCTGCGCTCGAGAAGACGCGCCCAGGCGATCGCGTCGCGTTCGTGAGCCAGGTCGGTGTGCTGCTCGAGACGCTGACCGAGTTCGGTCTGCGTCGATCCGTCGACGTCGGCGGCTGGCTGACGCATGCGGCGAGCGCGCTCGTCGCCGCAGAGCCGGCTCCGCGGGACGAAAAGCCTGGCGGCTTCGACCGCAAGCGCTTCTTCGCGATGCGCGGGGCCGAGCAGCGGACGCCGATCGCCTGCACGCTCGCAGAGGTCGCGCTCCTCGTCGCTCCAGAGCTCGCGGCCTCCGAGGACGCCGCGATGGACTGCGTCGCGGCGGCGATCGACGGCCTCCCCGACTCCGTGAAGGACGGGGTGGCGCGACACGATCTGGCGCGGATCGAGCGCTCGGTCGAATACTTGGAGCGTTGGTGGGCGTCGCTCGACGTCACGTCGGTGTCCGTGCTCGTCAAGTCCGAGATCCTGGACGTCCTCTGGGACGACGCCGCGCTCGCGCGCTTCAGCGTCGAGGCGCGCCTCGTCGAAGAGGCGGTCCCCGGCGCGAGAGAGGCCGCGAAGGCGCTGCGCGCGCGGCTCGACGCGCTGAACGTGAAGGCGCACGCCGCCAGCGTCGCGATCCTCGAGGCGCGCGCGGCGGAAGATTGGCGCCGCGTCGCGGCGAAATCGTGACCGAAGACTCGGACGCGATCACGGCGGCGAGGACGGCGACCTTCGCGCGCATCGATCGGATGTTCTCCGAGCCGACGAAGGTCGGCGGAGCCGCGGCGAGGCTCTTCAGTCCTCTCCTGAGGGTCGTCGGATGGCAGGCGAAGTTCGCGACGAAGGCCGTCGGAGAGCTGCTCGACGGGCTCTCGGAGCCCGAGGAGCGCGGCGCACGGCTCGCGGCAGCCAAGACCGAGCTCGAGCGAAACCTCACCCAGGCCGAGCGCGCCTGCGCCGTGCACGGCTACGTCCCGACGGCGCACGCGTCGTGGCTGCATCGCGTCGCCGACGTGCTCTTTCGGATCGAAACGCTCGACGCGAAGAGCCAGCATCGCGTCCTGGCGGGGATCGACCGCACGCGGGTGCTGCCACCGCTCACGCTGGCGACCGCAGAAGGCGACGGAGACGACACGCAGGAACCGTCGAAGCCCGAAGATTCGGCGACCGGACAGGCGGCGCGCCTCATCGAGCTCGAGCTCGCGGCGATCGATCACATCACCGAGGCGGCGCGCGCCGAGACGCGATTTCTCGAGAGGCGGCGTCGACTCTTCGAGGGCGCGCGTCGGCTGCTCCTCGACGCGAGCGCGGCGCTCCGGCTCGATCCGGAGGGCGTCCGCGCACGCGAGCAGAACCTCGCCGCCGAGATCGTGCGTGTCGACCGACTCCAGGCAGCCGGCGTGTCCCCGACCGTGTCGCTCGCCTACCAGGCGAAGCAAGCGCTTCGGCGCGGCGACCGCGAGAAGCTCTATGCCGCGCTGGTCGCGCTCGACGGGTTCGCGGTATCACGCGGAGACGCGGGCGTCGCCGCACGCACCGGGAGCGCGCTCGATCTCCTCTCTGGGAAAGAGGGCGCGTTCACCGAAGGCGCTGACGCATCTACTACGCGAGCAGCCAGCCTGGAGCGCAGCGCCGAAGAGATGTTCGGCGCCGACGTCGTCCGGACGCTGAAGCAGACGTACGCCGCGACGCATCGGCGACACGAGCTCGGCGGCGCTCCGGGAGAGGACAAGGAGCTGAGTCGCCTGGCGCTCGAGTATCTCGCGCCAGGGTCCGAGACCGCGGCGCTGAGCGCGCTCGTCTCGGTGGACGGATGCTTCGAGGTCGGGGCATCGCTCGCTCCGATCCGCGCGACCGAGATCGAGATCCACGCGCGCCTCGTCCATTGGCCCACGCCGGAGATGTTGCTCGTTCACGCGACCGAGCCCGCCGATCTCGTGCACGCGGCGATCGACGATCCGCGCCGGATGCTCATGGATCTCGCGACCGGTCGACTCCTCACCCGAAGGTTCGTGGCGCGCACCGAACGCAAGGTCGAGCGCACGCGCCTCGTCGGAGAGGCTCGGATCTACGTGCTCGACGCGTCCGGCTCGATGCTCGAGCAGGGCATCGGGGGCTCGCGCGCGAGGATGCGGGACGCGATCCTCATCGCGGAGCTCGCGACGATGCTCCAGCGTCAACGCGCAGAGGAGCGGTCGACGCGGCTGAGCTTCTTCTATCGGTTCTTCACGAAGCGACTCGGCGAGGTCGTGAAGGTCACGACCCCGAACGAGGTCATCGCCGCGATGGGCGACATCGTCGGGACGACGCGCACGGGCGGGACGGACATCCAATCTGCGCTGCTCTCGAGCTTCCAGCTCATTCGCGACGCGCGAGCGCAAGATCCGGATCTCGCACGCGCGAGCATCGTCCTCGTCACCGACGGGCAGGCTCCGGTGGATCCGGAGCTCTTGCGACGCGCCCGGGAAGAGGCGCACGACGTCGCGATTGGCGTGAGCGTGATCGCGCTCGGCGAGGAGAACCCCGTGCTGCGCGACCTGGTCGCGCGCCAACGGGCGCGGGGCGAGCGCGCGTTCTACCACTACGTCGAGGACGCTCGACTCGACGCGCTCTGCAAGGGGACGACCCTGGTCGGTCGTTCTCCGCATGGGAATCTGTCGGCGAACGAATCGAATGAATCTCTCGCCCTTGCGCTGGGAGACGTCGTCGTCGAGCTCGAGGATCTCGGTCGACAGGTGCGACGCGGCGCGACGGACGCGGACGAGACCGAGGGCGCGCGCGCGCTCGACGAAGCGGCCGCGCGCGACGTCGACGCGGTCGCACGCCGCTACGCGCGATGGTTTCCCGCGGTGACGAGCGACGCTCCGCCGACCGAGCCACCAGCGGAAGAGATTGAGGCGGACCTCGAGGCCACACGTGTCGTCCTCGCTTCGATCGCCGAGGTGGTCGGCGAGCTCGCGGGCGATCCCCTGCACAAGCGAGCCGACGCGATCGAGCTGATCGAGCGCCTGCTGCCCGACGCGCGGCTCACCCCTGGGCGCTACGCGGACATCGTCGCGTCCGAGTCGAGACGCCTCGCGGTGGCCCTCCGCGCGGTCCACACGGCGGTCTCGAGCGCCGAGGGGTTTGCCGCGTTCGACCAACAGCTCGGGGCGTCGCGGCGGCGCTGAACGCGGCTGGGGCAGACGAACGCCAAGCAGGAGGTCCTGCCGGACTGGCCTAGTTTCGCCCCATCGCTCCGCCACCTCCCTCCGTTCAGGTCTCCGTCGATCGAGTCGACACGCCGCGCGACTTCATGGACGATGGCTCGCAGATGGCGGCAGGAGAGGATGTCGCAGCGAGTCAGGCGTCGTCCGCGGAGCTCACCGCCATCCCCGACGCCGTCGCGTTCGGCACCGCGATCGCGCCCCTCGAGCCGAAGAAGCGCAGCGTCCGCAAGCTGCATGTGCTGCTCACCGAGCTCGACCCGGCGGTCGATCTCATCGCGCTCGAGATGTCGACCATTCGGCTCGGAGACTGGGTCCGCGCAGGAGGCGAGTCTCCGCGGCTCGAGGGCGCGCCGCTCGTCGAGGCGCCTCAGATCCGACGCCTCCGTGTGTTGGTCGTCGCGCTCGAGTCCTTCCCGTTCGCGCGCGCGAAGCTCGGCATGGTGCTCCACGAGCTCTTGGTCGAGCAATCTGCGCTGCCGTTCTTCGCGAAGACGGGAATCCCCGGCGATCGAGGCCTCTTGGCAGAGACCGTCGACCGCGTGTCGAGGCGGCTCATGCCGCAGCCCATCGACGAGCAGGACATCACCGAGCTCATCGCGCGCATGTTCCCGCGGACCGCCGATCCGACTTGGATCGCAAAGATTCCCCCGGAGCTCGCGCAACGTTTCGTCGATATCCTGAGAAGACCGGTGGGCGGCGGCGATGGGCGCGGCTCGATGCAATCGATCTCCGGGACCTCGGATTTCTCGCTGGGCGCCGTCCCGGAAGATCCGCGCGCGTCCTCGGCGGCGTCCTCGCTGCGTCAGCGCAGCTTGTGGTCGCCGCTCCGCGTCGCGTTGCTCGACGCGATTTTGCTCCTCGCCTCGCGCGTCTCGGCCGCGGGTCTCTCGGACGAGATCCGGGCTCGCAGCCCCAAGGTCTCGCTCCGCGAATCGCCGTTCTTCAAGCTCCCGAGGAGCATCGATGCCCTCTTGGCGACACATCGCGCCGACCTCGAAGAAGCGACCGCATGGGCCGACGACTGCCGCGCGCTCGTCGCAGAGTGCCGTGAAGCGACGCAGGCGGTCTTCGATCACCTCGAGCAGGCGGGCGTCAGCGTGGACGTGGTCTATCGTCTCGAGCTCATCGAGAAGAGCCTCGTCCGCATCGAGCTCTTGCTCGAGCTCCTCGTCCCGCAGCCGAAACCCAAGCTCGCCGGCGGCGCAACGCACCTCCTCTCGGAGCTCCTGGTCGAACGGCTGCGACAGCGGAGCCTCGTCGACATCGTTCGGACGAACACGCGGCTGCTCGCACGAAAGGTCATCGAGCGCGCCGGGAGCAGCGGCGAGCACTACATCACGACGACACCCGGCGAGTGGCTGAAGATGCTGCTGTCTGCCGCGGGCGGCGGCGTGCTCACGGCGGGGACCTGCGTCGCCAAGGGCACGCTCGCCGCGCTCAAGCGGCCACCGCTCCAAGACGGACTGCTCAGCGTCACGAACTACGCGGGCAGCTTCCTCTTGATGCAGTTCTTCGGCTTCACGCTCGCGACGAAGCAGCCGAGCATGACGGCCGCGGCGCTCGCGGGGGCCATCAAGGGCGACTCGAAGGAGCACAAGCAGCTCGTGACGACGATGGCCCGCCTCGTCCGGTCCCAGCTCGCGGCCGCGATCGGCAACGTCGGGTTCGTGATCCCGACGGCCATCGCCGTCGACTACTACTTCACCTCGGCGCGGGGCGCGCACGTGCTCACGCCCGAGTACGGCCACCACTTCCTCGAATCGATGCAGCCAGCGACCGCCGCGCCGTTCGCGGCGCTGACGGGGGTGATCCTCTGGGCCTCGAGCATCGCGGCCGGCTGGCTCGAGAACTGGGCCGTGTATCGCAGGCTCCCCGAGGCGATCGCGGAGCATCGAATCCGCCGCATCATCGGCCGACGCGCCACCGAGTGGGCGTCGAGGGTCTTCTCTCGGAACATCGCCGGCATCGGAGGCAACGTCTCGGTCGGCGTGATGCTCGGTCTCACGCAGACGTTCGGCACGTTCGTGGGTCTGCCGCTCGAGGTGCGCCACGTCACGCTCTCGACCGGCACGCTCACGTACTCGGTCCTGAGCATGGGCACCGAGACGATGCACACCCCCGAGTTTCGCTCGGCGCTGCTGGGCATCCTCGTCACGCTCACGTTGAACCTCGGTGTCAGCTTTCTCCTGGCCATCGTGGTGGCGTTCGGCGCCCGCGAGGTATCCTTCTGGCAAGCGATGCGATTGCTCTCCACGCTCGTCGTCGGTTTCGTGAAGAGCCCCCTCCAGTTCTTCCTGCCGATTGGGGACAAGGGCGCTCCCGCGTCCCCGGGTCATGGCCACTGAGCGG
>Ga0164241_10005808_pt1 | contig 11411 bp, 8 predicted proteins | sample OricomyardsoilBY_FD_108780 | JGI IMG/M metagenome (GOLD analysis project Ga0164241, IMG submission 108780) | Backyard soil microbial communities from Emeryville, California, USA - Original compost - Back yard soil (BY) | ecosystem: Environmental > Terrestrial > Soil > Unclassified | place: USA... | reverse complement strand
CATAGCGCCTCGCTTGGCTTTAATTTAAATAATACAGATTATTTTTTTGAAGCGCCCCTGCCAAAAGATTTAAGGGCGCTTCTGCAACAGTTAAGAAAATTGAGCTGAAAACCTCTACAGGCACCTACAAACCTATGTCATTACCACTACCATAATCAACAAATAAAGAATGAATTCAATTGCTTTTGTTGACACAGAGATTGAGCCGGAAAGCCAGAGAATCCGTGACATTGGAAGTATAAAGGATAATGGCAGTTCTTTTCATTCAAATTCAATTGTAGGGCTCAGTGAATTTCTTAAAGGGTCACAATTCATTTGCGGGCACAACATTTTTAACCACGACTTAAAATATATTCAGAAAGCCGTTACTGATGCAGGAATAAATTCCAACAATGTCATTGACACTTTATTTCTTTCTCCCCTCTTATTTCCAACCAAACCATATCATGCACTTGGGAAAGATTATAAATCACAATTTGAAGAATCAAATTCTCCTTTGAATGATTCAATCATAACCAAAGACCTTCTCTATGAAGAAATTTCTGTTTTCAATCTACTTGACAATTCTTTAAAACAGATTTTCTATTTACTATTGAATAATAAAAAGGAGTTCCAATCCTTTTTTAATTTCATTGCATATAATAATAATACATCAACCCTTGAAAAATTAATCCGGGAAAAATTCAATTCTGAAATTTGTGAATATGCAGGCATTACCAAGATAATTTCTGACTACCCAATTGGATTAGCTTATTGCTTAGCCCTTATAAATTGCCAAGACCGCCCTTCAATTACACCACGCTGGGTTCTTAAAAATTATTCAGAAGTTGAACGGATAATGTTTTTATTAAGGAATAAGCCATGTCTTAGTGGTTGTGAGTATTGTAATCAGGCGTTGGATATTCACAAAGGGCTTAAAAGATATTTCGGTTTTGATTCTTACAGGACTTATGCTGGCGAACCCCTGCAAGAGAACGCTGTAAAAGCAGCAGTTGACAACAAATCAATCTTAGCAGTGTTCCCAACCGGTGGCGGTAAGTCAATCACATTCCAGGTTCCTGCGTTAATGAGTGGAGAAAATGAAAAAGGATTGACTGTTATTATTTCCCCATTGCAATCATTAATGAAAGACCAGGTTGATAATCTTGAAAAAAAAGGAATTACACAAGCTGTTACAATAAACGGTTTGCTCGATCCCATTGCAAGAGCTGAGTCAATTAAAAGAGTTGAAGATGGTTTAGCATCTATTCTCTACATCTCGCCTGAATCATTGCGTTCAATAACAATTGAAAGATTACTATTGGGAAGAAAAATTTCTCGTTTTGTTATTGATGAAGCCCACTGCTTTTCATCATGGGGACAAGATTTCAGGGTTGACTATTTATACATCGGCGATTTCATCAAATCAATCCAGGAAAAGAAAAATCTTGAAGATGGTATCCCTGTTTCCTGCTTTACTGCGACTGCAAAACAAAAAGTCATTGAAGATATTAGAAACTACTTCAAAGAAAAACTTTCAATAGAATTAGAAATTTTTAGCTCCAAAGCGTCGAGGACAAATCTTCAATACAAAGTTTTTGAAAAAGGTGATGAAGAAGAAAAATATAATACTGTGCGAGATTTGATTGAAGAAAAGGCTTGCCCGACTATCATCTATGTTTCACGAACACGCAAAGCATACAAACTTTCGGAAAGATTAACGGAAGACGGATTTATTGCAAAGCCGTATCATGGTAAGATGGATGCGAAAAAAAAAACAGTAAACCAAAATGCTTTCATATCGGGTGAAATTCCAATCATGGTTGCGACTTCAGCTTTCGGGATGGGAGTTGACAAGGACAATGTGGGAATGGTTATCCACTATGACATTTCCGATTCCTTAGAAAACTATATTCAGGAAGCCGGCAGAGCAGGGCGCGGTGAAAATATCACAGCCGATTGTTATGTATTGTTTAACGAAGAAGACCTCAGTAAACATTTTATACTGCTCAATCAAACCAAACTTGGTATCAAAGAAATTCAACAGGTTTGGAAAGCAATAAAAGATAATACTACAAAGTTTAAATCAAAGCTTTCAAGTTCAGCATTGGAGATTGCACGGAAAGCAGGTTGGGATGATAACATTGTTGAGATTGAGACAAGAGTAACAACCGCAATTGCCGCGTTGGAAGATGCCGGCTATTTGAAACGGGGGCAGAACATGCCAAGAATTTTTGCAAACAGCATTTTATCAAAAACGGCACAGGAAGCAATTGAAAAAATAAATGCTTCACAACGATTTAATGAGAAGCAGAAGGAGAAAGGAATCAGAATTATTAAAAAACTTTTTTCCAGTAAAACCAAAAAACAATCAAACGATGAAGAAGCCGAATCACGAATCGATTACATCTCCGACCATTTGGGAATTGTAAAAGAGGAAGTGATAAACATTGTGAACCTGCTTCGGGAGGAAAAGATATTAGCTGATGCGAAAGATTTAACCGCATTTATCAGGAAAGGCGAAAACAAAAACGGTTCACTCAACATTCTTAAGACATTCAGCAAACTTGAAAACTTCCTTTTGCCAATCTTTCAAGAACAGGAAAAAACATTTCACATAAAGGAGCTAAACGAAGAAGCGGAGAAAAAAGGTTGTGAAGATGTAACGCCAAACAAGATTAAAACCATAATCAATTTTTGGGCAATCAAAAACTGGATTACGCGACACAATGAAGGATATTCAAAGAATCATATTGTAGTGCGTTACCTTCATCCGAAAGAAACGCTGAGAGAAAAATTGGAGAGCCGACATGAGTTGGCAAAATTTATTGTTGAATTTCTCTATGAAAGAAGCAACATTAACATTGCCGAAGATGAAATTGAAAAAAGAGAAGTTTTAGTTGAATTTTCCGTTCACGAATTGAAGGAAAAGTTTGAGAAGCGCTCCGCTCTTTTTAAAATGAAAATTACTCTTGATGATGTTGAAGATACTCTTTTTTACCTGTCAAGAATTGATGCAATAAAAATCGAAGGCGGTTTTTTAGTCGTATATAACCGTCTAACTATTGAGCGGGTTGAGCAAGACAACTATAAGAGATACACAAAAGATGATTATCAAAAGCTTAATCAGTTTTACGAAAACAAGGTTCAGCAAATTCACATCGTTGGTGAATATGCCAAGAAAATGATTAGCGACTATAAAGATGCTTTACAATTTGTAGAAGATTACTTTCAATTAAATTATAACTCCTTTCTTAAAAAATATTTCCCAGGGAGCAAGCTGGATGATCTTAAACTCAAAATGACTCCTACTAAATTTAAACAGTTATTCGGAGAGCTTTCACCAACACAATTAAGAATCATAAAAGATAATGAAACAAAATACATAGCTGTTGCGGCCGGGCCAGGAAGCGGCAAAACAAGGGTATTGGTTCACAAATTAGCATCGTTGCTTTTAATGGAAGATGTGAAACATGAACAGTTACTTATGGTAACTTTTTCAAGGGCTGCTGCAATTGAATTTAAAAAGCGATTACTCAAACTTATTGGCAACGCAGCGAATTATGTTGATATAAAAACATTTCATTCTTATTGCTTTGACTTGTTGGGTAAAGTTGGAAGCATAGATAAATCTGCCTTAATTCTCAAAAACACAGTTGAAAAAATAGAAAACAAAGAAGTTGAAATCAGCCGAATTACAAAAACTGTTTTGGTAATTGATGAAGCGCAAGATATGAGTGAAGATGAATTCGTATTGATAAATATGCTGATGGCCAAGAATGAAGAAATGAGGGTGATTGCAGTTGGTGATGACGATCAAAATATTTATGCATTTAGAGGATCAGATTCAAAATATTTACAACAGTTTATTACAGACAATCAAGTGACTAAGCATGAACTTATAACAAATTACAGAAGTAAAAGTAACCTGGTGGCTTTCACAAACCAATTTGCTGAAACGATTCAAAATCGCTTAAAGGAAACTCCAATTATTGCCAACCAGGCAGACAATGGAAAAATTAAGATAGTGCATTACGCAAGCGAAAATCTCATTACTCCTTTGGTGAATGACATTCTTTCAACAGGACTCGCAGGCACCACTTGTGTTCTTACAAAAACAAATGAAGAAGCATTGCAGATAACTGGCCTGCTCTTGAAAAAAGGTATGCAGGCAAAATTGATTCAAAGCAATGATGGTTTCAGTTTGTATAATCTTTCGGAAGTTCGTTTCTTTTTAGATCAACTGAGTTTGGGAGACGATGTATTTATTATCAGCGATGAAATTTGGATAAATGCAAAAAGAGAATTGAAAAATAAATTTCAGCGCAGTAACAAAAGGGAGCTATGCAACAAAATCATTGAAGATTTTGAAGCAACCAATCCAAAGAAAAAATACAAATCTGATTTAGAAGTGTTCATTAAAGAATCGAAGCTTGAAGATTTCTTCAGTGAAAATGGAGAAACAATTTTTGTGTCTACGATTCACAAAGCAAAGGGAAAAGAGTTTGATAATATTTTCATCATGCTTGATAACTTCGATCCTGTAACTGATGAAAAAAAGCGACAACTGTATGTTGCCATGACAAGAGCAAAACAAAATTTGACGATTCACTTAAACGGAAATTATCTTGACAATATTACAGCAGAAAATTTAGAAAGAGTTGAAGATATAGTAACACATTTACCGGCAAGCCAGTTGGTAATACATCTGACATATAGCGATATTTGGCTTGACTATTTCATAAACAAACAATACCTTATATCTGCATTGAGAAGCGGAGATATGCTGACAATTAACGGAGGCGAATGCAAAAATTCTAGCGGACAATCTATATTGAAGTTTTCAAGACCATTCCTTAATACGATTGAAACATTGAATCAAAATGGGTTTCAATTAAAAGAAGCAAAAGTGAATTTCATTGTTTACTGGAAGAAAGAAGACACAGTACAAGAAGTAAAAATTATTTTGCCAGAATTATATTTTGAGAGGATAAATTAAGGAATGCTTGTCATTCAGGTTGACACAGCATTGCAGAACACGCACCGCTCAATTCATTTTCTTTTTAAGGCTGCTTACCTGTTCCTGCAAATTATTTACCAGGCCTGCAAGCTGGTTCACATCCCAGCGTTGTTGTGTATTGGCTTTGGTAATGATCATTTGTGCTTTCCACACTTCAAGAATTTCATCGGGATTTACATTATACGGTTCATATTGGGGGTTATCACTGATCAGGGTAAGCTTGTTTTTATAGCGGTTATTTTTCATGATCCGCTTATAAACAATTCCTTCATTTTTTGAAACAACGATATAGGTGTTGTTAGCTTTAATATCATCCATGGCATCAACTCTTTCACCAACAATTACGCTGCCGCTTGGCGTGGGCAACATACTGTCTCCAACTATTTCAAAAGCACGATACTCACCTGGCGCAAGCATGGGCAGGGTGAAAGTGTTCAATTCATCAATAAATTCAGGATCGGCATAACCTGCCAAATACCCTGCTGCAGCTTTTACAGGTACAAACTGAATTTCATTAATATTACCCTGCAGTTTTAATTGCCTGCGTTTGTCAATATAAGTTCCGCCTTTTTTGAGGGAAGACAGGTCTTTCAATAATAATTCATCAAGGCTTAGTTTAAAAATGCTGCAGAGGTTTTCAAGCACATCAAGCCTTGGCTCCGCACGTTCTTCTTCGTAAGCCCCTACCAATGAACGCTTGATCTTTAATTTATGTGCAAATTCTTCCTGCGTCCATCCACGCAGTTTACGAAGATGTTTCAAATTTTTCCCGGCATAACTCATAGCTAACTGATTTAGCATGCAAAATACTAATTATTTTAGTTAAATCAAATTTCCAGATACGTATTTTTTTTGCTGTTTGTAAATTATTAAACAGCAATAAGGATAAAATAAAAAACCATAGTACAGGTAAACTGCACTATGGTTAAGGATCAAGGGATTAAGGATTAAAAATTCAGGCTTTGGCTGTTTTCTTTTCGCCCAGCATCAATACTTCATTTATCTGTACTTCGGTAACATATCGTTTAATACCCTCTTTATCTGTATAGTTGCGGTTGATCAACTTGCCTTCAACAGCTATCTCACTGCCTTTAACCAGGAACTGTTCAGCAATTTCTGCCACCTTACCCCAGGCAACTACATTGTGCCATTGCGTTTCGGTTACTTTTTCGCCTTTAGTGCTGCGATAGGTCTCGCTGGTGGCCATACTGAAGCGTGCCATTTTTTTACCACTTTCCAGTGTGCGTATTTCCGGGTTATTGCCAAGGTTACCAATTAGCTGAACTTTGTTTTTAAGTGCGTACATAAAATTGTTTTTTGTAGTTTTTAATTTAATATTTCAATCATTGGGTGGCGCCTTGCCAATGACAACACAAAGATGAACCTGCTAAAAAGCGCTAGTCGGTTTTTATTCGTTTACTAACGTATGTACCCGTTTGTAAGCGATTGTCATAAGGTTAAATTCGGGATAGTTGATGAAAACTGCCAGAAAAAACGCTATTACAATGAGTTGTTATTGTAAGGATAGTAGTTCTTTGTAACAACAGGATTGTTTTTGTTTTGAGTGCACCAAAATTTTCAATTCACTCAACTCTCTTTTTTAGAACGGTGCAATGAAGTAGAGGTTTTTGGAGTCAAGCATTCATAAAAAGTGATAAAAACTCTTTGGCTATTTTTTTTCTTCTTTAATATTTTTATTTAAAATGATATATACTCTTTTATTATCCGAAATAAAATTATCAGGGTTATGATGTGCATACTTTGAACTCTTTTTTACAAGGTACTCTTTAGCTAAAACATATAATTTCTCAGCTGACTTGGATGAAACTACCCAATTTGAATATTCAAGTATCATTAAAGTTTGAAATTCATGTTTACCACCCAGATATAAATATTTTTCCGGAGTAAATTTTTTTTCACTTTTTGAAGAATTAAAAGTTGGTCCGAACAAAATTAAAGCGTCCATTTTGTCGCCTCCAGTGCCTGCTGAAAATGATAATTTTTTTATTTTTTCAATCTTTTTATATTTATCTGGTTTTATACTATAATGAATAGCTCCAAGGACGTACCCAACATATTCAATAATATCTTTTTTTGAAAAGTATTCTCCCTCGACAATAAAACTTTGATTTCCTATAAATTTTTCGATTGGATTATAAGTCAACTTTATTGGTGAAATAATAATGTTACCTTGATTTTTCTGACCACTTTTCTGTATAAAATCAAGATCAATTAAAGTATAATTATCAATTCGAACATCTTCTGATAACGAAACTAAAAAAGGAATGTAAACCCTTAAATTTTTAAGGTAATCTGAATAAAAAAGAGTTTTATCAACAAGAATATCATTTAAATAAATTTTTTCTCCCTTATTTAGAAAACTATTGAAAGCATTCAGATTTCTTGAATCAAGCAACCACTTTCGAAGTATTAAAGAATTCATGTTAATATCATAACTACTACTTTCAAAAGTTGTTAAAAGTAATTTTTCATAATCCAAAACAAAGTTCTCTATAAGCTCGATTTCCATGATTAAAAATATTAAAAATAGTATGAAATTTTAGGTAATCGCATTTGATTTTTCGATGTTAGTATCATCAACCCTTCAACCTCTTTCAACAAAAACTCCTTCATCTCACTATCAAAACAAGAACTCGATTTAATAAACTCATCAACCTCATCATCCGTTGGCCCTACATCAAATTCATAAAAAAACTGATCGTCTTTTGTTGCACGATATGCATCAATTGTTGGCGCAATTATTTCAGCAATCATTTGCCTTAGTTGTTTGCATGTTACCGTTCTCATCACTTCAAATTTTAAAACAACTTCCCCTGCGTATCTCCCGGCCTTTTAAATAAGCTCCTGTTTAAACTCCAGTCTTCTGCATTCATGCCATATAATTTTCCATACTTGCGGTATTGCTGTGCCACCAGTTGTGCAATCGGTCCTTCACCGCGCATGCGCACACCCCATCTTGTATCATTCACCTGCCCGTCATGGCTTTTTTCAATCAGGTGCCAAACTTTATCGGCACGTTCTGTAAAGTTTTTATACAACCAGTCGCGGAATAAAAATTTGATAGCGCCATTTAACCGTATAAAAGTATACGCTGTAAATGTGGCACCATTATCTCTCGCTGCTTTCATAATGCGCTGCATTTCGTGCTCATTCAAACCTGGTATCATCGGGCCCATCATTATGCCCATGCGCACACCGGCACTGCTTAATTCATTGATTACTTTTAATTTTTGTTTGGCTGTTGTGGTACGTGGTTCCATCACTCTTCTTAAATCTTCATTAAATGATGTTATAGAAACCATTGCCGATACAATATTCTTCCTGCCCATTTCGGAAAGCACGTCTTTATCTTTTAATATCCATGAATTCTTTGTAAGAATACCAACCGGCTGATTAAATTCATTACACACTTCCAGCATGCCGCGTGTTAACCGGTACTTTTGTTCTGCAGGCTGGTAACAATCGGTGTTGCCACTTAACATTAATTGCGTGGCATCCCATTTTGGGTGCATTAAAAATTTACGCAGCAACTGTGGCGCATTTTTCTTTACGATGATCTTTTGCTCAAAGTCCATGCCCGCGCTGTAACCCCAGTACTCATGCACGTTGCGGGCATAGCAATAAATGCAGCCATGCTCACAACCGGCATAAGGGTTCATGCTGTAACTCATGCCTACATCGGGGCTCTCTACTTTATTGACAATTGTTTTTACTTCCTGCTCCAGGTAAATAGTAGGCAAGGTTTTTTCTTCCCATTCATCTATTGCTTCAACATGTTCTTTACTTACTTCATTGATTAAGAATTTATTTCTTGTATTGTATTGTGCGCCACGCCCATGGTGGTATTGCGTTGCTTCTTCTTTTTCTGTTGGTTGTGGTTTTGCGTTGGGGTTATGTGTGATGTTTTTCATTAGTAAATATTTTAATTGTTCTTAATCACAAGAATTTTTTATTCTTTTCTTTCTCTTCTTTTGAATGCTTCGCATTCTATCTCTGTTCTTTTTCTCTTGAAAGAAAAAGAACCAAAAAGTTCAAGCACGGATGATATTTCAACACATCCGTGCACACGCCTTGATTGGACTTTGTAGTGATGATTATTCAGCTGTTGATCCCTGATGTTTAGGTACAACAACTTGTGTTTTTTCAAACCTTGTAAACAGCAGATGTTGGTGCATCAAATTGAAAAACACTAATAATCCTGTTAATCCATTAATCCTATAAATCCCGGTTCAGACATTGATGACTTTTCAGATGTTGCGCCTTGATGCTTATATTTAAACAGTGTTATTAAATGCAGCAATTCAAAAAATTTAAATGCCGTTATATCATTATATAAACCCCCTTCAAAATTGGGCACCCCTCTCCATTTTTGGAGAGGGGCCGGGGGGTGAGGTTTCAATAAAACCTTTGCGCCTTACCGTATTTATCTTTCTGGTTGAATTCGCTTTTGCTTTTTGTAACGAATAAACTTTTTTCAAGCACATGGATCACGCAGGTTACCACGCCCCAAACATTGTTGCGGTCGTCGAAATCGCGAAGCTGAATATTACTCATGCGTTTGTTGGCGCAAAGCAATTCCACAAAACTTGTGCTGCGTTGTATCCTGCGTACCAGCAGCTCGCCATCCAGCACAGCAACAATCAGTTTTCCGCTGTTTGATTTTATACTGCGGTCAACAATTAAAATGTCGCCGCTGAAGATGCCATCATCTATCATGGCATCGCCATTCATTCGAAAAAAAAATGTGGCGGGTTTGTTCATAATGAGTTGTTCATTCAGATCAATGCCGCGTTCCATGTAATCATCAGCTGCGGCGGCAAAACCGTTGGCATTGGCGGTTTTTGCCTGTTGCTGTGTAAAATTTTTACTGCCGCTGTATGCGGTATTATAAGTTACTTCCTTTTCCATATATATAGATTTTATTTTCCTAAAAATTTTAGTAAAACTAAACTAAAATATTTATCTTAGCATTTTAGTAAGTAATTTTTTAACGTGTTAAAACTTTTTATATGCAAAATGGGTTAGCATTTTCGTCTGCAGTAAACTTTGCCGTTCCGCAGTTTTACGAGTACTTGTTGGTGGTGCATCCTGACAAAGAAATTTTTGAACAGATAAAACAGGAAAAAGAAAATTTTTCTTCTACTTACAAAGTAAGTATTGCCAAAAAAACGTTGCCGCATATTACGGTAGCCAATTTCCTGGCAGGGGAAAATATGGAAGCAACGCTTATTAAATGGCTGTATAATATTATAAGTAACCGGCAGCGGTTCTCAGTGATGCTGAATAATTACAGCGGCTTTCCTTCCTCCAAAACCGTATATGCCAGGGTGCAGGACCATGAGCCATTCAGGCAGCTCGCCTCATCTTTAAAAATCATTGATCAATATGTAAGAGACAATGGCTTGCCGCGTGCCATCATTCTCAATCATCCGCATGTATCCATTGCACGAAGCCTGCAGCAGAATGTGTATGAAAAAGCTATGATGGATTATTCCCGCAAGACATTCAATGCCAGTTTTATGGTAGATGAGCTGGTTCTATTAAAGCGGCAGAATCAATATGATAAATGTAAACAGTTATGTGTTTTTAAACTTGGCGCAGCCTTGAATTAATTGTCTGAACCTGGATTTGTAGGATTGATGGATTAGCAGGATTCGTTAATACAAATTTTTATCATAAAAATTATGTTCTTTAAAGTTTAAGAAGATAAAAAATAAGGCAAGCTGTTGCACCTAAGCATCAAGGAACAACAGCTGAAGAATCAGCACTACTAAAGTCCAATCAAGGCGTAAGAACGGATGTGCTGAATATCATCCGTTCTTGAACTTTTGGTACTTTTCTTTCAAGAGAAAAGTACAGAGAAACCAAATGCGCAGCATTTGCAAAAAACATTTAGCACATATAAACTTCTCATTTTGGACATTTCAACCCTTTCCCTTTTTATATAAACAGAAATATGAAACGACGCATGATAATTTTTATCACTAGAGGTTATGCCGCGGAGTTCCATTCGAACATTGAAAAAATTAAAGGGCGTGAAACATCCATTTATCATACAGGAATATTTAAGCGAAGCGGAAGCAAGAGAAGAAAAACATGTATTACCTGCAGAATATTTGCTGGTATTGCAACCGCATGAAGTTTTATGGGATGAGATAAAATCTATTAAGCAAAAATTTGCAGAAGATTATAGTTGCGAACAGGCAAAGAAAGGATTGCCGCATATAACTCTTATCCGGTTCAAACAATTTCAGTCAACAGAAAATCATATCAGGCAATGGTTGCGTAATAACGCAAGAACTATGGCCCCGTTTAAAATTGAATTGAAAGATTTCGGCAGCTTTCCATCACACACTATTTATATAAACATTGTAAGTAAAGTGCAAATAAT
>Ga0164241_10005807_pt1 | contig 11415 bp, 6 predicted proteins | sample OricomyardsoilBY_FD_108780 | JGI IMG/M metagenome (GOLD analysis project Ga0164241, IMG submission 108780) | Backyard soil microbial communities from Emeryville, California, USA - Original compost - Back yard soil (BY) | ecosystem: Environmental > Terrestrial > Soil > Unclassified | place: USA... | reverse complement strand
TTTGTTTTATGATTGGCTTCTTGTTACTTTTATTGCGGGTAAATAGTCCCATATATTTATGAAGTTTTGTCACCTCAAAGGTAATATGGGCTATTTATCTTTTTTGACTTTCGGATGGTAGTGTATTCTAAAGATTCTAACGATGTTCAAAAAATATTTTTTTATATTAAAATAATAAGTGTAGTTTTAACATTTAATATAAATATCGTCCAAAATTAATAATTAATGCTGTAGAGTTGGAACTAATGATTGCTTGATACCCATTTTTGTTATGGGAATTTTTTTTCAATTTTTTTTAAGTGTTGGATTGACAGTTATTGCTTGAACTTACCGATTATTTAAATCATATTTTTCATGTTTAAACTTTTATTTTATGTATCAAAAAAAGCTATGCTTAAATTTACGGCGATTTAAAAAGCTGTATCTATCGTTGTTTATTCTTTTTGGCAGTTTTACAGCGGTGGTAGGGCAACGCAATGGTGTAGTCAAAGGTTCTGTACTTTCTGGGGAAAATAACAGGCCTCTTTCTCAGGTTTCTGTTTCAATAAAAGGAACCAAAATTGGTACCGTGACAGATAATGAAGGGAATTATTCTGTAAATGCTAACGAAAGTGACACACTTGAATTTCACTTTGTGGGTTTTGCAAAAAAGAGTGTGGCAGTTGGAACGAAATCGGTGATCAATCTTACGCTGGATCGAACTGCCAGTACACTTGACGATGTGGTTGTCGTGGGTTATGGTACTGTTAAGAAAAAAGATCTTACCGGATCAATTTCTGTCGTAAACGTAAAGGATGCGACAAAAACTGCTTCCTATGATATTGCGAAGCTTTTACAGGGTCAAGTAGCTGGTGTAACAGTACAAGGCTCAGGAGAACCAGGAGGTTTTGTGCAAATTAAAATTCGTGGCGTTACCACTTTTGGAAATAACAGCCCTTTGTTCGTTATAGATGGTGTACCACTAGATGCCCCTTATGATTTTTCTCCCGATGATGTTGCAAGTATGCAAGTCATAAAGGGGCCATCAGCAGCGGCTATCTATGGTTCCCGTGCCGCTACCGGCGTTGTAATTATTACAACAAAAGGAGGAAGATCGGGGCCACTTCAAATTCACTTGAACAGCTATTTTGGATTTCAAAATATTGCAAAGAAAATTCCTGTTACGAACAGTTCGCAGTATCAACAAATAACTTCTGCAGCCGAACTAAACGCAGGACTTACACTTGCTCCAGCTAATGATCCCACTAATCCTGATTATGTATCCAATATAAATACAGACTGGCAAAAAGAAGGCCTTAAGACAGGCACAATACAAGATCACAATTTAAGTCTGTCGGGCGGCTCAGAATCTATGACCTACGCTCTTTCTTTGGGATATTTTGATCAAACAGGCACCCAGGTGGGTCCTCAAAAATATAACAGGTATACCTTTAATTCCCGAATGTCGGGGCATAGAGGCAAATTCAGCTATGGGGCAAAGGCTGCGTATAGTCAATCTAGTAAAGGCAACTACGCAGCTACATCCAATCATGCAGTGTTCGGGGGAACCGTTACTAGTCTTTTAACGGCCATTCCCACAATGCCTGTTTATGATTCTACCCGTTTGGGAGGATATGGAGGAAGTGATCAGGTTAAAAACAGGGCCATATCTGCGAATGTAGTAGGTATCAATAATCTTGTAAATGATTATAACGACAGAAGCAGAATTCTTCTAAATGGATGGGGTGAATATGAAATAGCCAAGAATTTGAAATATAAATTGAATCTGAGCTACGACAGAACTGATTATAAGAACTTCCATTTCGAACCGCAGTTTGACATGGGCTTCTATTATCTTAATAATGAATATTTTTTGTCCCAGCAAACAGGAATTGCCGATACCAAGTTGATTGAGAATACACTTACTTATCAATTTAAAAGGGATAGACATAAAGTTGACTTATTAGCTGGCATGACTTATCAAGAGGACAATAATGCATGGATGCAAGGTACAGCCAGCGATACGACCACACTGCTTTTTCAGACTTTCGGCGCAATAGCTGATCCTTCAGTAAAAGGGATAACCAGCTATCAAGATGAAAGTGCCCTCGTATCATATCTGGGACGGGCTGATTACAATTATGATGATAGATATTTAGTCACTTTGAATTTCCGTAGAGATGGTTCATCAAGGTTTAGCCCGTTGAACAGGTATGGTAATTTTGCCGGTGTAGCCGCAGCATGGAACATATCTAATGAGAAATTTATCCAATTGCCGAAGGCGATCAGTAGTTTGAAATTAAGAGGCGGATTTGGAGAATTAGGCAATCAGAATTTTGGCAATTATTTGTATCAATCATTTATAGATGGGAGCGCAAATTATGTATTTAATAATGCTTTGGCGATTGGTGCTTCTACAGTTTCGGTCGCAGATCCATCTCTTAAATGGGAAACAACAAAAACGTCGGAGGCAGCTATTGATATGGGGCTTTTAAATGAGAAACTCACTTTTACTATCGAATATTATAATCGTGAGTCGAAAGATATTATTACGGCTATTCCGATACCATATTCTGTTGGCTCTTTCCCACAGACACTTACGACGAATGCAGCCACACTTAAAAACTCTGGATTCGAATTTACTGTGGGGTATAAGCAGATGGACGGGGATTTTAAGTATAATATTAGCGCAAATGTTTCTACACTGAAAAATAAGGTGTTGGCATTAGGAGGAACAAATAATCCTATTTATGGTTCCGGAAGCAAAACTGAAGTTGGTGGTGAAGTAGGGGAACTATTTGGATTTAAAACGGAAGGAATATTCCAGAACCAGGATGATGTACAAAAGCATGCTACCCAAGTAGGCGCCGCTCCCGGGGATGTTAAATTTGTTAATGAGAACGGCGATGATGTTATTAATGATGATGATAGGGTATATCTCGGTTCTGCCATTCCGAAAATTAATTATGGATTTAATTTTGACGCGTCATATAAGAACTTCGATTTGTCTTTCTTTTTACAAGGCAACGCCGGAAACAAGGTTTTTAATGGCGTTTATCAGGCACTTATGGCTGGCCAATATGGGAATGATCATGTTGATGAGTTGAATTATTGGACTCCAACCAATATAAATACAAAAGTGCCTAGACCAATTATCGGCGATCCGAATGGCAATAATAGATTTTCTGATCTTTTTGTTGAAAGCGGATCTTATCTAAAACTCCAAAATGCGCAGATAGGATATACAATATCGCCCAAATCATTGGATGGCAAGCATGTTCTGAAGAGTTTCAGGGTTTATGTATCAGGTCAAAATTTGTTGACGATCACAAAATATAAAGGATATGATCCTGACTTTATCAGTGATGGTTTGTTTAGCCGCGGATTCGACTATGGCTCATTTCCTAATCCAAGAGCCATTCTTTTTGGTTTACAAATCGGCCTTTAATAATTTATCAATTTTAAAAAAAAATTTATGAAACGGAATAATTTAAATTATATAGTTGTGCTGATTACAATGGCATTTGTAGTCAGTAGTTGTAATAAGAAGCTGGACCTGGTAAATCCTAATGCACAAACGTCTGCGTCTTTTTGGAAAACCAGCACAGATGCGTTGCAGGGTATTAATGCTGCCTATGCGCCGCTACTTCTGGATGGTGGATATATGCGCTTCACACCTGTTTTAAATAATGTAGCAGGAGATGATGTGGTAAGCAATAGTCCATGGACTGCTATTTCTCAGGTAGCAAGATTTACTTTGGGCACCAGCATACCGGATGGTTACGGATGGTCATTTGATGCCTACTATGAAGGAATATTTCGCTGTAACCAGGTATTGGATCAGGTACCGGCTATTTCGATGGATGAAGGTTTGAAAAACCGTATTTTAGGACAAGCCTATTTCCTAAGAGGATTTTACTTTTTTAACCTGGTAGATAAATGGGGAAGTGTTGCTCTACCTCTTAAAGCACCGGAAACACCAAATGATTTTTTTGTTCCACAGTCTACTCCCGACGATGGTTGGAAGCAAGTCATGTCTGATTTTAAGACGTCTATTGAGTTGCTTCCTGTTTCTTATACAACCGTAAATGGACCTGATGCGAATCAATTGGGGAGGGCCACAAAAGGAGCCGCCATGGGCTATTTGGGAAAAACGTATTTATTTAATAAAATGTACCAGGACGCATCAGATCAATTCAAAGCGGTTATGGACTTAGGGGTATATGGGCTTATGGCCAATTATAAAGACAATTTTACCGAAGAGTTTGAGAATAATAAGGAATCTATTTTCGAAATACAACTTTCTCTTACCGCCGGGGGTACTGATCTTGGATGGCAGGGTGTTCCGGCTTCTACCTGGGGCAAAACATCGGCCAGGGCAATTACTTTTGGAGCACCTGGTTTCGGATGGACAGATGTTCAGCCTGGCATGTGGGCATTCACACAATTCTTTAATGAAGAAACCGTAGATAGCCTGGTTGATCCCCGCCTTGATGCTACCATGTTTTACAATAAACCCGGAGAATTGATTTATGGCCAACCATTTGCCGAGGTATATGCTAACAGCGCTAATCTCAATAATGTGTTCTGTAGAAAATATGAAAATGGCGATGGTAACAAGCCAAACGAATTTGATTGGAAGTCTGGTATTAATGAAAGAGAAATGCGCTATGCTGATATTTTACTGATGTATGCTGAATGTCAGAATGAACTGGGTAACACTGCTGAATGTGCTAAATATATTCAGATGGTGCGTTCCAGGGTCAATCTGCCTGACAGGGAAGCCGAGTTTGCAGCCTTTACCCAGCAGCAAATGAGGGATCAAATTGCGCATGAAAGGCTATTGGAATTTTGTTTGGAAGGCCATCGTTGGGATGATATCAAAAGATGGGGTTGGTTGGATGATCCTCAAAAACTGGCTTTGCTGCAACAGCATGATCCGGAATTTAACACGTATAAGCTAGGTAGACAATTATTGCCAATTCCCCAGGGAGAAATTGATAATAATCCCGGATTTAAGCAGAACCCGACTTATTGATTTTGTTGACATTTTTGAAAAGATAATGTTGATTGTAACTTAATAAAAAATCGTGTTTTATTGTAGTAATTAAAAACCGAATTATTGATGAAAAACAGTGCTTACCGGAATGGAATCATGATCGCAATACTGGGTATGGTTATACTTGTGTCTTGTAAAAAAACATCTGTTGAGTCTCTGGGTAATCCTCCGGTTACTCCGCCGACTAATGATACTGCTGTTAACTCCTTTGATATTAATTCAATAACTGATACTTATGCTGATATAGCTCCCTTTCAGTTTTATACTAAGTGGAGCGTATATAATGTACACGATCCGTCAATCAAAAAGTTTGGAGATTATTATTATTGCTATAGTACCGATGTAGCATATGGTGCCGCAGTTAGACCCGGCATCCAGATAAGAAAATCAAAAGACCTGGTCCAATGGCAGTTTGTGGGCTGGGTTTTTCCGGGTCTTCCTCTTCAGGCATCAGCTTTCATTACGCAGCAAGGCAGTACACCTGATGCGGGTATATGGGCGCCCTATGTAATGAAGGTGAACAATGAATACCGACTGTATTATTCATTATCATCTTCCACCTCCCGCCTGAGCGCTGTTGGGCTGGCTGTCGCTTCATTCCCTGAAGGACCGTGGAAAGAAAGTGGGCTGGTAGTCACATCAGTGAATGATAATACTGCACAGACTAATGCTATTGATCCTACAGTGGTGACCACACCGGGGGGAGATGAATGGATGTACTATGGCTCCGCTTATGATGGGATTTATGTATTAAAACTGGATCCCACTAATGGACTGGCGGCGACATCCGGAGATAAGGGCAAGCGTCTGGCTCAAAGAGGTTTTACCAATGGCGCGATCAACGGTAATATAGAAGCTCCTGAAATTATTTATAATGCTCAGCTCCAAAAATATTTTCTGTTTATCTCGTATGACTGGTTGGAAACAAAGTATAATGTCAGGGTGGGCAGGGCGGATAATCCGCAAGGTCCGTTTTATGATTTTAATGGAACTGACCTCAATTTAGAATCGGACAATATTCCAATGATCTTAGCTCCTTATCAATTCAAAGGTCACGGGGGCTGGCAAGGGACCGGCCACTGCACCGTTTTTGCCGATGATTCAGGCCAGTATTTTATGGCCCACCAGGGAAGGCCGTCAGTGAATAAATATTTTATGGATCTGCATGTACATAAAATGTTCTGGACGCAGGATGGGTGGCCTGTTGTTTCACCTGAGAGATATGCATGGGAAGATAATAGTACAGTTCCAAAAGATTCATTGATTGGAAGTTGGGAGCAGGTTATTCTTAATTATCGGGTAGTGCCTGGTTTTCAAAACGAACAAATTTCGCCTGACTTGCAGGTTTTCGCTCCGATAACCATTGATGCAAGCGGCACACTGAATAGTGACGCAGGCAGTACTTGGACATATAATGCGCCATGGATGGTGATGAAATGGAGCAACGGCAGTACAGATCATGTATTTGTTCAAAAAGGTAGAGATTGGGAAAACGAAAAAAATACAATTATTTTTACAGGATTGGATAATAAGGGAACCGCGGTATGGGGTAAAAGGAATCCATAATGGATTGGTAAACTGTGTTACTATGGTAAAAGGAAAAATGATGCTTTAATTTTATAAAGCTTTGAATCTTAAAAATCAATAACTTGAAAAGCATAAAACATGTATTCATCTACGTTGTATTCTCAACTACCTTTTTATTCGTAACTGTTCTTGTTTCTTTTGGCCAGCAGGAAGGTATTTCTGTACATGATCCCTGCATAATCAAACAAGATAGCACTTATCATATTTTCTGCACCGGTTGGGGTATCACCTCGTGGTCCTCAACTGACCTGAAACATTGGACGAAAGGCAAATCGGTATTTGATAAAGTACCCGCATGGACGCAACATGCAGTGCTTGGATTTAGAAATTTCTTTTGGGCACCTGATATTTCATATTACAATGGTCAATATTATTTGTTTTATGCGGTATCTGCCTTCGGTAAAAATACTTCTTGTATTGGGTTAGCTGCCAACAAAACTTTAAATGAGAGTAGCCCGGATTATCATTGGTCAGACCATGGAAAGATTATTCAATCAGTGCCAGGCAGGGATATGTGGAACGCAATTGATCCCAATTTAATTGTGGATGGAGATGGTACGCCCTGGTTGGATTTCGGATCCTTTTGGGACGGAATCAAATTGGTAAAACTTAATCCGGATAGATTAAAAATTGCAGAGCCGGAAGTTTGGTATACTATTGCAACGCGAAAAAGAACATTTGGTATTTCGGACACGTTAGCTGGAGATGCAGCAATAGAAGCGCCCTATATTTTTCATAAAGGAAAATACTATTATCTTTTTGTTTCTTTTGATTATTGCTGTCGCGGCGTGAATAGCAATTACAAAATAGTAATAGGAAGATCGGAGGGCGTTAATGGCCCTTATATGGACAAAGGCGGAACGCCTCTCACAAAAGGGGGAGGTACCATTCTCCTTGAGGGCGATCGTAATTGGGACGGATTAGGCCACAATGCAATACTTTCTGACGCAGGAAAAGATTACCTGGTTTTTCATGCCTATGATGCGAATGACAATGGAAAACCCAAACTGCGCATTTTGCAAATGGACTGGGATAAAAATGGTTGGCCGACAGTTGTGAATGAGAATAAGTAAAAGGCTTTTCTCAAAATTTTAAAGTAACAATGGTCTATCATCCTGAATTAATTTGTTTCAATTTTAAAAATAAATAAAACAGATTCTCTAGCTCTGTTGAAACCACAGTAAACAAACAAATAAATCAAAATCAAAATTTAAATCTGCACATTAAACCTCTAAACTTAGCTTATGAACAATGGTCTTTCTTTTCCGGATTATGCGGTCTTTATTATTTATTTCATTTTCGTGGCCTCCTATGGCTATTTTGTTTATAATAAACGAAAAAGAAACGAACATGATGCAAAGGGATTTTTCCTTGCCGAGGGTAACCTTACCTGGTGGGCAATCGGCGCTTCATTAATTGCTTCCAACATTTCTGCCGAGCAATTTGTGGGAATGAGCGGTGAGGGATTTTTTCTCGGTATCGCTGTGGCAGCGTATGAGTGGATCGCTGCTATAGCCCTGATCGTAGTTGCCGTATGGTTTATTCCTGTTTACCTCAAGAACCATATTTATACAATGCCCCAATTCCTAAAAGTGAGATACAATGAATCGGTTGCATTGATCATGGCAATCTTTTGGTTGTTTCTTTATGTATTGGTAAATCTTACGTCTATTTTGTATCTCGGTGCCATAGCAATAAACGGACTGGCAGGTGGTGAATATTTGCACGTTATTATGATTGGCCTTTCCATTTTTGCATTGCTAATCGCCCTCGGAGGCATGAAGGTAATAGCCTATACTGATGTGATACAAGTGGCAGTATTAGCGATTGGAGGTTTAATCACCACTTACATTGCATTGACCGTTGTAGGGGATAAGCTTGGCGTAGGAGCTAATGCCATAGCAGGTTTTAAAGCGCTTGTGCACAATGCGCCCGAACATTTTAAAATGATTATTCCGCGGCCCACAGCAGCTTCATCACAAATAGACGTAGATAAATATATTAGCTTCCCCGGCATTCTTTCTTATCTCGCCGGCATCTGGATTATTAATTTAAATTATTGGGGATGTAATCAATATATAACGCAACGTGCGCTGGGTGCTGATTTACATACTGCAAGAACAGGAATTCTTTTTGCCGGTTTTTTAAAATTATTAATGCCGCTGATTGTGATGCTGCCGGGGATCGCCGCTTTTGTGTTGTACTCAAAAGGCTATCTTCCTAAATTGGTTGGCGGTAAAGATGGCGCCTACTCTGCAGTCCTTGAATTTTTACCAACCGGGTTGAAAGGCTTGTCTGTAGCCGCTTTGACCGCGGCAATTGTAGCTTCATTGGCAGGTAAAGTAAACAGCATCTCTACCATTTATACTTTGGATATTCACAAGAAATATTTTGACAAAAATGCGGATGAAAAAAAGCAGGTATTTATCGGGAAACTTGCTGTTTTTGCAGCTATGATAGTCGCTGTGTTGTTTACATGGAATGATTTGTTGGGCATTGGTGGCAAAGGTGGATTTACATTTATTCAACAATATACCGGTTATATCAGCCCCGGTGTTTTTGCGATGTTTTTATTAGGAATGTTCTGGAAAAGGACGACAGGCACTGCGGCAATCGTAGGCGTATTATTGGGCTTTTTGCTATCTGTTCTCTTCAATGATTTCGCACCGCAATTATTTGGAAACGAAACATTTTTGTACACGGCCTATCATACTGTGACCGAAAGCGGCAAAGATATTTTTGTAATACCATTCCATATTTGTATGGGTCTATCATTTATAATTACCATGATTGTAATGATTGCCATAAGCCTTGGAGGTCCGAAGATAAATCCAAAAGCATTCGAGTTGGATAAGAGTATGTTCAAATTGAGGCCGCAAACCATTCTTTTAATCACTCTTACCTTATTGCTTATAATGGCGCTGTATATTAAATTTTGGTAAGAACGGCTTTCTTAAAAAAATATATTTGATGACCCGTAATAAAGACGGTACTGAAATTTAACCAGGTACAATTTTAGAAATCAACATTACAATTTTTATACGATATGAGTGCTGTAAATGAATACAAGTTACACGACCGGATGCTGATAGCAGTAGATTGCATCATCTTTGGGTTTGACAGTGACGATTTGAAAGTATTATTAATAAAACGAGGTTTTGAACCTGGAATTGGCAAATGGTCTTTGATGGGTGGTTTTGTTAAAGCCAATGAGACCGCAGACGAAGGCGCCATTCGTATCCTGGATTTGCTTACGGGCCTTACTAAAATTTACATGGAACAATTGTATTCCTTCACGGATGTAAGTCGTGATCCTGCAGACCGGGTGGTTTCGATTGCCTATTTCGCTTTGATAAAAATAGACGACTATTCACCGGAATTAATGAAGGAGCATCATGCAAAATGGGTAAGTATAAAAGATATACCTGCTATGATTTTTGATCACAGGAAAATGATTGAAATGTCGAAAGAAAGACTTCGGGAGAAAGTGGCCACTCATCCTATAGGTTTTGAACTATTGCCGGAGAAATTTACACTTGCGCAATTGCAAAATCTTTATGAAGCCATTTATGAAACCACCTTTGACAAGCGAAATTTTTTAAGAAAAATATTATCTATCGGCATCCTCGAAAAATTAAATGAAAAAGAGAAGCACGGTTCAAAGCGCGGAAGCTACTTTTATAAATTTGATCATAAAAAATACCGGAAACTGGAGCAACAGGGCATAAAATTTATATGATTTTTGGAAGGCTTGATGGAATAATATTACTTTTAAATATTTTCTCACAAGAATAAATTTGCCTGAAAAGGTTATGTCCATTGGCTTGCCGAATTACTTCTTTCATAATACTTTCCGTTTGTCTCCGTTATAGTTTGTTATGGTGATGGACTTATAATTCCTATCAACCGGAAACATCCGGGAAGATTGAGATAAGTAAGTGGAGCCATAATAAAATTCAATCTTCCTCTTTTTCCCATCCTCATAAGTTACTTCGGCGTAAAAATCGTCCGGATTAAGCTTGATCCATTTTAGAATATTTTTCGAATGCACAGGATTTTTACTGAACACCATTAAGCTGTCCTGGTTTTGCGTAGCAATAATGATATCTTCATTCTTCGCTGTATGCACCGTAGCAAGTCCTTTTGCATCGCCATTTACGAAGAATCCACTTTGTTGTAAACTCATCGGGTTAAAATTGCCTTTACCATCGCCCTTCAAACATAACCCCATGAATGCATCGTGCCTTCCACTATAAGGATCCATTGAATAATCGTTTCCCACCATCATAACATCAAGGTTGCCATCGTCATCAATATCTTCACTTTTCATCCCATAAACCGGCGCCTCCTGTGCTTGCAGAGGAAGAGGGTTCATAGTAAAATGATCGTCGCCTTTATTTTCAATATAAGAGGTCTGCATGTTATTTGCTGTCAATATCGCAGCACCTTGCTTGTCCTCATCACTCCAAATGTCGTTCATTGTAGCATTGCCATACGATTTGTAGGTTGGATATTTTTTCCCCATGCTTACCACTTGTTTTGTCATGTCATCTTTAGTAGCCATAGGAAATGATTTGTAGGTGCCATCTGCCGCTAACATGTAGGTAAAAACCATCGGATCTACAGATCCATTGTAGTCAATATCTTTTGCGATGATCGTCATTGGATGTTCGGGCGATGCCACATAATTGGAATTAGTGCCCAGGTTGCCGACTATATAATCCATATCGCCATCGTTATCGAAGTCGCCGGAGACAATGCTGTTCCACCAACCCGTATTGTTCTCAATT
>Ga0164241_10005806_pt1 | contig 11415 bp, 9 predicted proteins | sample OricomyardsoilBY_FD_108780 | JGI IMG/M metagenome (GOLD analysis project Ga0164241, IMG submission 108780) | Backyard soil microbial communities from Emeryville, California, USA - Original compost - Back yard soil (BY) | ecosystem: Environmental > Terrestrial > Soil > Unclassified | place: USA... | reverse complement strand
GCGCCCGGCGGGATGAAGAACGTCCCACGCTGTTGCAAACCGACGATAGAATAGGCCGTTGCCGTACCGTTTTGGTCAGCGATGAGCGACCCAAACTGACGGCGCGGAGTCTCGACCTGAAGCAGCGGCTCATACCCTGCAAACACGGTGTGAACCTGCCCCATGCCGCTGGTGGAGCGCATAAAGTGGCTCTGGAAACCAATCAAGAAACGGGTCGGGACACGATACTCCATGAAGGTCGTGCCGTTCTCGCTGCTCATATTGCCCAACTCGCCGCGACGGGTTCCCATCAACTCGAACACCACACCAGCCGCCACGTCAGCGACTTCGATATGGACATCCTCGACAGGTTCAAGCGTCTCGCCGGTATCGGGGTCAACGTGCATGATGACTTCCGGCTTGCTGACCTCAAATTCATACCCCTCACGGCGCATGGTTTCAATCAAAATGCCGAGGTGAAGCTCACCGCGCCCACTGACCACAAATTTCTCGGAGCTTTCGCCGTCCGCCACGCGCAACGCGACGTTAGAGCGCTTCTCGGTATCAAGGCGCTCACGCAACTTGCGCGATGTGCCTTGACCGGTCTTGCCCTCTTTGCCAGTGAACGGGGAGGTGTTGACGCCAAACGTCATACGGACGGTAGGCTCTTCGACCATGATGGCCGGTAAGGCTTCGGTAATGGACGGGTCGCCCAGCGTATCGCTGATGCCGATGACCGGCAGACCCGCCACCGCAACGATGTCACCCGCAGTGACCTCATCAATTTCGACTTTGGCGAGGTTATGGAAGGTGAACAAGAATTCGGCCTTGCCGAGGGTCTTCTTGCCGTCCGGGGTGATGCGGGCGATGGCCTGCCCTTTGGTCAGTTTGCCAGAGCGCAAGCGCCCGATGGCGATTTGACCCTTATAGTTGTCATAGTCGAGGGTCGTGACCAGCATACGCGCTGGTTGGTCTTCGTCGATGACTGGCGCGGGGACATAGCTGACGATGGTCTCGAACAGGGGCGACAAGTCATCCGCGAGGGAGGTCGCGCTGTAGCCAGCACGCCCATCAAGGCCGATGGCGTAGACGACGGGGAATTCGGCTTGCTCGTCTGTTGCGCCCAATTCGATGAACAGGTCGAACGTCTCATTGAGGGCTTCTTCGAGGCGCGAGTGCGGGCGGTCAACCTTGTTGATGACCACAATCACGCGCAAACCGAGGCCGAGCGCCTTACGCAGCACGAAGCGCGTTTGCGGCATCGGGCCTTCTACGGCGTCGATGAGTAACAGGGCGGCGTCAACCATATTCAAGACGCGCTCAACCTCACCACCGAAGTCGGCGTGTCCCGGGGTGTCTACGATGTTGATTTTGGTATCATGCCACGTCACCGCCGTGTTTTTGGCGAGGATGGTGATACCGCGTTCGCGCTCCAGCGCGTTGCTGTCTAGGATGCGTTCACCCGCAGAAGAAGCAGACGAGGCGTCACGAAACACCTTCGACTGTTTTAACATGCCGTCAACCAGCGTGGTTTTGCCGTGGTCAACGTGTGCGATAATAGCGATGTTACGAATGTCGTTACGAACTTGCGTCACCAGTTATGTACCTCATATCTCTGAATGCTGGTGTGTCTGATTCGATGAATTTTATCAGACACCCGCGTTGATGTGATAGGGTGGCGGTATTATGGGAAGGTTAAGCGGCGGGCGTATGACAACCGAAATCGAGTTTACGCCCTCTCATGGGATGCCCAACAGATAAACCGTGCCGTCAGCGCTGGCTGCCGCCAATAAATCCCCATCAGGATGCCACTGCAAGCTGGTTGGCTCATGTTCAGAACAAGTGTTTTGTAGGGGCAACAGCGTGCTGCGCCTGCAACAATATGGTTTTTACGCCACTGGTTATATTAGAGCAGTTGGGAGGCCACGCGAACCTTTCTCAGGTCTTTGAAGTAAGTCATACGACCTCTCAACGGCTTTTATGGGAGTTGGTCTTGGCTTTCGAGATAGGCCACGAGGTCGGCCAAGTCCTGATAGCTGAGTTTTTCATGGTAGAAATCTGGCATGGTGTATTCGGGATAGCCCGCCACGAAATAATCCCACGGGAGCAAGATGGACTCAACGGCGTAGCGCTGGAAATCATACGTCGCGAAACGTTCTTCTTGGCTACGTTCCTCATCCCAGCGCGTCCACGTCCCGACGGTGATGGGCGCGACCTCCCCGGGCGCGTGGCAGCCCGAACAGCCCAACTTATCCCCTGCGCCAGCGGGTTCTTGCGCGTCATAGAGCAATTGCCCCCGCAACGGGTCGCCATTGAGCATGTCGAGGACTTCCAGCACGCGGTCAACGTCGGTGATGTTGATGACCAGCGTGTTGATGTCGCTGGGCAGATAGCCACAGTCGAGCGCCATCGCCTGATAGCGTGCGCCGACCTCATATAACGCGCCCAGTGCGTCAGCGTCCCCGTTGCGGACGGCGCTCAGAGACAAATAGAGCTGCGCCACCTGCGCGGAGAGCGCGGCGGAGTCGTCACACGCGGGCGGTTCTGGTGTAACGTCAGGGGCGGCGGGTTGGGCGACGGCGGTGAATAAGGCGGCGCACAGCGCGGCCAATAGGATGATACGGCGAATGGCGGTCAAAATTTGCGCTCCTATATCGGTGGTAGAGACGCAGCGCACTACGCCTCTACGAATAATCGGTGTGATAAGGTTCTTACTCTTATTCTACACCCGCCGATAGACCGCTATAGGTCGTTCTTCTCTGCGATAACCCGCCGCACCCGTTCGATGAACGAGTCCAATGCCATTGCGCCGAGGTATTCCTCTGAACGCAACCGCACCGCCGCCAAATCCGTCTCAATCTCCCGCTTCCCGACCACCAACATATACGGGATGCGCTGTTTTTGCGCTTGGCGGATTTTATGCGTCATACGGTTGCCACCGTCATCTACCAGAGCGCGAATCCCTGCCGCCTTGAGCGCGGCTGCAACCTCATAACAGTAGGGATGGGCAAAGCCATCGACGGGGTGAGTCGTGCGAGAAATAAAACAAACAGGGCGGCCTGTGAGGGGCTGCCCTGTTGCGATGTGCTGGTGGCTTGTGCTGACCGGATGAATTACGGGGCGGGCGTAGCTTCTACGTCCGTTGCGGGCGCTTCTGGCTGCGTCGGCGCAACATAAGACGGGTCGCTGGCCTTGATGTATTCGATGATGTCCGCAAGATTTTGCAGGTCGAGGCGCTCACCGAAATTAGCAGTCATTCCGGCGTACCCTTCAACCGTATATGCACCGGGTTCGACGATGCTCTCGACGATGTAATGCTCCGCGGTATAACCCGCGAATTGGGGCAAGCTCAGACGTTCGGTCACGATACGCTCATAGATGCCGTCGTAAATCGGGCCGCTGCCGCCTGCATAATGGCAACCAGAGCAACCAAGCGAGCGACTTTCATACAACGCTTGACCGTTCACGGGGTCGCCGACAATACTGCCATCGGTCACGGCAGTCAGGATGGCGGTTACGTCCGTCCCGATGGGGGTAATTTCGACGGCGGGGCCGCCTTCACCCGGGATTTTACCGAATTGCTTGACAGCCAACAGGTCTTCCACCGTCCAGCCATCACCCTTATCAAAGTTCAGGATGTAGGCGGCAACGTCTTCCAGTTGGTCATCGCGCATTGACGCGCCAGCGCGTTGGCTCCATGCAGGCATGGCAGCAGGCCAATATGAGCCGCTGGTCGGGCGTCCGTGGATAAGTGTGGTGATGATGAGGTCTTCTTGCGTGCCGCCCCATTTGAGGATGTCGGTGCGGGCGGGTTGTTCGACATTGTAACCCGCGTCAATGGCTGTGATGACTGAATCGGCGAAGGCTTGTTTTTCGGCCTCCAACTCAGCGATACGAGCCGTGCGGGTCGGGTCAACCAAATCAACTTCAATCTCGGCCAAACGGGTTGCGATTTCAACCTCGCGAGCGTCGATTTCGGCCTTACGGGCGTCGGTCAGACCGTCTGAGGTCAGTTCGGCGTCCAGCGCGGTCAATTCAGTGGCGAGGTCGCCTTTTTCAACACCGAGGTCAGTCAACTGCTTGTTGAGGCTGTTGAGTTCCTTGCGGGTGGCGGCAATGAAGTCGTGGCCGAAGAACTGCGGGTTGTTCAGGCCGGGGGCAACGCCCGCGCCGCCCAAGCCGTCAGCGCCGTGGCAGGTCGTACAGTTATTGGCGAATAATGCCGCGCCGCGCTCAATCGCACGCGCATTATATTGGCGTGAAAAGGACGCCATACGCGCATTCTCGTTAATGGCGACCCACCCCACCAGCACCATGATGCTGACAAAAGCGATGATGCTGACGAGGACGCGGTTTTCGATTCGCTCAAAGAGCATCCGTCCGGTCTGAAACATGTGGTGAAGTCCTTTAGTGTCTTTAACTCAGCACATCGGGCAAGGGGCATTTACGCCAAGCCTTGCCCGTCTTATCGTCGTGACTGTCTGGCCTAATTCTCGAAGTAGGCCGAATTTTCGTGGACGAACACGTGACCCACGCTCCACCGACGGGTGGTATTGCCTTCGGCGTCCAGCACCAAGATGGGAAGACCATCTTCGCCCTTGATGACGCGCCCGGTGTCGAGCTGCACTTCGTCCCATGAGATGAGGACATCAACGCGCTTCAAGCCTTCTTGATTTTGGGTGACGATGACCACGCCCCAAGCGTTGTAGAGTTCCTCATGATTTGTTTCGAGCAACTCATAAAATTCTTCCAGCGCACGGTGCAGTTCCGGCGCGTTGTCCGGCACAGCCACGAACGGCAGAGTCTGGTAATTGCTGGCGAGGTGAACCTTGCTCAATTGCGAGGTCAGTTCTGCGCGCAAGCCATTTTCTTCGATTTCGGCGTTGAAGTTAATGGCCGCGCTATCAGGCGCATCACCCTCAAATTGGACGGTGGTGTACGCGCCCGGCACCAGCCGATCAAACGGGATGGGTAACAGTAACCCCATCTTGTTATAAGCAGGTTCTTTGGTCATCTCGTGGATGATTTTGGTGTCAGCCGATGCGGCCACGCCGTATTCCGATAGACCCATGTAGCTGAGGATGGTGGTGAATGACATCAGCAAGAAGCAAACCGTCAACGCGACGCGGCGGTCTGCGAAACGGCGACTCTTGGTGCTGTCGATATAAGGGACAACCGCCAAGAAGGCCAGATAGACACCCGGGAAGATAACGCCCCACAGCACCTTATCACCCAGCTTGAGCGCGCCCTGAATCCACAGGAAGTACCACGGCGCTGTCGTACCGATGGGGGTAATCTGCGAGTCTGCGTGATTTTCCAGCGGTGCGTGATAGAACCAGATACACAGCACGACCATAACCAGCGTCGAAATCGCAATCCACATCACTTCACTAGTCAGCATGTCAGGGATGAAGTACACGCGCTTGTCCAGCGGCACGCGCTTGGCGGTATCTTCACCGATGTTCTCGCTCTTGGGCGGCAGGGAATGTCCGTGGACAATCACCTTGTAATAATGGACGCCCGTGAAGATGAACAAGACGGCAGGCACGAGCAGGACGTGCAACAGGTAGAAGCGGAGCAAACCGTTTGCGCCCATTTCAGGGCCGCCACGGATGAGCAGGTTCAGGTTCGTACCGACGATTTCTGGCGGGGTCGCTTCAATCATCGACGCGCCAATCGTAACCGCCCACAGCGAGAGTTGATCCCACGGCAACAGGTAGCCGCTGAAGCTGAGGAACAGGGTGGCGAACAGCAAAATCACGCCTGTAAACCACGTAAATTGTCGCGGCTTTTTATAACTTCCGGTGAAGAACGTTCGGAGCATGTGCAGGGTGACGATGAGAACCATGCCTTCCGCCCCGAGGCGGTGCAGGTCGCGCATGAGCTGACCAAGTGGCACGTTCGCCAGCATGTTGACCATGTTGCCATAGGCCACTTGCGGCGATGGGGTGTACCAGACCATCAAAATCATGCCGGTGATGGTCTCAAAGGCCACCATATAAGTTGACAGCCAGCCCAACCGTAAGGTCGGATAAAGGCCGGTCATGTCCTTATGGAAGAACGATGGGCGCATGTGCAGCCAGAAGCCATCGGCGTGTGGTTGCAGACGCGGGTTGGGGCGGCGGGTGGGGGTTTCGCCCCGCAACGCTTCGCGGATGTCTTGGATATTCATACCCGCGGTGACGCGCTCGACAATATTATCGACGCCTTCGAAAATCGCCTTTTTTATACCCTTTTCCTTGATATCATCAAGGAAGGACGGGAAGGGAAGTACCGACATTAAGCCTCTCCTCGCCTACTCAAAACTACCATTACGCCTTACCAACGCTCAATGCGGGTTCAGCACCATGCGCCGGCCCAGTGACCTTCTTGCCGGTGTTGATGGTGATGCTCGAAATCTGGTCGAGGATGATATCTGAAATATCAATCGGCAAACCATCTACGCCATTGGTGAGGACTCTGCCATCCGCCATTGTGATTGTCAGCGGGAAGCGGTCAAGACCACGCGGGGCGGGGCCAGTGATATAGCGCCCGTCAATCTGATACTGTGAGCCGTGGCACGGGCAAGCGAAACGCACGTTGACCGGCTCCCACTTCGGCAAGCAGCCGAGATGTGTACAGACGCCGTACAACGCAACCAATGCCTTGCGCCCATTTTCGCTAACCACGCTGACGTGGTAACGGCCTTCAGGCACGCTGACAGGAGGGTCGCCGAGAGCTGGCAAATCTGAGACGGAAAACGGGAACGTGCCGCCGAATTCACCTTCTTTGAAGCGCGGGAGGGCGAACCAGATGATACCTGCGCCGACTTCACCAAGCAATAATGCAATCGACGCGCCCCAAATATAATATAGGAACTCGCGGCGACTAACGGGGCTAACTTCTACCGCTGATGCTTGCGCTGCTGCGCCTGCGCGGGCTTGTGTTGGGTTTGCGGTTGCCATTCCTTTTACCTCTGTCCATGCGGGCGAAGCGGTGGTTGAGCGTTAATATATATCACAACCCTGCTGCCTCCGCCTTAAAGAGACTCTATTGTGTGTATTTTATCACAAGCGTGAGAGACGTGTCAAAGAAGACTCTGCCACGTTCCCAACCTCGTTACACCTGCTAACAACGTTGTATACTATTGATTACAATCATGACTCTTCACGGGCAAACGCGCAACGACCATTTAATGATGTCTCAACACCCTAACATTGCTCCTGCTACTTATATCGACCACCCGCGTAAATTGGTGATGATGGTCGATTCGCTACGACGTGAACCGTTGCTGGCTTTCGATACAGAATCCAACAGCTTGCACGCCTATACCGAGCGCGTCTGCCTGATTCAAATCAGCAGTCGCAGCGCCGATTATATCGTTGACCCGCTGGCGCTCCCCGACTTGAGCTTATTGGGAGATTTGCTAGCCGACCCGCGCATCGAGGCGGTTTTCCACGCCTCGGAATACGATTTGATGTGCCTCAAGCGCGATTACCAGTTTGAAATCACCAACCTGTTTGACACGATGGTGGCAGCGCGCATCTGCGGAATTCGCCAAATCGGGCTGCAAAACCTCGTCCAGACCTATCTGAGCATCGAATTGGACAAGACCCATCAGCGCGACAATTGGGGCAAGCGCCCGCTGCCCGTCGCGTGCTTACGATACGCCCAATTCGACACGCATTATCTCCCAGATTTGCGCGATATGTTGCTGGCGGAGTTGCAGGCGCGTCACCATCTGGAAGAGGCGCGTGAGACATTTGACGACCTCAGCCGCTTGACTCACCCGCACATGGGGCGCAGTTTTGATACCGAAGGCTACTGGAAAATCGGCATCCCCGCCCGCCTATCCCCGCGCCACATGGCCGTATTGCGCGAGTTGTATATCATCCGCGAGGAATTGGCCGAACATGCCAATCTGCCGCCGATGAATGTGGCGCAAAATCGCACGCTGGTCGAATTGGCGCAACGTGCGCCGACTCATCGGGATTCGCTACGCGGGATTTATGGCCTCTCGCCCAACGGTCTGCGCCGCTGGGGGGATGCGTGGCTGGCGGCGATTGAGCGCGGCCTGACCGCTGATTTGCGCGTACAACCGCAGCCGGAAATCGTGCCATCAGACATCGCAGACCGCTATAACGCGCTGCACGCATGGCGCAAGAAGCGCGGTGAAGGGCGCGGCGTCGAGTCCGACATCATCATTACCAAGCAGACGCTGTGGTCACTGGCTTACAAAGCCCCTGCCACACTGGAAGACCTTGATAATATTGAAGGCTTAGGGCCGTGGCGCACCCAACAATACGCTGAGGAAATCTTGGCTATCCTAAACCCAGTAGCCACCCATCAGGATTCAGAAGAGGAGGCGACCCCCAATGAATGACAGCCCGTTCACCAATGAGTGGCGTGCTTGCCTGCGCGAACATTATAAAGAGATTGCCAAAGCCGACGAGAAGCAAACCCTCAAGACTCTGAGCGCGATTATGAATCGTGTTGGGTTTCGGGAGACAGAACTTCAAGACTTGTACGTGCAAGCCACCATGCGGGCTGACCAGATGCCGGACGATTTTGTGCCGGACATGGTCGGTCTGCCGACTCCACCGGCTGCCGTGCTGGAACAATTGGAGAATCGCCACCCTCTGGAGTGCCAGTGTCCGTCTTGTGTGGAAAAAAATCTGATTCCCCACAGCGTCGAAGGTCAGCCATTGACGGGAGACGCCCTGCTAGAAGCCGTTGACCGCGCCGCGTGGCACGCCGCCGAAGATGACGATGAGGCCGCCGACCCCGATGGCTACCAGCAATTGAGCCTGTTTTAAGGTAACTACTGAATAATGGGCGGCTTCACGCCCAAACCAACTCCTGCTATTTTGATTTTTTGACCTTGCGGGTGCGCTCGTAAGCAACTGCGACCAAATCCATCAGCTCGGAGTCGATTTCAGCGGCATCGTGTACCTCAACCATGTGGGTAACGTTCGGCATCGCGCCCAACCCTTTGGCCTTTAGCACTCGACCCTCAAACGGCATGTCGCCCAAATCTAAGCCGACGCGGATGCCATCTTTCATCGGCAAGACGCAGCCCAATACCTTCTCGCCATCCAGCGAGATATAGGTTTTCTTGGGGACAAATCGCACCGCCAATTGTGCTATCCCAAAGGAAACTTGGAGCGATTCAGTCAACGCTCGCGCTTCCGGTTTATGGGTGAACAGCGCATCGACCAATTCATCTGGATTAAAGGCCGGTTTGCCGCCATTCTCAAAAATGAACGCCAGAAACGTCGCCTTCATGTGGTCGAGATGGTGAGTCGTTTTAATCCAATCACGGAGTTCTGCGTGCTTAGTCAGACCTGATTCACGGATGAGTGCCATCCATTCCTCAACACTGTGTCCGGTTTCAGCTTTGGCGGTCTGAAAGAAAATGCGTTCATAGTCGGATGTCACCAGCGAATCGGCCATGATAATCCCTTTACCACTGCTATTTTTGCTGTGCGGGGCGTTCATTCAAAAACATGGTGAAATCTATATCATCGGGGGACTGACCGTAGAGCGTCAGCAGGGCGGCGGCTTCGCTGCGATGTTGCATCCCGTGATTGACGACGTGATATAAGCAGTGCCACAAGAGGCGTTCGCGTAAAACACCTTCCTCGTTGTGATAGCGCACAACGCCCGCCAAATCCGCATCGCTCAAGCCATTGATATAAGCCCACATGGCTTGCTCCTCTTGCTGCCAGCGCTCGCGAAGCGCCGCCGGAGTGGGGAAATCAGCCGCTTGCAATTCCGTCTGAAACACCCCTTGCCCTTGCAATAGCAGTCGCCAATTCCACTCTGCATCAAGGTTGTGCAGTAGCGTGCCTTGTAAGCTGCTGAAACTATGGGTGGACGGGGCGATAAACTGCTCCAGCGTGACTTTTTCCGCCCTATCCAACAGGCGATTGTTTGCCCAATAGTTGTACGCATACATATCACGGATGTCTTCGATATTCATGAGAATCCTTGGTCATTAAATAAATCATCTGTTCTATATTAAAGCCAAATTATGAACAGGAGTCAAGTAGCCTGACGAGATGGGGGAGATTTCAATGCGGAGATAAACGAGGCGGTTTGAGGGAAAAGGCGGCCTGTAAGGCGTGGGCAAACGCATCAAATCTCAAATCTCGGCGGACGCCCCGTTGGGCGTCCCTACGAATGACGATTTTGGCAGGGATGTGCAACGGTGGGTTTTTCACGCAATCTGACCTGCGTTCGCCTCGCACCTATGTTTTCTCACACCCCATCACTGCCACACGATATCCCAAATTATATCCCAATTGACAGGTCTTCCCTCAAAGGGAGATAATGACCTCATATCCCAAGCTATATCCCAAATTGGAGGCATTATGTGGGCAAATTTGACCCTTTCGGACGAGGTTGCTGATGCGATTGCGTCAAGGCGGCCTGTCGTTGCACTCGAATCCACCGTCATCAGTCACGGCTTACCTTACCCCGATAATGCCAAGACCGCGCTGGCGATGGAAGCCGCTGTGCGGGAAGGGGGCGCAGTCCCGGCTACGATTGCGGTGCTGAACGGTAAAATCACCGTCGGATTGACCGAGGCGCAAGTTGAACACTTGGCGCTCGCGCCCGCTGGCAGCGTCCGCAAGTGCAGCCGCCGCGATTTGCCGATTGCCGTGGGATTGGGCGAGGACGGCGCGACCACGGTGGCTGGGACGATGATTGTGGCGGCATGGGCGGGCATCCGCATCTTCGCTACTGGCGGTATCGGCGGGGTACATCGCGGGCATCCGTTCGATGTCAGCGCCGATTTGCTGGAGTTGGGGCGGACTCCGGTGGGCGTGGTGTGCAGCGGCGCGAAATCCATCCTCGATTTACCGCTGACCATGGAAGTTCTAGAGACTCAGGGCGTGCCGGTAATTGGCTATCAAACCGACCTGCTCCCCGCCTTCTATACCCGTTCGTCCGGCCTGTCAGTCACGGCGCGGGTCGATACCCCGACTCAGGCCGCCCAGATTCTGTCCGCCAGCCATCGCCTGAATATGGGTCACGGGGTCTTATTCACCGTCCCCGTGCCGGAGGTCGATGCCCTCGCGGATGACATCGCTGAGGCCGCCATCGCTCAAGCCACGCAAGAAGCGGACGCAGCCGGAGTCCATGGCAAAGACGTGACACCGTTTGTGCTGGCGCGGGTCGCAGCCCTGACCGAGGGCGTTAGTAAGCGCGCCAATACCGCGTTATTGGTAAATAATGCCCGTACCGCCGCCCAAATCGCCGTCGCTTACTGGGGACTATAGTCCTCGACTAAAAAAACGCCCCTCATCAATATAAGATGAGGGGCGTTTTTAATTACGCTGATAGAGGCGGACGATTATTCGTCGTCTTCCTTACGGCGCTTGAAGGCCGGACGGGCAGGGCCAGAATCGCCTTCACGACGCGGCGGACGCGAGTCGCTGCTACCACGGAATG
>Ga0164241_10005805_pt1 | contig 11416 bp, 10 predicted proteins | sample OricomyardsoilBY_FD_108780 | JGI IMG/M metagenome (GOLD analysis project Ga0164241, IMG submission 108780) | Backyard soil microbial communities from Emeryville, California, USA - Original compost - Back yard soil (BY) | ecosystem: Environmental > Terrestrial > Soil > Unclassified | place: USA... | reverse complement strand
GCCGTTCATTGTATGCCAACGGGCATGGAACATGGTTATCTGCTGCTTGCCAGCGAAACCGGACAGGTCAAACGGGTGCGATTGGCGGATATTCCGGGCAATGTCAGCAAACCGTTCACGGTGATGAATGTGGCAGAGGATGACCGAATGGGCTGGGTGATACCCACGGACGGGCGACAAGAGCTTATCTTGACCACCAATAACGCGCAATCTATCCGATTCCACGAGAACACTGTCCGTCCGACGGGATTGCCCGCCGGAGGGATGCGCGGTATCAAACTGGGCATGGGTGCGCGTGTGGTAGGCGCGGATATTGCTGGTGATAATCGTCTGATTTTGAATGTGACCGAGGACGCCGTAGCCAAAGTCTCATTAGGGAGCGATTATCCGCTGCAAGGGCGAGCAGGCGGGGGCGTCATTGCGATGCGATTTGCCAAATCGAGTAAAGAAATCACAGCGACAGCCAGCCTTGCACCAGACCAAACCGTGTGGTTACTCAGTAATCGCGGTAAAGCCAAAGAACTCAACGCCAAGCGCTTTCCTGTGGTCGTGCGCGGGCGTCCGGGCGGGGACATCTTCATGACGATGGAACGCAAAGACGAGCAAATCGCCGCCGTGGTGGTTGTGCAGCCGCGCTTCACCCCATTTGAGCCAGTCGCTGAAGGCGAACTCGAATCGGTGGCTACAACGTCAGGTGAAGAGTAATACCTCTCTCGACTCCAAACGGAGGTATCCGTGAAGCAAATCTATCTCATTGGCTTTCGAGGCACTGGCCTTCGCTTAGGTCAATTCAAAAACGAGCCGCTTCTGATACGTGTCGGGCATGTGGGTTTTTACTTTGAAGGGGATGAAAACCGTGTTTTTGGTTTTCATCCCACCGTTGAGGCCGCTCAAGCCATCGGGGATGAATCCGCAATCATCGATTGGTTGAAGAAGTTAAACCCTATTCCGGGGACAATCCACGACGATACAGACCTCTTTAGGCGTGCTGATGAACTCACAGAAATGGGCGCACGCACACAGGTTTGGGAAATGCCCATCGAAGTGACCGACGATGATTTTGAGCGAAAGCGCGACCTGACATTGCTGTGGTACACTCAACAAAAGGTTTTCCTATACTCGTTTCCGTCAGAAGAATTGATCGCCGACCGTGATAATTGTGCGACTTTTCCACGTCGGTTAGGGCTGAGATTACCGGAAGAAACGGGACAACTTATCGCCTATGTGCCAAAATTGGCGCAGCACGGCACAAGATGGCGTCCAAAGGAGGACAATGATGACCGCTCAAGTGAATGAATTTGAGAACATTGCTGTTCATTTATTGACCGAAATGGAGCGTTCGCTCGGTCTATTGGCTGCACGTTGGCGTAGCCGACAGAATACGCCAGAAGCGCCTGAAATCGTCCGGCGCTATCAGTCCATTTTGCGCTGCATGATAGAGTTGGGCTATCACGACTCGCTAGATACCGACTCTGAATTGCCCGACGAATGGCTACCACAAGAATATATTGACCTGTTCACATAGGCATCTTCGCACATTTCGCTGTTGGCTCATGTTCAGAACGGGTGAATTTGCCCTGTTTTTAGGTTCAAAATTTCGCCCAATGCACTTGATTTGAACAAGAGCCTCGCTGTTTATTGACGACGGGCGCGTCAGTGCCACCAGACGGCTTCAGCCTCTGGCGTACAACGAGGCGAAATCTAGCAATATGTTAACGTATAGGAGTTATCCGAAACTCAGATTATGTATAGGGTTGCTCATCAATTAGGATAAAAACAACGATACTAGAAGTGACGACCCAGAAACTAATAGAGTTATGCCTAGAGCAAACCAAATTTCAATTTGTCCCATACTCATTGCAAGCACTTGAAAATCGGTGATTATCACCTCTTGATTAAGGATAAGAACTTGGCTATTGGCTATAAAAGATGTGTAAATATTGAAACAAATTGCAAGAAGCCATAAGGGAATAAAAATAATTCCCGACCCCCGTGGTAATTTCCAGCCAGTTGTTGTAGGATCAGCAAATATATATTTAGTGCTGAGAGCAAACGCTGTTGTTGCAATTGTAATGATAATGCTTGCGGGCATCGCAAAACTTCTAGAATTCAATATAGCCATGGCACCTATATAGGTTGTTACAGCATCCCAACATGCTACTGAACCAAACATCAATATCAGCAAATACTTCATTATCGTTACCTCAAATAGGAGCATATACGGATATTGTTATGAGTTTTGACCGTGTGGTATAAAAATGTGAGCCACGTTTCGGCCTTCATTCGGAAAGAAACATCTCATAACAAAATTATGGCGCGTGATTGGCGTTCTCGCAACGTCTCTTGAGGCATAATTTCTTGATGTGTTATTGGTCATAAAAAATCCCGAGACCTAAAGCGTGGCGCAAACCCCACTCAGGACTCGGGACTCATACACCCAAAACTATGCTTCTAAATCCCCTGCCAGATACTTGCGCGTGCGGAAAATACCGATGATGAACATAATCGTGATGTTCGTCTCGTGCATCAAGCACCACATACACAAGCCCTGAATGATGAAAAACTGCGCGTAAACCAAGTACATCGAGTATATCCAGCCGAAGAGCAGCAGCAAGAAATACAACAGATACCCGTACTGGCGCAGGAATCCGATTCGCGGCTGCAACAGGTGAATAGCAGCCATCGCCAAGTACATCCCGAACCCCAACACCGCGATGGGGACGTTAATCACGTTGCCGATTCGCAAATGCCCAATCGGGTGCGATTGTACCTTCCCGCAGTCGAATGTGCCGTTTTCCACGCACACCATCGCGGTGTTGGTCAATTTGACATAGCTCAGATACCCACTGATGCAGATGCCAAACACAATGAGAATCATCGTGATATTACGCAACCGATTCGAGGCGCTAGACGTTTCCGCGCTCATCACTGCTGAACTAGATTCCATGTTCCACCTTTTGCCTTTATCCTGATGACACGCACCAAAACCGAAATTTACCGCGCTTCCCACGCCGAAAATACCGCTTGTTCTTTCTCAGCGCTCAAGCCCGCCTTGAAAACATAGTCTGACGGGCGACTGTTGACCCACGCCAGTGTCGCCGCAACCGTATCCGCCAGCGGGCGGAAGGTCAAGCCATCGCGCACGGCCTTCTGAACATTGACGCCGTGCATGTAGCGATAGTCCGCATCACCAGAGGGAATCCACAACGGCAGACCCATCCACGGTTGTACATCCTGTGCGGTCAAAAAGTCCGCGTCCATATAGACGGGCGACCCGCCCCCGCCCACAGCAGTTTGGACGGTAGAAATAATCTCGCCCAAAGAGGTCGGCGTCCCCGTGGTGTTATATACACCCCCTTTACGCGCAGCCGCCATCTTCAAAATCCAGTCGGCCATATCGCGGGCGTCGATGATTTGCATCGGGAAGGCGGGTGACTCTGGCGCGACAAAATCCCCGCCTTGCTGCACCCTCCACGGCCAATAGCTGAAACGGTCTGTCGGGTCATAATTGCCGACGATGAGACCAGCCCGGACATTTAGCACCCGTCCGGGCATCTCAGACTCCGCGGCCTGCTCGCACAGCGCCTTCAGCGGGCCATAGGCCTCACCCGTGACCGTCTCGGTGGTCGGGTCTTCCAGCACCCCCACCTCACCGGATTCATCATTCGGCTGTGCGTAATTTTTATAAACCGAGATGGTCGAGATAAAAGTGTAATGCGCGGTGCTGTCTCTGAGCGCCTGCGCCGCCGCCCCGACATGACGCGGGATGTAGCCGCTGGGGTCGATCACCGCATCCCACGTCCGCCCCGCCAATTTACCGAGGTCGGTATCGCGGTCGCCAATGAGGGTCTCGACATCGGCGAACGCTGACGGGTTCGATTTACCCCGATTAAACAGCGTGACCTCATGCCCAGCCGCGAGTGCGGCTTCTGCGATGGTGCGCCCCAAAAAGACCGTCCCACCCAAAACCAAAATGTTCATCAAAACTCTCTCCCTCAAATTGGACTTAAAACACGCGCCGGATTGGTATGTGTCTAATATCCTACGCGACTATACTATACCGTTGTGTGTTTGTAATCGGATGGTATTGGACAAAAGTAAAATGGGTGTAAAAAATGTCGGATGAACCTGTAAAGCGCGACCCGTATGCCGCGATGCGATTCCGTGATTTTCGCCTGTTGATTAGCGGGCGTTTCATCGCGCAAATCGGTGAAATGATGGTCAGCGTCGCCGTCGGGTGGGAACTTTATGAGCGCACCAACGACGCCTTCGCGCTGGGGTTGGTCGGGCTGGTACAAGTGCTACCCGTCATGTTGCTCTCCGTGCCGGGCGGCTATATCGCAGACCGCTATAACCGTAAGTGGATTACGCTGATTTCACAGTTGGTCTTGGTGGCCTGTTCGCTGGCGCTGATGGGCATTTCGCTCACCAAAGGGTCACTGCCGCTGCTGTATGGCATCCTCGCCATGATAGGCGCGGCGAGAGCCTTCAATAACCCCGCCGAATCCGCGCTGACACCGCAAACCGTCCCGCCAGCGTATTACTTCAGCGCCGCCACATGGAGTTCCAGCGTCTGGCAATTGTCAGCCATCCTCGGCCCCGCCGTCGGTGGGTTGATTATCGCTGTGACCAAAGGCGCGGCGTGGGTTTATTTGGTGAATGCGATAGCGGGCATGGTCTTGGTCATCACCCTGCTCCTCCTCCACAGCAAACAGACCGATTACGTTGATGTCGGTGAAACGCCGTGGCAATCTGTCCGCGCCGGATTTTCGTTCGTTCGCAACAAACAAATCATCTTGGCGTCCATTTCATTGGATATGTTCGCGGTGCTGTTCGGCGGCGCGACCTTCCTCTTACCCGTGTTCGCCAAGGACATCCTCCATACCGACGCCACCGGCTTGGGGATTCTACGCGCCGCGCCGTCCGTGGGGGCGCTCATGATGGCAATCATCATCGCCCGCCGTCCGCCCTTCACCCAAGCGGGAAAGACTCTGCTGTGGGCGGGGACGGGATTCGGATTCGCCACGCTGATTTTCGGCCTCTCAACCTCATTTTGGCTCTCGGCGGCGATGTTGTTTGCGCTCGGCGGGTTGGATAACATCAGCGTCATCATCCGTCACACGGTAGTATTGACTCAAACGCCCGACATCATGCGGGGGCGGGTCAACGCGGTCAATAGCGTTTTCATCGGCGCATCAAATGAGCTGGGTGGCTTCGAGTCCGGAGTCATGGCTGCGCTATTAGGGCCTGTCGGCGCGGTGATTTTTGGCGCGTTGGGGACGCTGGCCGTGGTTGGATTAACCGCCCGTCTCGCGCCGCAACTGCGCGACTACGGCACGTTGGGGACATAAACACACAATCTGGCGACCTATGTGTGGGTCGTCAGATTAGGAAACTCAACCCCGCCGAATTCTCATCACTCAGGACTCATCACAGGAGATTCAAAAAACATGGAACGTCAACAAGCATGGGACATCGTGTGTGAATTTGTCCAATCCGACGGGCTAAGAAAGCACATGCTCTCGGTAGAAATCGCCATGCGTGCCTACGCGCAGCACTACGGTGAAGATGTCGATAGCTGGGGATTGGTCGGGTTATTGCATGACTTCGACTGGGAAATCCACCCTGACCTAGAGCGCCACCCCATCGCGGGCGCGGCGATCCTGCGCGAGCGAGGCTTGGATGAGGAGAGCATCCGAACCATCCTCAGTCACGGCCCATTGGGCGAGGCAGACCGCGACACGCTCCGCAATAAAGCCCTGTTCGCAGTCGATGAGCTGACCGGCTTAATCACGGCGGCGGCGCTCGTCCGCCCGTCAAAAAATGTGCGTGACGTAGAGGTCGCGTCCATCAAGAAAAAGTGGAAAGATAAAGCGTTCGCACGCGGCGTCAACCGTGAGGATGTTGAGCAAGGCGCGGCCTCGCTTAATGTTGACCTATGGGAGTTTCACGTCCCCCTCGTCCTCAAGGCCATGCAAGACAAGGCCGAGGTGTTGGGCATCGCGGGGTAAGAGGTCGTTTGAACATTCATTGGACGGGCAAGACTTCGCCTCATAAGGCGTCCTTACAGATCGCGACGTAGGGTAACGGGCGATATAGAGTTTGGCACGCCAAACCCCTACGACTGATAAGGATGACGAACGTTCGTCATGTCGAATCCCCTCGTTTGAAATCCCGAATCACCGGATGTCGTAGGGGCGCACCCGTGTGTGCGTCATCAATGCACCGCGCATCCAGTCTGATGTTAAGAATTCACCGGACTGACAAGTCGCGCCCCTACATTTCGTTGCCGCTTACGCTTGTACGTGTACTGGCGTGCCGATGGTCGCCCATTGATACAACCAGAGCGCGTCCTCGTTGCGGAGATTGACGCAGCCGTGACTCATCGGGTGGCCGAAATTTTCATGCCAATATGTCCCGTGCAAGGCATAGCCGCTATAGAAATACTGAATCCACTGCACCCCGGGCAGATAATACCCAGGGCCACTCATAGTCTGGGAATCATATCGGCTGTAGACCGCGTAATCCCCCAACACTGTCGGCGTCCCGGGCAAACCTGTCGAGACGATGGCGGTGAAGACCAGTTTGGCGTCCTCAAAAGCATATACGCGCTGTTCGCTTAGGTCTACAACAACCTGTTTCCCCGTTTTTACGGTAGCGGTGGGGGCGCTGACGCCCGATAACGCCTCGGCGCTCGACCCCGTCGAGACGGCAGCGGCTCGTCCGGGAATGACCAAGACATCCCCGACCAGTACACGGTCAGGATTGCCGATGCTGTTGGCTGACACCAATTCGGAAAGCGTCACGCCATAATTCCGCGCCACGATACCCAACGTCTCACCGCTGCGGACGACATGTGTTAGGGGGACTTCAATTTCGACGGTCTCAACGGTGGCGGCAGAAACGGTGGTGTCGGTGGTCGAGTCAGAGGCAGTCTCTGTCACTTCTTCAGTCGTCCAAATGTTGAGCGTCTGACCGATTTTAATCAGATTCGGGTCGCCGATTTGATTGGCGCGTAAAATCGTCGTCATCGAGACGCCATAGCGCCGTGCGATGGTGTTAAGGGTTTCGCCGGGTCGAACGACATGTTCAACGGGCGCTCCCGCAATCAACGGATTATTAATTAAATCGCTATCATCAGGCACAGTCAGACCCGGAATGGTCAGTTTTTGCCCGATTTGGATGCTCCATGTATAGAGAATGCCGTTCTCGCTGGCGATGTCTTCAACCGACACCCCGTAACGTTGCGAGATACGGAACAAGGTATCCCCATAAGCCACCGTATGAACCACCGGCTGCCCCGCCTGTAGTTGATCTTGTGCTGCCGCGCTGAATGCCGCGCACATCACGATGACCATCACGATTAAAATACGCCGCATAACCTCACCCCCATCACATCACCGTTCATCATAGGACATTATTACCATCTAGATACAAGAACACTCTACACTAATTTTAGCTGTGATGCCGTACAGCTTGAATACCACGCTAAACAAGACGTGTTGCGCGGTATAATCACACAAGGCGTAGGCTGATGGGTGGGACTCGCAAATTGCCCTTAGCGCGGTTTGGCATTACAATCGGCGCATACTTTCACGCGGAAACTGTTAGAACTATGCTGCTTCGCGCTTACCGCCTTACGGATCGATTCGCTTTAATCGCCCTTAAAACCTCACTCGGAGCCGCAACCCTCGCCTCAGATGGCGTGCGCGTAGTGCTGGGTCGTCCCACCGGACGGCGTAGCGGGCTGTTGGGGATTTTGGGATTCATCGGCGCATTGCTGATGCGCTTCGCCATGTTAATTGGCGGTGGGGTCGCAGCCGTCGCTGGCTTGGGCGGCAAGGCCGTCACTCGCGGCGTCAGCGGCGCAGCCGGAGGCGCTCAAGGGGCAATGGCACGACGTGCCACCCGTGCCGAGATGCGCGCCGCCATCCCTGAAGACCCGCTACGCGCCCGCAATCGCGCCCTCAGCGGCCTGTTGGTCATGGCGTTGGCCGCCGTCATCGGCATCGTGATTTGGGCGACTCAACCGCGTCAAAATAACGGTTTTCTTCCCGCAAATCCTGACCTCGCCGCCGCGTTGCTCTCGAATCCTCAGACGGCAACCGCCACGCCCGTTGCCGGTCAGCCGAGCGTGCCGCAGGTCATCCCCACCGTCACCCCGCTACCAGCCGTCTTGGAATCGCGTGGAACCATCGCGTTTACGCTGCGCGAGAACGGTCAAACAGACTTATGGGCGATTCCCGTCACAACCCGTCAGCCCATCCGCATCACCAATGACCCCGCAGATGAGCGTGACCCATCATGGTCGCCTGACGGCACAAAATTAGCCTACGCCTCTAACCGAGACGGCAATTGGGAATTGTATATTTATGACCTCTTGACCGGTCAAACCCGCCGGATGACCTTTAACCTCGCCTATGAAGGCGCGCCAAGCTGGTCACCAGATTCCAATTGGCTGGTTTACGAGAGTTATCAGAATCGCACCCTCGATGTCTATGTGTTGCCTGTGACCGATGTCAATGCCTCGCTCCAGCCTATCGCATCGACCTCCGCCGCTGAGATGAGTCCGGCATGGTCGCCAGAAGGCCGTCAAATCGCCTTCATCGGCGTCAACGAAACCGGCGCAGATTTATATGTCGTCCAACTCGCGGACATCAGCAATCCTGTCAATGTCACACAATCCGCCGGACGGCACGAAGACTCCCCCGCATGGTCGCCGGACGGCGCATATCTGGCTTACAGCGCGACAGACGCTGGTCTAGAGAAGGTATTCGTCCAAAACATGCGTGACCTCACCCAACCGCCGCAGGTCTTGGGACGCGGGCGTGCGCCGTCATGGTCGCCAGATGGCGGTGCGGTGATTGCAGCCGTCAATACGGTTGGCGCGACTCACTTGACGGTCTACCCGTTCGGCAGTGCCGAGGCCATCCCGCAAATCATCAGTGTGCCGCCGCGAGCCGCTGACCCTGTCTGGACGGGTCAACCGCTCCCCGCCGCATTGATTAACAGCGGCGGCTTACCGAGTGGCACGCAAACCTTATACATCGAACAAGAAACGCGCTATGCCAACGGCATCTACCCGTTGGGCGTGCTGACCAACGGAGTACAAGCGCCCAGCCCGCAGTTGAATAACCGCGTCAACGACTCATTTAATGCCCTACGTGAGCGCATCCTTCAAGCCAGCGGGCGCGATTTTCTCGCCCGCCTTGATGACGCCTTCTGGGACATCAATCAACGACCAGAAGCGGGTGAAGAGACGCGCAACTGGCACAAGACCGGACGCGCCTTTTCCATCAACAAAGCCAGCGCATTGGGCGGTTTCCCACCCGAGATTGAGGTGGTGCGCGTTGATGGTGAAGTCGCAACACACTGGCAAGTCTTCTTGCGCGTGGATGATGGCGCTCAAGACGGGCAATTGGGTGAACCTTTACGCGCTCTGCCGTGGGATTTCAACAGCCGCACGTCCAGCGATGTGACCGCCTACCAAAACGGCGGTAAATTGCGCGACAGTATGCCGGACGGCTACTATGCGGACATCACTGACATCGCGGAAGATTATGGCTGGCTGCCCTATGCGGCAGGCGGTGATTGGCGTCTGAACTTCAACGCAATTAACTATTGGATGTTCTACAAACCAGAGGGGATGTCGTGGTTGGACGCCATGCGTGAATTGTGGACGGAAGACCAACTGGGCGGTTTCGCCCCGACTCGTACCCCATTGCCCCAGCCGTCGCCGACTCCCGGCGGCAGCGCGGGGGGCTAACCGATGCGTGGCGGACTCATCGCGGGGCTTGTTGTGTTATTGGCTGTGGGCGGATTCGGCGCACTGCTCGTCTTAAACGCGGATACCAGCGAAAATACCCGTCCGGTCATCCCAACAGACCCTGTGACGATTCAACCGTCGCAAGCATGGCAGGACATCCTCCTCATCGGCGCACAGGGCGGCGGCACGCCCATCCCCACCGTGGCCTTGCCCGGACAAAGTTTCGTCGTCCCGACTCTGCCTTTCGACACGCAACCAACAGGTGCGCTCATCCCCGCTGAGGATATCGCCATCATCCCGCCGATTGATTTACCACTGTTCGGGACGACAGCCACGCCCGCGATACCGTTGGGTGATAACGCCACCACCGCGCCACTGGCGACACGCCTCGCCCAAACCCCGCGCCCGATACCCACCAACCCGCCCTCTCTCCCCGTACCGTATGCGCTTGACCCGCGTGACCATTACTGGTTCGCCCGTCCGGTTGACCCTGACCGCAACAATCGCGCCTTGAATTATTATGAGTACGGCACGGATGGGCCACAAGACGCCCCCTATCCCATCCATCATGGCGTCGATATGCCCAATGAAATTGGGACAACGGTACGTGCCGCTGGCCCGGGATTGGTTGTATTCGCCACCAGCCCCACCACCCCGATTTACCAGAACTCACCTTCGTATGGCAATATCGTAGTCATCGAACACGATTTCGCCTATCAAGGCAAAACGGTCTGGACTCTTTATGCCCATCTTGAAGCGCCGCTGGTAGCAGCTGGGCAGCGCGTTGAGACAGGTGAGGCCATCGCGCTATTGGGTAATACTGGTCAATCGGGCGGGCCGCATGTCCACTTCGAGGTGCGTCTCGGTGAGAACACCTATGGCACATCGGTCAACCCCATCCTATGGCTTGCCCCGTATGTCAATCATGGCACAATTGCAGGACGGGTGATAAACACACGCGGCGACTTCATTGATGACGCCGAAATCACGCTGTTATTGGGCAGTGTCCCGCGTGATGTAACCACTTCTTATGTGTTTCGCGGCAGTGGCTCACAAGTCAACCCTGACCCGCAATGGGGTGAAAATTTCATTTTCGCGGATGTGCCAGCCGGAACGTATGATGTGGTCGTCACGCTGGATGGACGCCGAATCGTCCGCCAAGTGAGCGTGCGTGAGGGATTGACCAGTTTTGTCGAGCTTCAAGAAGTGAGCAGCGAAGAACCTTAAGCAGCATGGCGTTTCCAGTATGCAGATTGGCGTGTATAGTTTGAACAAGATACGGTTATATGCTTACTTTCACGTCAAATTGCATCTTATAAACTTCAAAGCGTCAGGCAAGCGCGGGGTTTTAGCGCTTGCAACGGCTTACCACCGTCCATTAGAGTAGCATCTATACCTGCGAACGAAAGTATCGGAGATTACGTTATGACTATTCACGCAGCACTGCGTTCTTTACTAAGCCGTAGCGCATTCATTGTCGCACTTGCGATAGTGACATTGGGTGTTTCTGCCCAAGATACCAATCGCGCCCTCACGTTGGGGTCGCCAGTTGTGGGTGAAATCAAGGCGGAAACGCCGGTACAGGTGTACACCTATACCGCCACAGCCGGTGAACAAATTTCGGTGAGCGTCACGGGTGAAACCGGCCTC
>Ga0164241_10005804_pt1 | contig 11419 bp, 6 predicted proteins | sample OricomyardsoilBY_FD_108780 | JGI IMG/M metagenome (GOLD analysis project Ga0164241, IMG submission 108780) | Backyard soil microbial communities from Emeryville, California, USA - Original compost - Back yard soil (BY) | ecosystem: Environmental > Terrestrial > Soil > Unclassified | place: USA... | reverse complement strand
TGCCGGCGGAGTCGGTGGTGCACCCGGCGACGTCGAGCCTGAGCCGACGCCCAGCATCGGCGGCATCGGCGGAGCCGCGGGCGAGGCCGCTCGAGAGCCAGAGCCAGCTCCCAAAGGCTCTGCAGGGTCGAATTGTTCGGTTGCGGTCGCGCAGGGCAACACGGCCCAGGCTTCGGTGCTCGCCCTATCGTTGGTGCTCGGCGCGATGGCGCGGCGTCGCAAGGCAACGCCACGTCGTTAGCGTCGCCCGTCGAGCGGGTCCGACGTCGGTTTCGGCGCAGGCGGAGCAGCCGCAGGCGGAGCGGCCGCGTGCGCAGGCGCCGCTGATGCAGGGCGAGCCGGTGCGGGCCACGCGCCTGGCTTGGCCTTGGCCTTGGCCTTGGCCTTGGCGGCGGGCTCGTTCGGCGCCGCACTGGGCGTAGCTGCGGCGCTTGCGGTCACTGCCGGCTCGGGCGCGGTAACCGACGCGGCGGGAGCTGCGCTCGGTGGGCTCGCTGGAACCGCGTGAGCCGGCGTGTTGGGCGGAGCGGCGGCGGTACCTACTTTGACGGTCGGCGGCTCGGGCGGTCTTTCCGCCGTCAAGCTCGGACGGGCTAGCCACCAGATGATGGCGCCGACGACGCTCGCCATCCCGGCGATGGCGAGCACGACCGCGCGGCGCCGTGAGCGCCCGGCGATCGACGAGGTCGCGACCCAGTCCGAATTCGTGTTCTTGCCGCTGTTCGCATGGGCCGCCGGCGTCAGGCTCGCTGGCGTGACGATTTTGACGCGCACTTCGCGCACTTCGTCGGTTTTTTCGTCACCGGTGATGGGCGTGCCCGGGCTTTGCAGTGTGCGCTCGTCGGACGGCGACTTGTCGGTCGTCACCGGCCGCAGCGACGCCGAGCGCAAGATGCCGGAGATGCGCGAAATGGACGGTTGCGAGCGCGGCGAGAACGGCGCCAGCGCGTCGGCCAGCTCGGCGACCGTTTGGTAGCGGTCCTCCGGCTTTTTCTCCAGACACTTCGCGATCACCGCTTCGAGCTCGGGCGGCACGTCGGGGCGAATTTCGCGAAGGCTGGGCAGCGGATCGGATACTACCGCCGCCAAGAGCGCGATCGGCGAGTCGGCGTTGAACGGTGGGTCGCGCGCCAACAGCTCGAACAAGATGGACCCCAAGGACCAAATGTCGGTGCGGGTGTCGACGCTTTTCGGCCGGCGAATTTGCTCGGGCGACATGTACGCCGGCGAGCCCAGCAGCGAGTGCGTGGCCGTCAGGCTGGGCGCAGGCTCGAGCGCGTTGTCGTTGACGTTATCGTTGACGTTGATCGCCTTGCTGATGCCGAAGTCGAGCACCTTGACCAGCGAGCTGCCGTCGGGTCGGTGAGTCAAAAATAGATTGGCGGGCTTGAGATCGCGATGGATGAGGTTGAGCGAGTGCGCCTCGGCGACCGCTTCCGACGCTTGCAGCACGTAGTCGATAGCGACCTCGATATCCAACTGCCCCGGCAGGTCGAGCTCTTCGGCCAAGTCATGGCCGGACAAGAACTCCATCACCATGTAGGGCGAGCCGTTGGTCAGCTCACCCACGTCGATGACGCGCGCCACGTGCTCGCTGTGAATCTGGACGGCGGCCCGCGCTTCGCGCAGAAAGCGCGTCACCGAGTCTTCGTTTTCGCACAGCTCGGGGACCAGTAGCTTTACGGCCACGCGTTGGCCCAGCTGCTCATGCAGCGCCGCGACCACGTAGCCCATGCCGCCCGCGCCGAGCACTCGCTCGACGCGGTATTTTCCTGCAAGTAGCTCGCCTTGCTGGATCATGCGAACCACAGAGATACCACGAGATGGCGCCGGCCGGTGCAGCGCGGAATCACGCGGAGAAATCAGCTATTGGCAGACGGCCGGGGCGCTTGCGAAGCCGGGGTCGAAATCGGCGCAGGCAGTGGCGCTCGCGCAACCACATTTGCCTTCTATGCACACTGAATCCGTCCCGGTGGCAGCACAATCGTCATCGATCAAGCACTGCCGGCAGCGGCCATTGCTTCCACAGACGGCGGTGGCGTCGCACTCGGCGCCGCTGGTGCACCCGCACAGCCCCGTCGCCGCGTCGCAGGTATCGCCGTTGCCCTTTCCACAGCCGGCAGTCGGGGTGCCACAGCCGGGACGGCAGACGCGATTGAAGCAGCGGGCGTCGGCGTGAGCACAGACCGCGATGGTGCCTTGCGCGCCGAGCCGCGGCAGTGTCTTCGGTAGCTGGTTCGAGTTGGTGCAGGCGTTGGCAACCGGAAGCTTCGCGCAGAAGCCCTGGCCGTTCGCCGTGATACACGCCTCGGTGTTCGCGGTGCAATTGGCGTCGCTCGTGCACGACTTGTTCCAGAAGCTCAGAAAGCTCAGGCACTCGGCGTCGACGGTACAGGCGTTGGTCGGATCTTCGCACGCGTGCGTCGTCTGATTGCACTTGAAGGTATCGTCGTCCTCGATGATGCAGTCGTCGTCGCTGAGACACGAGAACGCGCAATGCGGGACCACCGTCGTGAGCACGCCGCCTTCGCCGCCCGCGCCGACTTGGCCCGCCGCCCCACCGGCGTCGCCTCCAGCCTCGCCCGCGGCACCCGCCACGCCCGCAGCGCCGGCCATGTCGCCGCCGACGCCCGCCTGCCCGGCGTTGGTTTCGCCGCCGTTGCCCGCGTCACCGCCGTTGGTGCCACCAGACATCATGCCGGCAGTGCCAGCGCTGGCGCCCGCTTTGCCGCCGTTGTTTTGGTTGCCTGCTACCGACGACGTACCGCCGCCGGGCGCCTCGCCCGCTTCACCAGCGCCCGCAGGGTGGGGGACTTGGTCTTCACTGTCGTCGCAACCGACGGCAACCAACCACGACGCACCCGCAATCCAGATAACACCAAGACGACGTGAAAAAGCCATGAGCTGACTCCTCTCGGCCGCCCTCATAACACGGACTCACTCGTGTGCGGCACAGTAACGATTTCGAGCGGTGCCCGAGCAAAGTACTACTTCATGCGCGACAACCAGAAGATGCCGGCCAGGCTTGCCGCCAACACCGCGAGCGCCAGGAGCGCGATGACCAAGTCCGCGGTTTTGAAGCGACGTTGTCCGCTAACGGGCTGATACTTGGCTTGCGGGACGCGCGCGATGGGCGCCGCGCTGCCCGAGCCAGCTCCACCGGGCGCGGGGGCGTGGCTTTCCGGCACACCGGTCGGCGGATCCACGTTGTCCGCGTCGCGCATCTTTTCGTCGCCGCTGGCTTCGAGCTCGACGAGAGCGTCGGCGACCGGGTCGTCGAACGCGAGCTCGGTGGAGCCGACGGTCACCAACTTGCCGCGTGGCCAGATGGTTTCTTTGTTGGCAGGCAGCGGATTGCCGTCGAGTAGCGCGCCGTTCTTCGAGCCCAAATCTTTCACCCACAGGTGCGGACCGCGCCGTCCGACTTCGACGTGACGTCGGGACGCGTCGGTGTCGCTCAACGTCAAATCGAGCCCGGCGCCGCGCCCGATCAGGTAAGCGCGCCCGGTCTCGCCGAGCACGAGCTCGCGGCCGGCGTCGGGGCCCGTTTCGACGATGACCTTGACCGCCGCCGCTTCGCCTTGGGCAGCGAGCGCCGATGACACGAGCTGCAGCGCGATCTCGCGCGTGGCCAGCGGCGCGTCGTCGGTGGCGGGTACGGTCTCGATCGTGAGCTCCAGCCAGATGCGTCCGATGCGCAGCAGCTCGCCGCTCTTGATGACGCGCGGGGCTTGCGGAGACAGCCGGACCGGACCGACGAAGGTGCCGTTGGTGCTGCCTTCGTCGACCACCACGTAGTCGCTGCCGCGCTGGCGAATCGAGGCGTGGCGGTGGCTCACGCTCGGATCGGGCAAGCGAATTTCGCAGCCGTCCCCGCGCCCGATCACGATACGCGGGGCGTCGAGGCTGATTTTGAGCGGGGTGGGGTGGTCGCCGGAGCGTACGACGACGGTGAGCGCCATGGGGCAAGGCCGGAGGGTGCGGGACGGACCGGCGAGACGACTGTTACCTCAATTGCCAAAACTTGGCCAAAGGCCCAGAGGCCGCGTAGTCCCGGGGGCAAGCCTTGCGCTCCGACTCCGGAGCCGAGGTTGGAGGCAGCATGACGACGCAAGCACAAGAACGCAGGACCGAAGGCCAGGGCCGGATGTTGGTCGAGACGCTGGTCGAGGTCGTGGGCAATGAGCCCGGGATCCCCGCTTTCGAGGCCGAATCCGTGGACGTGAGCGCGCGCGGCATGCACCTGCGGACGGCTTATTTGCCGGACGAAGGCGCCCCGCTGGTCTGTCGCTTCGAAGAGCATGGCCGGGAAATCGTCGTCGAAGGCGTGGTCGCCTGGCGCCGCGAAGGCGCTCGGGGCGGCGAATTCGGCGTCGAATTCACGGCTCTGGACGCTCGCAGCGTCGATGCCCTGCGTGAGATGTGCGAAGGCGGCGAAAAGGCCGCGCAGGAGGCCGAGCCGCCGTCGGCCGCCCCCGCGGAGCCGCCCCACGGCTCCGGCACCAAGGTTCGGCTGCACATCGACGGCCTGGGCTCACCCATGAAAGCGCGCGTGCGCTCGGGCGATCCGCGCCGGGTTCAGGTCGGCTCGAGCCTGGAGTTCCTCAAAGTCGGCCGCCGCCTCGAAATCGAGGATTTGGAGCGTGGCGGTCGCCGTACCGCGCACATCGACTCGGTCAACGTCGCCGTCGACCCCGAGACGCGCGTTCCGCAACTAGTCGTGGCATTGCGCTACGAAGGCACGTCCGGCGAAGAAACGACGCCCGAGCCGAGCGTGGCCGATCTTTCCGGTGAGATGCAGCCACGCACGCTGCGCATTCCGACCGAGGACGTCTCGGTGAACGGCGCCGCCCGCGACGACGACCAAATCGAAGACGAGGGCGATCGCGAGGTCGAGGCCCTGCGCGGCAAGCTCGGCGTGGCCGCAACCCACGCGGGTGAAGCCGCGATGTCGGCGGGCAAGCGTATGGCGGCGTTGTCCGGCGCCGCGGCCACGAATTTCTCCGGTTGGCTGCGCGGCGCGTCGGCCAAGGTCGGCGAAATGGCCAAGCGTGAGAAGCCGCCCGTGCGGCGGACGACCGCGCCCGCGCCGGGCGCTCCCGCCGCCGTGGGTCAGCGCCTGCGACCACAATCCGGCGAACGCGCCGACGCTGACAGCGCTCCCAAAGCTGGCCTCGCCGCCGCGCAGGGCGCATGGGCGAACCTGCCCAAGAAAAAGAAGGTCATGGCCTCGGCGGGCGTCGCGCTCATGCTCGCGACCATCGTGGCGCTGGCGTCGCACCGTGGCGCGCCGCCGCCCGGCGCCGACGCGGCGCTTCCGAAGGCCGAGCCCGCGGCCGTCTCCGTGGGCGGGCCGGTCGCGGCCGCGCCCGCTGCGGTAGCCGCGAATGCCGAGCCGGCCCCGAACGCCCTCACCGAAGCCAACGGCGTCGTGTCCGCCGATGTGCCGCTGTTCGGTGCGACCCCGATGGCGACGATGGAGCCTGCGCCGCTCGCGCCTCCACCCAGCTCGGCGGCCGCGTCCGAAGAAGCCGCCGAGCGCGCAGAAGCCAAGGCGTCCGTCTCGGCTGCGGCCGGCGACGAAGCCTTCCCCGAAGAAGGCGACAAGAAGTCGAAGTCTAGCAAGAAGCCCGAAGACGTCGCGCCGTGGGGTCGTGGCAAGGTCAGCAACCCGGTGATTCATCGTCTGCGCCTCGACGCGGCGGGAGACGCGCTGCAAGGCTCGCTGCAGCCGACGGGTTTCACCGTCGTCGTCCCCAACCGCAAGGTGATGGAGCAGGGCGCGGCGATCGCCAAGCGTGACCCGCGCATCGCCCGCGTCCGCACCGTCAACACGCCCAACGGCGCGCAGATCACCTTCCAGTTCAAGGACGGCGTGCCCGCTTACCGCGCTCGCCTACGGCGCGACTTCATCGAGATCTTGGTCGGTGCTTCCGAGCCCGCCAAAGCCGAAAAGCCCGCGTCCATTCCCGCTGCCGCCAAAGACAAGTCCAAGTCCAAGCCCGCCGCGAAATCGCACGCCAAGTAGCCGCTCTCGTGGCTGCCCAACCGCAGGTCCTTGGGCTCCCCACACATCTCGGGCTGCAGATTGGCAGCCAAAACGCCCCGTGAAGTCTCGGGCTACGGGTTGGCTTCGAGCCGGTAGAGGCCGCCCATCAGCGAGACGAAGTAGAGCTCGCCGTCGGCGCCGTTTCGGATGGCGACGATCGAGGTCACGTTGTTGATGTCCTGCTTCAGGCTCTTGGGCGTCGACGCCGTACCTTTCGCGCGATCGTAGACCGTCGACCAGATGGTGTTGCTCTGGTAATCGGCGTAAAAATAAGTGCCACGCAGGCTGGGGATGGCATGCCCGCGGTAAACGGCGCCGCCGGTGATGGCTTTGCCTGCGTTGTGGTCGTGCTCGGCGAGGGGCTTGGTGATGCCGGTTTCGTCGCAGCCGGTGGCCGGCTGGTAGCAGTGCAGGCCTTCGGTCTTGTTCCAACCGTAATTTTTGTTGCCGTCGCCGGCTTTTTCGATGTCGACCTCCTCCCATTTGTCTTGGCCGACGTCGCCAATGTACAGGTCGCCCGTGCAGCCGTCGAAGCTGGAGCGGAACGGATTACGCAAGCCGTAGTCCCAGATCTCGGGCGCGGCCGCGGCTACCTTGTCCTTCAAATTGCCGGGGGGAATAGTGTAAGCGGCGCTCGCGCTCTTCGTCGGGTCGAGCCGGAGCATTTTGCCCAACAGCTTGGAGAGGTTTTGGCCGTTGCCGGTGCCGTGCGAGGTGTCGCTGTCACCCGAGCCGCCGCCGTCACCCAGGCCGATGTAAAGAAAGCCATCGGCACCGAAGTTGATGGCGCCGCCCTTGTGGTTTCTGAACGCGGCGGACGAGTTATCGGGTTGCTCCACCTTCAGTATCAGGCGCGCGCTCGCGGCGTCCGCCTCGTCGGGGCTGGCGCTACCGACTTTGTACTCTTCGATGATGGTGTCGCCGGTGTCGTTGGCGTCGGCCTTGTCGCTGTAATGGACATAGAACAACCCGTTGCTGGCATAGTTGGGGTGGAAGGCCATGCCCAAGAGGCCGCGTTCGTCACCGTTGGCGGCACCGGTTACCACCTTGCTCTTGATGTCCAAAAAGGGCTTGGCGACCAGCGCGCCCGCCTTCACGATGCGAATCGTGCCGGCTCGCTCGAGCACGAACAAGCGTCCGGCGTCGTCGTTCGGCGCATGAGCCAGGTAGATAGGCTCAGTTAGCCCGCTCGCGACCACGGCCGTTGCTTTGAGCGGAGGCACGGCGCCGCTCGGCGCGGTGCAGTCGTAGCCGTTGGTGCCTGGCACGCGCGCGCCGTCGACGCTGGCACCGCCGCCCGTGCCGCCCGTGCTAGCGCCACCGTTAGCGCTGCCCGCATTGCTGGTTCCTCCGGGGCTGCTGCCCGCCACGCTCGCCTCGGCGCCGCCCACGGTTGCGTTGCCCGCGGCGCCGGGACCGGTTCCAGACGTGCCCGGGCTGGAGCCGGCCGTCGACGTGCCGGCCCCGCTCGACGCAGGCGAGCCGGCGGCGTTCGTGCTGCCGCCATTGGTCGTGCCGTTGTTGCCGTCGCAAGCCGAGCTGGCTGCGATTGCGGCCAGAGCAATGGTCGAGAACGCAGCCGTGAGCCGCACGTGGTCTAGGTGACGCGCCATGACGCATCAGTAGCGCATCGCGTTCCGAGAACAAGACGAGATGCACGCCATGCAGACTCGATGTGTCGCAATCGCGCTCGCGCCGCGAGCGGCGCGTTGCCGTTTCGCATCTGCGTGTGAAATTCGGCGTGCAGGTGAGAAAAAGTGCGTCCCCGGTCGAGCAACGAAGCCAGGCGGGATGCATCGGCCGCGAGATCGATCGACTTAGCCATTCGCGGGCCCTAAGCTGCGCCGCACATGAAGCGACAAATGAGCGTGTCGCGTGGCGGCGCGAGGATCTCGATCTGGTCGAGCGTCGTCACGCTCGTGGCGGTGGCGGCGTGCTCGAACGACGTCGGGCCCGGCGCTGTGAGCGGCGGTAGCGCTGCCAATGCTATTGCGGGTGGCGCAAGCTCGGCCGGCGCGGGCGTGGGCGGCGACACGTCTGCGCCCGGCGGCGGGGCGACGAATGCGGGCGGCTCCAGCACGGCCGGAAGCGGCGGAAGCGGCGGTAGCGGCGGTAGCGCAACGGATGGTGGCAGTGCCGGTGGTGTCACCGCGGGGGACTGCCACCAAGAGAGCCCGACCGGTCCGCTCAGCACGCGCTTGCCGTGCACGCTCTCGCAAACCGGGTTGTTCGCGGCCGATATGGTGACTTTGGCGCAAGGCGTGCACCCGTACACACCGCGCTACGAGCTGTGGTCGGACGGCGCGGTCAAGAAGCGCTGGATCGCTCTTCCGCCAAGCTCGAAAATCGATACGTCGGACATGGACTATTGGAGCTTTCCCGTCGGCACCAAGCTTTGGAAGGAGTTCACTCGCGACGGCGTGCGCGTCGAAACGCGCTTGATCGAGAAGCAAGCTTCGGGCTCTTGGTACACGGTGGCCTATCAGTGGCGCCTCGACCAAAAAGAGGCCGACGCCGTACCGAACGGAGTCGTCAATGCGTCCGGGACCTCCCATGACATTCCCAACAGCGATCAGTGCCTGACGTGTCACAGCCAGATACCCGACAAAGCGTTGGGGTTTTCCGCGATCCAGCTGGCGCATGAAGCCGTGCAACCGGCAGATGCGCTCGAATGGAATCTGGCGAAGCTGGGGGCGGACGGCGTGCTCACGCAGCCACCCCCCGCGGCGCTCGCCATCCCTGGCACCGACTTGGATCAACGGTTCTTTGGCTACTTGCACGCCAATTGCGGGCACTGCCACAACCCCAAGGGCACCGCGAACTCCCAGACCGGCCTCGACATGTGGCTCAAGGTGGCAGACTTGGCGGGGCCACTGACCGACGTCTCCGTCTACAAGGCGATCCTGAATACCGACATTGCGTGGCTCGACGGCGAGCACCCGGACGCTCCCAAGCGCGTCGCGCCGGGTTCGTTGCCGAACAGCGCTGTGTACCAGCGCTTCATCAAGAAGGCCGAAGTGTGGAGCATGCCGCCCCTCGGCACCGAAGTCGTCGACCCCACCGCGCAAAAGCTGATGGAAGACTGGATCGCCGCCGCCAAACCGTGACCGAGCACGAGCACGAGATTCGCAGAGAGTCGCGGATGGCGGCGTCCGCCGTTCTGATGGGATGAAACTGGGAGGCGACCGCTACGGGAGGCCCATCCCAGACAAAAAAAGTGACTTCGGAACCGAAGTGACTTTTGGCTGACCAGTCGGAGTGACTTCGGAACCGAAGTGACTTTTGATTGTGGGAGGGGCTCTCCGTTTCGCGTTTCTTCCTAGACGAGGAGGTGGGGAGATTGGGGGCGGGTGATCGGCCCACTCGACGCGTCAGGCAGCCTAGAGGCCCCAGTCTTTGATTAGCTTGGCGTTGCCGTCGGTGGGCGCGCCTTTTTTGAAGACGGCGAAGTCTCCGGAGCGCTTGATGACGCCGTACTGGTTTTTGTCGAGCACCGCGCGCAACGATACCTTGGTCTTCGACAGCTTGAGCTCGCGGCTGGAAGCGACGATCCACTCGGCGCCGTGGGGGCCGGTGCGCATGGTGTGCAAGATGCGCCGTGAAGACAGGTGGGGGCCGACCTTCTCGGTGGCGGCGACGGTGGCGTCTTTGGGAATGTCTTTGATGAGGTCGATGAGCTGGTAGTAGCGCTTGTCTTCCTTCTCGCTGTACGTGAACTCCACCTTGTGGAAGCCGCCCTTGAACGAGTTCTCGCGCATGGCGAAGGCGCCGTAGTTGAAGCTCAGGACCGCGGAAGCGCCGCAAAACGCGAACAGCGCTGCGCGTTGGCGCTGCGGGCCCAAGTCCGGGCTCTTGCCGATCGCCACCAGCGCCAGCACCGCGGCCATGAACAGGTACGGTGCCCAGTGCATGGTGTAGTGGAACGAGAACTGGATCGGCGGATCGTAATTGGTGACCAGCAGCGTCAACAGAACGCCGGGGATCAGGCTCAGCCACAGGTACCAACGCCGCAGCGGCAGGAATGCCAGCGGCGTGAGCAAATGCGCCAAGTAGATGATCTTTTTCTCGATCGCGAGCTTGGAAATCACGAATAGCGGATTGGTCAGCAGCGTCTTGATCACGCTGCGGAAACCCTTCTCACCGTCGGCCCACAGCTCCTTGTACATGGTGGGGAACCACCAGTCGCCGGCTTCGTCCATGACGTAGAAGCGGACGAGCAAGAAGTACGACGTGGAGAACGTGGCCAACACGAGGCCGGCGGTGGGGCGGTAGCCGCTGGCCACCAAGAACAGACCAATGATCGAGAGGCCGATCGGAATGTCTTCGCGCATCAACAGCGCGATGGCGGTTAGCACGCCCATCCACACCCAACGCTTGGCGTCAGCCGCCCACACGACGCCGAACACGAACAGCGCCGCGATCGGCACGTTCTGAAACTCCGAGAACGTGGCCCCGTGCATCGGGTAGTAAGAAAGGTACGCCAATGTCACGGCTGCCGCCGTCCACTCGCTCAGGTGGCGGCGCGCGAACAAGAACAGCGGCACCGCGCTGCCGCCAATCAAGACCGACTGGATGATCAGCAGGGTCTCGGGCCGCGGCACCAGCGCGTACAGCGGCAGAAACAAGTAGTGGCCAAACTTGGCGTGCGCGGCCAGGTACTTGCCGGGGTCGTCGGGGAACGCGACCGTGCTCTTCAGAAAATCGCCGTAAAGGCCGCCGTACATCAAGTTGTTGTTGATGGACAGGTCGAAGTTGCCGGTGCGCAGCTTGTAGTGCCAACGCAGCAAGAAGAACGAGAAGAAGGCGGCATAGCCCAGCGATGCGGCCAGTACGATCACGAGCGGTCCGTGCCGCTTCACGACCGCTGGTACTTGGTCGGTGGTCTGCCGCCAGAAATCGCGCGCCGCCGCCGGGATCGAGCGCAACGACAACAGCATCAGCGCTTCGAACAGCAGACTCAGCAGGATGACGATCGGCAACAGGGCGTCGTGGCGGTTCTGCCAGGGCTTCGCCCGAAATAGCGCGGGCAGGCAAGGCAGCAGGATGCCCGGCACCAGAAACCACAGCCAACGCTCCAGCTCGGCTTCGCGATGGCGCTTGCGGAGCCACGTCAGCAGACCCAGACCAGCGCCGCCGCCCACCACGAGCCCGCCCACCAGCAGCACCAACATCAGCTTGCGCTCGGCAACGCCGCGCACGTTTTTCGTCAAGAATTCCGGCACCCAAGCCGACTTGATGGACAGCTGCGCCCAGCTGGACAGCGCGAGGCCCAATAGCGCGCTGATCGCGAGCACCCTGGTCGTGATGGCCCACGGGTGTTGGTCGAAGAGCGGTGCGGGCTCGTCCTTCGGCGGGGGCGAGTCGTCGTCG
>Ga0164241_10005803_pt1 | contig 11420 bp, 6 predicted proteins | sample OricomyardsoilBY_FD_108780 | JGI IMG/M metagenome (GOLD analysis project Ga0164241, IMG submission 108780) | Backyard soil microbial communities from Emeryville, California, USA - Original compost - Back yard soil (BY) | ecosystem: Environmental > Terrestrial > Soil > Unclassified | place: USA... | reverse complement strand
GTGACGGGCCGGTGCCAGGGGTGGTAGTCGGGTGCGGCGAGCGTCGTGGTCGCCAGCACGTCGTTGTACTCGTCGGTCAGCACCCAGTACTGCTCCGTGGTGAGCTCGAAGTCGCCCAGGCCGGCCACGATCGGATGGTCCGCCCTCTCCGGGACGATCTCGACCGTGTACCGCACGAAGTTGTCCGCGGCGTCACCGGCCAGCTCCTCGCGCGGCGCCTTGGCCGGATGGGTCGCGAACTGACCGCCGATCAGGTGCAGGTAGTCCGAGCTGTTGCGGTACGAGTCGGCGATCCCGCCGTGCCACCCGGCGAGGCCCGCGCCGCCCCGGACCGCGGCAGCGAGGCCCTGGAGCTCCTCACCGGCGATCGTGCTCATCGTGACGGTCTGGACGATCACGTCCACCCCCGCCATGTACGCGGCGTCCGCGTAGACGGCCGTCGTGTCCTCCACGCGGACCTCGTAGCCGTGCTCGGCGAGGAACGGGAGGAACGAGTCGGTGGTCTCGACGGGCTCGTGCCCGTCCCACCCCCCGCGCACGACCAGCGCGCGCTTCTCCGGTGCTGTCATAGGTCCTGCCGCTTCCTTCGTCTCGTGGATCGTCGTTCGACCGCCCCGACGCCAACCCCCGGGCCCGTCGGTGCGAGATCGACGGGCCCCCGGGGGAAGCTGGGCCGGCAGAGCTGGGCCGTGCCCAGCGCGTACGGCGTCAGCCCTTGACCGAACCGAGCATCACGCCGGACACGAAGTGGCGCTGGACGAACGGGTACACGCAGAGGATCGGAATGATCGCCAGGACCATCGTCACCGCCTGGATGTTCGCGGAGATCGTCGCCTTCGTCGCCCCGACGGCCGCCGCTGTGTCCGTCGCCGTCGTCGACGCGCCCGCGATGAGGTTGCGCAGGAACAGCGAGAGCGGGAAGAGGTCGTTCTTGTCCAGGTAGAGGAACGCGGAGAACCAGTCGTTCCAGTAGGCCACCGCGTAGAACAGGACCATCGTCGCGAGCACCGCCTTGGACAGCGGCAGCACGATGCGGACGAAGATCCCGAACCATCCCAGGCCGTCGATCTGCGCCGCCTCTTCGAGCTCGCGAGGCAGGTTCTCGAAGAACGACTTCATGACCAGCAGGTTGAAGACGGACAGGGCCGGCGGCAGGACCACCGACCACATGGTGTTCTTCATCCCCAGGCTGGAGATCAGGACGTAGTTCGGGACGATGCCGCCGCTGAAGAACATCGTGAAGACCGCGATGCCGATGAGCGTGTTCCGCCCGCGCAGGTGCCGCTTGGAGATGACGTAGGCGAACATCGTGGTGAGCGCCATCGCGATCGTCGTCCCGACGACGGTGTAGAGGACCGTGTTGCCATAGCTGGTCCAGAACGCACCGTCGCCCATGACCGCTCGATAGGTCTCGATGTTGAAGCCCACCGGCCAGACGTTGACCTGGCCCGCCTTGATCGCTCCGGCGCTGGAGAACGACTGCGCGAGCAGGGTGATGAAGGGGTACAGCATGATCAGGCACAAGAGGACCAGGGCGGTCGCGTTGAACCCGGTGAAGAGCCGGTACCCGCGCGAGTCTCGGGGTCCGACCGGCACGCCTGCCGCAGGGTCGACGGGCGCTATCGCATTCGTGGTCACCACAGGCTTGCTCCCACCACTCGGCGCGAGATGAAGTTCGCGGAAAGGACCATGGCCAGGCCGATGAGGGCCTGGAACAGGCCGATCGCCGCCGCGTAGCTCAGGTTGTTGGACACGAGGCCGACGCGGTAGAGGTACGTCGAGATGACGTCCGCCGTCGAGTAGGTCAGCGGCGTGTACAAGAGGAGCACCTTCTCGAACCCGACGTTGAGGAAGGTGCCGATGTTCAGGATCAGCAGGGTGATCATCGTGGGCCGGATGCCGGGCAGCGTGATGTGCCACGTCTGCCGCCACCGGTTCGCGCCGTCGATCCGGGCGGCCTCGTAGAGGGAGCCGTCGACCGTGGTGAGCGCCGCGAGGTAGAGGATCGTCCCCCACCCCATCGTCTGCCAGGCTTCCGAGCCGACGTAGATGGTCCGGAACCACTCGGGCCGTTGCAGGAACGGGATCGCCTCTCCGCCGAACGCCCCGATGATCTGGTTCACGGTCCCCTGCAGCGAAAGGATCTGCATGAGCATGCCCGCGACGATCACGATCGACAGGAAGTGCGGCAGGTAGGTGATGGACTGGATGGCCCGCCCGAAGACCTTCTTGCGCACCTCGTTGAGCAGCAGCGCCAGGACGATCGGCAGCGGGAAGCACACGACGAGCGTCAGTCCGCCGAGGATCGCCGTGTTCCAGAACACGTGCCAGAAGGTCGGGTCATGGATGAACATCTGGATGTAGCGAAGCCCGACCCATTCCTCGCCGAAGATGCTGCCGCCGGGGCGGAACTTGCGGAAGGCGATGACGTTGCCGGCCATCGGCAGGTATCGGAACACGACGAGGAACGCGACCGGCAGCAGGGCCATCAGGTACAGCGCCCGGTCGCGGCGCAGAGCCTCGCGCCACGGCACCTTGGTCGGTGCCGAGGACTGGGGGCGACGTCGTCGGCGCCGGGAACGGTCTTGATCTTCTGACGGGGGCGGCTCCATCGTGATGGTCTGTGCGCCGCTGTCGGACACGAGCACGGCGTCGGTCCGCTGATCTGTGAAGTCCATGGTCACACCTCCAACGCGACCCGGTGGGGCGCCGTGACGACGCCCCACCGGGCCACTCGGTTCGATCCGTCAGCCGTGTTCCTTGACGAAGCGCTCGTGAGCGCCGTTGATCAGGTCGAGGTAGCCCTGAAGGTTCTGCGCCTTGAGCTCGTTGACGAAGTCGTCCCACTCACTGAGCGGGCGCTGTCCGAGGATGAACTTCAGCGTGTTGGTGTCGACCGTGTCCTTGAGGGGGGTCGCCAGGAGCGCGGACTGCTCGAGCTCGCTCTCGTTGAGAGGCGCCGGCGGGAACGGGTCGCGCGGCGTGCGCGTGGAGAGCACGGAGTCGATGTAGTCGACGTATGCCGGCGCGTTGTAGGACTGCTTGAGCGCCCGGGACTCGGTGGAGTCGGAGAGGACGTTGTTGGAGTAGCCGAGGTCCTTCGCGATGTCCGTCTTCCCGTCAGGGTTGATGTTGAAGGACTTGAGCGAGTACTCGGGGTTCAGCGTGTACTTGTCGCCCGACTTCGTGTAGGTCTGGCCCTCTACGCCCCAGCGGAGCATGTCGCGCGACTCGGGGCTGTAGTAGAGCCAGTCGAGGAACTGCAGCATCGACTTGAAGTGCGGGTCGTCCTTCGCCTTGGACGTGAGCATGAAGCCGTTCCAGAAGTTGCGCGGCTCGACGACCTGGCCGGCCTCACCACCCGGCGGGGCGATCTCGATGAGCTTGTACTTGCCCTTCGCGGCGGTGGCGTCGAGCGCCGTCGCGAAGTCGTTGACCGTGCCGTTGGAGCCGGAGGCGGCGAACACCTTGCCGGCGGCGAACTTCTCGGTCACCGTGCCGGCGCCGTCGTTCGACGCGGTGAAGGACTCGGTGTCGAGCAGGCCGTCCTCCACGAGCCCGTGGAAGTACGTGACCATGTCCTTGTAGCCCTGGGTCGTCGGCGCGTAGACGAACTTGTCGCTGGCCTTGTCGTACCAGGTGCCGTTGCCGAAGCCCCAGCCCGCGACCGTGCCGAAGGCGTGCGCGGCGTAGTTGAGCATCGACGCACCTTCGAAGCCGTCGGCGAGCGGCTTGCTGTCCGGGTACTTCGCCTTGATCTTCACCAGGTCGTCGCGCAGCTCGTCCCAGGTCTGCGGAACCTTGGCGCCCACCTGGTCGAAGATGTCCTTGCGGATGATCAGCGTGAAGGTGGGGACGGAGACCTCCTGGAGGCCGGGCAGCATGTAGTACTTGCCGTCGGCCTGGCGCAGGTTGTCGATCATCGCCTCGAGGTGCCACTCCTTCACGTACTTCTGGAAGTTGGGCATGTACTTGACGTAGTCGCTCATCGGCAGGATCGACTGGGACGCCGCGAACTGCTGCTCGTCACCGGTGTAGGTGAGCGGGATGATCTCCGGCGCGTCGCCCGAGCTGATCAGGAGGCTGCGCTTCTCGGTCGCGTCGCTGAACGGGATGTTCGTCAGGTCGAGCGAGACGTTGGTGCGCTTCTTGATCTCGTCGAAGACCTGCCAGGAGTCCTTGATCGCGTTGTCGGGCCAGTCGGTCCAGAGCATCGAGAACTTGACCGGCTCCTTGGCCTTGAACGTGGCGTCAGCGGCGTAGCTGCTCATCGCGGCGGTGTCGCTCTCGGCCGCCGAGTCGTTGTCGTCGGAGCCGCCCGAGCTGCAGGCGGCGAGGCTCGCCAAGGCGACGGCCGTGGCGAACGCGGTGAGGCCCCGCGCGAGGTGGGGCGTCCGACGTGTGGTCAGGTCACGCTTCATGTCTCTCCCTTGAGAACTGTTCCCGGCGCTGTCGGCCGATCGTGCTGCATGGGTCCGAGATCGTCCTCGCACCCCGTCCCGTGCCCGGGTTTGACGATAAACTAGGGTGAACGCGTGGCGCCGTCAACCTTCGGTGCCCACCGAGACGGCGAGGTCTCGGCACTTCGACGGGAGCTTCCTTGCGTCACGTCCTGGAGATCGACGGTCCGGCGGAACGGTTCGCCGACTGCTACCTGCTCGGGTCCGGTGCACTCGGTGCGGCCCTGCACGGCCGTCCGCGGACGGAGCGCGTCGACCTGAACGTCGACACGCTCTGGTCGGGCGGACCGGGTCCGGCGGCCCTCCGACCCGTCCCCGGGCCGGTGGCGTCGCTGCGCGACGCGGTGGCCGCCCGCGATCACCGCCGGGCGGACGACCTGGCACGCGCGATGCAGTCCGACGCCTGGGTCCAGGCCTACCAGCCGCTGGGCTGGATCGAGTGGGGCTACGACGCGTCCGAGTCCCGCGACCCGGTCCCTGCGGGCTACCGACGGCGGCTCGACCTGGCGACCGGGATCGCCTCCACGGACGACGGAGCCGGCGTCCGTCTGGATGCCTACGTCTCAGCGGCGGACGGCGTGCTCGTGCTCGAGTCGGGGTGCGCGCGGACCGCGGCCCCCGTCCTGTCGAGCAGGCATCCCGCGCGGACGGACGCGTCCGTCGACCGCGGCGTCACGTGGCTGACGATGTCGGGACGGGCGCCGTCGAACGTGCGGCCGCACTACGCCCCGGGCGACGAGCCCGTCGCGTACGCCGACGACGCGCCCGACCGCGACGGCCTGGTCGACGCCGGCATGGGCTTCGCCGTCGTGGCCGCCTGGGTCCCGAGTCCCACCGGTGCCCGGGTCCTCGTGGCGGCCGAGAGCGGGTTCCGCGGGTGGGACGAGCGGCCGTCCGCTGACGTCGGCGCCCTGGCGGCGACGGCCCGCTCGCGCGTGGAGGCGGCCCTGGGGCTCGACGCGAGCGTGCTCCGGGAGCGCCACGTCCGCGACCACGAGGAGCTCTTCGCCCGCTGCGACCTGGATCTCTCGGCCTCGGCGGAGCGTCACCCGGAGGCGGCCCGTGCCGAGCTGTACTTCGACCTGGGCCGCTACCTGCTCGTGGCCGGCTCGCGCCGCGGTTCGCAGCCGCTCAACCTCCAGGGCATCTGGAACGCCGACGTGCGGCCGGCGTGGAGCAGCAACCTCACCACGAACATCAACGCGCCGATGAACTACTGGGGAGCGGAGCCCACCGGCCTGGGTGACCTGCACGTCCCGCTGCTCGACCTGGTCGACGAGCTGCTCGTCGCAGGGCGCGGCACGGCGCGACGGCTCTACGGGGCGCGCGGGTCCTGCGTGCACCACAACACCGACCTGTGGCGCTCCACCGACCCGGTCCCGGGGCTGCCGCAGTGGGTGAGCTGGTCCGCTGCCCTGTGGTGGCTCGCCGACCACGTCGTCCAGCACCACGCGTTCCTCGCGCCGGGGCCCGAGGCGGAGAGCGTCCTCCGCCGCCGGGTGCTCCCGGTGCTGCGCTCGTGCGCGGCCTTCGCCCTGGACATGCTGGTGCCGCACACCGACGGCGGCCTCGTCGTCAGCCCGTCGAGCTCGCCCGAGCACGCCTTCGTCGTCGACGGTGCTCCGTTCGCCGTGACGTGGGGGAGCGCCATGGACCAGGAGCTGGTCCACGAGGTCCTGACCCGGACGGTCGAGCTGCTCGGCGACCACGGGGACGAGGCCGCGGACGGCGCGCTCGTGGCGGAGGCGCGCGAGGCTCTGGGACGCCTCCGGCCGCCCGCGGTGATCGACGGACGGCTGGCAGAGTGGGCGGACGACCTCGTGCCAGAGGAGCCGGGGCACCGGCATCTCTCCCACCTGTACGGGCTCTTTCCCGGCAGCCGTCTGACGGCGCAGGGATCGGCGGACGAGCACGCGGCCGCGCGGGCGGCCCTGGCTCTTCGCCTCGCCGAGGGGTCGGGGTACACGGGCTGGAGCCAGGCGTGGGTGCTCTGCCTCGCAGCCCGCCTGCGGGACCGCGAGCTCGCCGAGCGCTCGGTGGCCACGCTCGTCGGCCCGCTGTCCTCGCGGTCCCTGCTCGATCTGCACCCGCTCGAGGGCTGGCCGGGCGGCGCCGTGTTCCAGATCGACGGCAACCTGGGCGCCGTGGCCGGGATCGCCGAGCTTCTCCTGCAGTCCCACGCCGGCGCGATCGTCGTCCTGCCGGCCGTGCCCCGGGCCTGGCCGTCGGGCAGCGTGCGAGGACTCCGCGCGCGGGGCGGGCACGTCGTCGACGTGGTCTGGGACGACGGCGCGCCGACGCGCGTCGTGGTCCACGCGGGCGCGTCCGGTGACGTCGTCGTCGACCTGCCCACGCCGTCCGGCGGTCGTGACCGCCGGACGGTACGGCTCCGGCAGGGAGAGGCCGTGACCGTCACGGCCGCCGGGGCGGTGGCGGGGTAGCGGGGGCCGGCGGTGGCACGAGCGGATCGTCGTGCGCACCCGCCCCGGGCGTAGCCCTCCCGAAGTTTATCGATATAGTGTGGCCCCTCGCCGTTGCTGACCGACGGACACAGGACTTCGCGCCGGCCCTTTGGCTGGCACAATGCCCCGCAGGAGGATGTCGATGGTGACGATGGCAGACGTCGCGCGCGAAGCGGGCGTCTCGATCATGACGGTGTCGAACGTGCTCAACGAGCGCAAGCGTGTCGGCACCCCGACGCGTACCCGCGTCCTGGCCGCGATGGAGTCGCTCGGGTACGAGGTGAACCTCACGGCACGGTACCTTCGGGCCGGCCGGACGGACACCGTCGCGCTCATCGTGCCGAGCTTCCACGACTACTTCGGCGAGGTCGCGGACGAGATCGCACCCATGATCGAGGCCGAGGGACGCCACCTCGTGCTCGAACGGACGAGCGCGAACCCGGAGAGCGAGATCGAGTCGCTGAGCGTGGCGCGCCTCCAGATGTACGACGGCGTCATCCTGTCCGTCGCGGGCCTCGACCGGAGCGAGCTCGACCGCGTCCGGACGTCGAAACCGATCGTCCTCCTCGGCGAGCGCGACGCCCCCGCCCGCCTCGACCACGTACGACTGGCGAACGAGGAGGGCGCCCGGCTGGCCACGGCGCACATGATCGAGCACGGCTCGAGGCGCATCCTGGCACTGGGCTGCACGCTCGACAGCGAGCACACCATGCCGTCCGACCGGCGGGCCGGGTGGGAGCTCGCGCACCGGCAGGCAGGCCTGGACGTCGACGAACGGTACGTCGTCCGCGTCACCGACTTCTCCTCGCACACCGCACGCGACGCGGTCCTCGACGTCATCGCGTCCGGCCTCCCGTTCGACGGGATCTTCGCCGCCAACGACGTCATCGCGCTGGGGGCCGTCGCCGCGCTGGCCGATCGCGGGCTGCGCATGCCCGACGACGTCCAGCTCGTCGGGTTCGACAACCTCCACGTGTCGAGCTACGTCCCGCCGGGGATCACGTCGATCGACCCCAACCACGAGGGTGTTGCGCGGCACGCCGTGCGGATGCTGCACCGCAGGATGGCCGACATCGACGCTCCGGCCGAGCACATCGTCGCGCCTGTCCGTCTCGTGGTGCGCGGGTCCACGCGCGGGGAGCACTAGCACCCACCGACGTGCGCCGGCCGCCGGTCGCGCGCGCCCACCACCACCACCTCTGGTCGAAGGAGACCGTGCTGTGACGATCACGGGCGAGCGCGCCCGCCCCATCACGCCCGCGGCACCGCTGGCAGCCCCGGTGCACCGCCCGCTGGGAATCCCGGCCGTCCGCCTCGGCGGTTCCCTCGGCGCGTGGCAGGAGAGGAACGCGTCCGCGACCGTCCCCCACTGCATGGCTCAGCTCGAGGCGTCCGGGGTGCTGGACAACTTCCGCCGGCTCGTGGGGGAGTCGTCGGCCGAGCACCGCGGGTTCGTGTTCGCCGACTCGGACCTGTACAAGGTGATCGAGGCGGTCGCGTGGGAGATCGCGCGCAGCGGGACCCGTGCGTTCGACGGCTGGCTCGACGACGTCGTCGGCCTCGTCGCCCGGGTCCAGGACGACTCCGGCTACGTCCACACGTGGATCCAGGGCGTCCATCCCGAGAAGCGGTTCGCCGAGCTCGAGTGGACCCACGAGATGTACGTCGCGGGCCACCTGATCCAGGCGGGGGTCGCCCTCGCACGGTCGGCCGGCCGGACGGACCTGCTGGAGGTCGCGCGTCGGTTCGCCGACCTGCTCGACCTCCGGTTCGGGCCGGCGGGCGAGGCAGCGGTCTGCGGCCACCCCGAGGTCGAGACGGCCCTGGTCGAGCTGTACCGCCTGACGGGCGAGGGGCGTTACCTCGACCTGGCGTCGACGATGATCGATCGGCGCGGTCACGGGCTGCTCCCGGCGGGAGGCCTGGGCGCGCAGTACTTCCAGGACCACCGGCCGGTGCGGGAGGCGAGGTCCGCCGTCGGGCACGCGGTCCGTCAGCTCTACCTCGACGCGGGCGCCACCGACGTCTACCTGGAGAACGGTGACGCCTCGCTGATCGAGGCGATGGACGCGCAGTGGGCCAGCGCGCACGAGCGCAAGATGTACCTCTCCGGGGCCTTCGGGTCCCGGCACCGCGACGAGGCGTTCGGGGACGACTACGAGCTGCCGAGCGACCGTGCGTACGCCGAGACCTGCGCCACGATCGCGGACCTGCACTGGACCTGGCGCATGCTGCTGGCCGGAGGGGCGGCCGGGCCTGCGCGCTACGCCGAGTCCGTCGAGCGCGAGGTGCACAACGCGCTCGCCGCGTCGGTCGACGCCACGGGGACGCGGTTCTTCTACGCCAACCCCCTCCAGCTCCGGCCCGATCGTCACTCCGAGGAGAACGCGCCGCGCGAGCGCGCCTCCTGGTACGCCTGCGCGTGCTGCCCGCCGAACATCGCACGCACCGTCGCCCAGCTGAGCGCCTACGTGGCGTCGGTGACCGACGACGCGCTGTGGATCCACCAGCTCGCCGACGCGGAGATCGACGTGCCGGCGGCGTTCGGCGCCGGCACCGTGCGGGTGCGCACCGCCTACCCCGTCGAGGGAACGGTCGAGATCGAGGTGACGGGTGACCTCGTCGCCGACGTCGTGCTCCGCGTGCGGGTCCCGAGCTGGTCGGCGGGTTCGCGCCTGGTGGGGCCGGACGGCGCGCACGAGCCCGGAGCCGACGGGTATGCGTGCGTGCCGCTCGTCGCGGGCGCGAGCTACGTCCTCGAGGTCGACCTCACGCCCCGGCTCAGCACGGCCCACCACCGCGTGGACGCCTTGCGGGGGTCCGTCGCCGTGGAGCGCGGCCCGGTCGTGTACTGCGTCGAGCAGGTCGATCTTCCGGCGCCGCTGGAGGTCGACGACCTCGTGCTGCTGCCAGGGCCCGTGCGTCCGGGCGAGGGGGGCACTCTGCGACTGCGGTGCGGGGTCGCCACCGCGCCGGACGACCTGTACTGCGCGGACGGGACGGTCGAGGTCGTCGGCGAGCACGACGTGACCGCGATCCCGTTCGCCACCTGGGGCAACCGGGCGCCGGGTGCCATGCGGGTCTGGCTCCCGACCGCTCCGCGCTGACCCCGGCACCGCGACGCACCGACCACCACGACACACCGACCACCACGACTACCGACACACCGACCGAGAGGCACAACGTGAGCACGACCACCGCTGTCATCGACCTGGACCTGCCGGGGCCGGTGATCTCCCGGCACGTCTACGGGCACTTCGCCGAGCACCTGGGCCGGTGCATCTACGGCGGGTTCTGGGTGGGCGAGGACTCCGCGGTGCCGAACGTGCGCGGCATCCGGTCCGACGTGGTCGAGGCGCTGCGCGCGATCGCGATCCCGAACCTGCGCTGGCCGGGCGGCTGCTTCGCCGACGACTACCACTGGCGCGACGGGATCGGCGCACGTGAGCAGCGACCCCGGATGGTCAACTCCCACTGGGGCGACGTGGTCGAGGACAACGCGTTCGGCACGCACGAGTTCATGGACCTGTGCGAGCTGCTCGGCGCGGACCCGTACGTGTCGGGCAACGTGGGCTCGGGCACGGTGGCCGAGATGTCGGAGTGGGTCGAGTACCTGACCCGGGGTGACGACTCGCCGATGGCGGCGCTGCGCCGCGCCAACGGCCGCGAGGAGCCCTGGCGGGTGCCGTTCTGGGGCCTGGGCAACGAGGCGTGGGGCTGCGGCGGCAACCTGCGCGCGAAGCAGTTCGCCTCGTTGGCGCGCCAGTACGCGACCTACGTGCGCGACCAGGGCGGCAACGCGGTGTACCGGATCGCCGCGGGCGCCAACGCCGACGACTACGGGTGGACCGAGGCGCTGATGCGCTCGTTCGACGACCTGACCCGCGACCCGGCAGGGAAGGCCGGCCCGTTCCAGGCGGTCTCCATGCACTACTACACGATGAGCGGGTCGTGGTCGGACAAGGGGTCGGCCACCGGCTTCGGCACCGAGGAGTGGTACACGGCCCTGGCGCGCGCCCGGCACATGGAGGAGCTGCTCGCGCGGCACTCCACGGTCATGGACCGGTACGACCCGCACCGCAAGGTCGGTCTGGTCGTGGACGAGTGGGGCACCTGGTGGAACGTGGAGCCGGGCACCAACCCGGGATTCCTGTACCAGCAGAACACCATGCGCGACGCCCTGGTCGCCTCGCTCCACTTCGACGCGTTCCACGGCCACGCCGACCGCGTGGTCATGGCGAACATCGCCCAGACGGTCAACGTGCTGCAGGCGATGATCCTGACGGACCCGGAGTCCGGGGCGCTGGTGCTCACGCCGACCTACCACGTGTTCGCCATGAACACCGGCCACCACGACGCCACCGCGCTCGACGTCCATCTGCGCGACGTCGCCACGCGCACGGTCGAGGGGACGGAGCTCCCCCTGGTGTCGGCGTCAGCGTCCGTCAAGGGCGACACGGCCCTCGTCTCGTTGTCCAACCTCGACACCGACGCCGGG
>Ga0164241_10005802_pt1 | contig 11422 bp, 10 predicted proteins | sample OricomyardsoilBY_FD_108780 | JGI IMG/M metagenome (GOLD analysis project Ga0164241, IMG submission 108780) | Backyard soil microbial communities from Emeryville, California, USA - Original compost - Back yard soil (BY) | ecosystem: Environmental > Terrestrial > Soil > Unclassified | place: USA... | reverse complement strand
CTTGATTCCAAAGGCATTGAAAGTACAACTGTATAAAGCTGTGCTGGATTCTGATGCTGCCTTTAATGGTGCACAGATGACTGCGATGGATAAGGCAACTGAAAATGCTGGTGACTTGTTAAAAGAATTGAAATTAACGTATAACCGTACTCGTCAGGCGGCTATTACCAAGGAAATTCTTGAGATTGTAGCTGGTGCTGAAGCATTAAAGTCTGCATAAGCAAAAAATATCTGACTAAATTGAAAGCTCGTCTGAATAAGGCGGGCTTTTTTATTGTTTAAATATTGTCTTCAGACAGAAAGTGAAATCACTATTTCGATTTTATCGAGTAATGAATGCACTCAGCCTTGATGTGGCAGGAGGCGCAGTGATTTGTGCGACCTTCTTTGCTCATCTTTTTCAGGTTGATGTATTGCCTCAGGGAATTGCGGCCTTGGGATTGGCGGTATGGATTGTTTACACCGCTGACCATCTTTTGGATGCAAAGCGATTAATTGATCAGGCTGCTACATTCAGACATCGGTTTCATCAACGGCATTTTAAATTGCTTGCGGTGTTATTGCTAATTGCCTGTATAACTCAATTCATATTGTTGTTCTTTTTGCGAAGGCCAATATTCTATAATGGACTATGGCTGGGTTTAGGGGTGATTCTTTATATTATCATCAACCGGTGGTTGAGTTTTTTTAAAGAAGTAGCAGGTGCGTTGCTATACTCTGCAGGAGTTTTGCTTCCCTCTTTCTCTTTAAAACAGCAGTCATTTCAGATTTTTGATGAGCTTATTCTTTTACAGTTTTTGCTCATTGTTTTTACCAACCTGGTTCTTTTTTCCTGGATGGATTATGAGCACGACATAAAGGACAACCATCGATCACTGATAACACTTGTGAATAAAGATCGGGGAAGAATTATTATCTGGTTCTTGTTTATCGCATTTTTCATTCTAAATGCATCCACGATCTCCGAGTACGGAACCCCAACCGTCATTTTTTTTGTAATGGAACTCATTTTGTTTCTGATTTTCTTATTTCCACTCTATTTTAAAAAAGAAGAACGTTTCCGTTTTATTGGAGATGCCATTTTCTTTTTACCTATCATTCTTGTCATCCTATGAACGAAGGCTATAATCGAATAGCGGGAATCTATGATGGGCTTGCACGAATTGTGTTTGGGAAATCCATGGTGCAATCCCAAACGATCTTTTTGGATCAACTGAAAGACTGTAAAGCTGTATTGGTTTTGGGAGGAGGAACAGGCTGGTGGCTAAATGATCTGCTAAAAAAGCATCCTCATTTGAGCATTACTTTTGTCGACTTGTCGTCAGAAATGATCCGAATCGCAAAGGAGAAATTAGAGGTGAAGGATCAGGTTGATTTCATTCATGGTACTATCGAAGACGTTAACCTAGCCCGGAAATTTGATGGTGTAATTTTGTTTTATTTTCTGGATCTTTTTTTAGAGAAAGATTTAGAAAAAGTTCTTCAGAAGATCATGGCAAATACAATTTCGGATTCAGTATGGTTAGTGTCTGATTTTATAAGCAAAAAGAAATGGCATACTGTCTTTCTAAGATTGATGTATTTATTTTTTAGTCTCTCTACCGGATTGAATTCAAAGAATCTACCTGATTGGCAAAAGCAGCTTAAGAGAGCGGGACTCATAAAAGTGAAGGAGAATAATTTTTATCGTGGATTTATTTTGGCAACCCTATATAGATCAAGCCAATTATAGAGGTCATTTTTCGCTAGGATTCTTTTTCCGACTCATCAATTTCGAGAGCGCATCCTTCAAGCGCTTTTCTTTGGTCTCTTCTTTTTTGGCAGATGAGATCCAGACAGCGTATTCCTTTCGGTTGGTAAAAGAGAGTGAATCGTAAAAGACTTGAGCCCCTTTGTTTTTGGAAAGCAGTTTCTTTAATTCTTCGGGGACTTCTACGATGCGCTCTTCTAAATCTTTTTCAATTGTTACATTTATTATGCCCCCTACTTTTTTATCAATTGCCGCGCGAATGTCTTTACGCAATCCAATGATATGGCAGCCGCTTCCCATGTTTGCAATTATCCCACGGTAAGGATGGCCATCGAAAGTGGCTTTTACTTTTACCTGGCCTTTTGTTCCGTATACTTCCTGTACATTAAACGGGATTGTTACATAGGCCATATCCGCTTCCTTCTCCGGATTTTCTAATACTGCCTGAAATATATGTTTCTTCGTTGAAGCAGCTTTTCCGGATGTTGATTTTGCCATAAGTATGGGAATGTGTCTTTTGGTTATCCGAAGATATCATTTAGTCTTTAATCAGTCTTTTTCTTGACCAATACTGTGATAATCGGGTCCCTTTAAAAGTTAACTCCACTAAATCAGAGACTTAGGCAAAAGAAAATACTGAATTTTTTTCCTTTTTCGAAATAATTCTTACTTGTTCCTTACGTCTTGCCAAAGTATTTCCACTAATGGATTAACTTGCCCGTTTGGCCCTAAAACCTATTATGCAACTTAACTCCGCGCTGGTTCGTCAGCAGGGTATGCAGCAAGTGATTGATAAATTACCTGCAGTGATTTTTGAGTACACCGTCTTCCCGGATGGCTCAAGAGACTTTACCTATATCAGTCCGCGGTGTGAAGAAATCCTGGGCGTCAGCCATGAAGTACTATTAAGAGGTGTTTTTCCCATGAAGAGTTACATCTATCATGAGGATTGGGAAACGTTTTATCAAAGCTCCGAACATAGTATTGCCGGTTTAAGAGAATGGAAGTGGGAGGGCAGAATCAATACGAAAGAAAGAACTGTTTGGATTGAAGCGAGCGGTATGCCGGAGCGCCAGGGAAATGGCACCATTATCTGGAGTGGGCTGATCACCGACATTTCATTGCGCAAGCAATTAGAGCAGCAACAACGCGATATGGAGAAACAGTATCGCGACCTGGTAGAACACTTACCATTGGGAGTGGGTATTTATGCAGAGAACAAACTTGTATATGCCAATAGCCATGCGCTGACGATGATGGGTGCCAAATCGGAAGACGAACTTATCGGAAGAGATATCCTGGATTTTGTACATCCCGATTATAAAGAACTTGTTCTTCAGCGTGTGAAAGAAGTGGCTGCCGGGCATCCATTGCCTACAGTGGAGCAAAAATATATTCGCCTGGACGGAAGAGTGATTGACGTAGAGGTTACGGCCTATCCTTTTCAATATTTAGGTAGACCAGCAGCACAATTATTAGTTAAAGACATTTCTGAACAAAAAGAGGCACAGGCTACTGCTAAGAAAACGGAGACATTGTTCTCACAACTTTTTCAAAGTTCACCGATGGCTATTACCATGCTCGATGATAAGGGTAATGTGGTAAGAGTCAACAAGGGTTTTGAAGAAATGTTCGGCTATTCGTTAAAGGAGTTGAAAGGAAATGGATTAAATCAATTCATTGTTCCGGATGAACTTGAAGCAGAAGGAAATGATTTGAATTCATTAATCTCTACGTACCAGGTGGTTCGGATAGAGTCTGTACGTAAGCGAAAGGATCAAACTTTACTCACTGTTATCATTTATGGGGTGCCTGTACATATGGATGATAAGACCATCGGTATTTTTGGCGTGTATGTTGATATTACCGAACGTAAGAAAGTTGAAGAGGAACTTAAAGTAAGAAATACAGAGCTGGATAATTTTGTTTATAAAGTGTCGCACGATCTGCGCGCACCATTGTCTTCGATATTAGGATTAGTCAATCTTTCGCAGATGCCTAATAATGATGACAATCCACACATGTACATTGATCTGATTGGACAAAAAGTTGAACAGCTCGACAATTTCATCAACGATGTGTTGAGTCACTCCAAGAACCTGAAGATGGATGTGAAGGTGGCGAAGGTAAATTTCTGGTCAATCATTGATCAGACATTCACCAACCTCAACTACATGAAGGGCGCACTGGAGATTAAGAAAACGATTGTCATTGACCCGATTGATTTCTACAGTGATCCGTGGCGCATTGCGGAAGTGTTTCGCAATCTTATTTCGAATGCGATTAAATACAGGAACTTGTATTCTACGGAATCAATAATAGAAATAAGAATTTCTGTAGCGGCAAACCGGTGCAACATTGAATTCATGGACAATGGAATTGGTATTGATAAACCTAGTCTCAACCAGGTCTTTGATATGTTTTATCGCGCGAGCGATCAATCGGATGGTTCGGGGCTCGGATTATATATCGTAAAGAATGCGATAGACAAAATGGGAGGAGATGTGAGTGTTGATAGTATTCTTGGCAAAGGCACCACCTTTCGAATATCTTTGCCCAATCTTAGCCATTACCGCTAAGAAAATTAAGTTATGCAAATCACTGAAGTGAAGACTGCCGGGGATATCAGGGAATTCCTTGAGTTGCCGGTTCGTTTATATAAAGATGAACCCAACTGGATCAGACCATTGGACAATGACGTGGAAGCGGTCTTCGATGAAAAAAAGAATAAAACTTTTCGTCATGGCGAATGTGTTCGTTGGATCTTAAAAGACGATCAGAATAAAATCATCGGACGCATTGCCGCCTTTGTCGATCAGAAGACGATGAACAAAGGTAATGAACAACCTACCGGAGGATTGGGATTCTTCGAATGTATTAATGATAGGGAAGTGGCTTTTCTTCTTTTTAATAAAGGGAAAGAATGGTTGAAAGAAAAGGGTATGGAGGCGATGGATGGACCCATCAATTTTGGCAACCGTGATCGCTGGTGGGGATTACTAATTGAAGGTCATGATCGTGAGCCCAACTATCAATGCAATTATAATTTTGGATACTATAAAGATTTTTTTGAAGCTTATGGCTTCCAGATTTATTTCTATCAGCTCACTTTTGGACGTCCTATTGTAGGACCACTTGATCCGCGATTAAAAGAAAAGGCAGACATAGTAGCTAAAGACCCTAACTATCGATTTGCTTATCTGCCAAAATCAGAATGGAATACACTACCTGAAAAGATTCAATATGTTTATAATAAAGCCTGGGCCAAACGTGGTGAAATTCCGGAGTTGACTGTGCAGCAGGCTGCTCATCTGGTTAAACAGATGAAACCGATCATGGATGAAAAGCTGATTTGGTTTGGATACTATAAAGAAGAGCCTGTTGTATTTTTTCTTTCCCTTCCTGAAGTGAACCAGGTGTTCAAATACCTCGATGGCAAACTGGATTGGCTGGGTAAATTGAAATTTGTGTGGTATCGGTGGAGCAAGCCTACAAAGAAGGCATTCGGAATTTTATTCGGGGTAATTCCTGAGCATCAAGGCAAGGGAGTAGACGGTGCAATCATTGAGAGCTTTAGACAGTTAGCTCAGGATAGCGGTAATTTTCAGTACAATCATTATGAAATGAATTGGATAGGAGATTTCAACCCTAAAATGATTCGGGTAGTGGAGCAAATCAATGCACCTGTAGTTAAGAGACATGCTACTTATCGTAAATTGTTTGATGAGACGAAACCGTTTAAACGTATGCCAATTTTAAACTGATCACATGAAGGAAGAAACCAAAGAGAGCTTTTTGCTGAAGAATCTCCTGCGAGGCTTGCTTTGGTTTGCAGTGATTATCACGATATTCATCCTTGCAGAAGGGTATATTCAGGATAATTTTCAAGAACACATTGGAGCATTTGCTGCCAATTCATTTCTATTGTATGGCAGTTATACCTTATCAGAAATTGTTTTTGGTTTGCTTCCTCCAGAGTTGTTTATGATGGTATGGATACTAGATAATGTTTCCATATCGCAGTACGTTATGAACCTCACCTGGCTCACGCTGATTTCTTATGCAGCGGGGGTATTGGGTTATTTCATTGGTTATTATTTCACCAAAACACCACTCTTCAATAAAATTTATGAGCGCTATCTTAAGCCTTATGAAGGTTATTTAAAAAAATACGGAGGTTTTCTGGTTGTAGTAGGGGCGATTACCCCAGTACCCTATTCCGCCACTTGCATGTTGGCGGGAAGCGTACATTATCCTTTCAAAACGTTTCTTTTATTCAGCATCACGCGCATAATCCGTTTTTCTATTTACGGTTGGATGGTGTGGTCCTTTCCAAACTGGTTCAACGGGTAAAAATTGCTTTTACAGGACTCGGTTGCATAAATTAAATCTACCCAAAAGCAAAAAGGTGAGGGGTTGAACTTGTATTTTAGAAAATAAGGCTCACGAGTTCATCGATCTTCCGCACTATTTGAGAATTATCCGATCACCACAGCCACCTGGGATGAGATGTATGACAATGGAAAAGTGCGGTCACCTTATCAGGTGTGTATGATTTCTTAAAACAAATCCCGCTTGATGAACTGAAGAGAAAGGAAGAACAGGCGAAACATTTGTTCATGAGCCAGGGTATCACGTTCACGGTTTATTCCAGTGGTGCGGGTGTGAAAAGATTTTTCCCTTTGATATTATTCCCCGGATAATCACGGCAGCGGAATGGGACTTTGTAGAGTGAGGGATTAAACAAAGATTGAAAGCGTTAAATCATTTTTTAAAGGATGTTGATCATGAGCAGTTTATTATAAAAGTTGGAATTGTTCCCATTGATTTGATCTATTCATGTCCGCATTACTTACGTGAAATGCAGGGTGTAAATGTTCCCTATGATATTTATGTTCATGTAGCGGGTATTGATCTGATTCGAGACCACAATGGAACATTCTATATTCTGGAAGACAATCTTCGTACACCTTCCGGTGTTTCATACATGATTGAGAATCGTGAAATAACGAAACGTATTTTTCCGGATCTGATTCCGAAGAATAACGTTCGTCAGGTGACCCATTATCCGAATATTCACCGTAATCTCGTTTCGCTTTCTCCACGCCTGATTGCCAGTCCGACTATTGTATTACTTACCCCTGGTATTTATAACTCTGCTTATTTTGAACATACTACATTAGCACGACTGATGGGTGTTGAATTGGTTGAAGGCCGTGATCTTGTTGTAGATAATCACAAAGTGTACATGAAGACCACCATGGGCCTTCAGCAGGTAGATGTGATTTACCGCAGAGTAGATGATGATTATCTTGATCCACTTGTCTTTAAACCTGAAAAGCTTTCTAGGTGTATCTGGTATTTTATCCGCTTACCGCAAAGGGAACGTAGCAATTGTAAATGCGATTGGTAATGGAGAAGCCGATGATAAGACCATTTATGTATATGTGCCCGAAATGATTCGTTACTATCTGAATGAAGAACCGTTGCTTAAAAACATCCCTACTTATCAACTTAATAACCCTGATGAACAAAAACATGTGCTGGAGAATATCAATAAAATGGTTGTAAAGAAGACCAATGAATTGGGTGGATATGGAATGTTGATGGGACATACTGCTTCCGATGAAGAGATTACATTGTATAAAGATGAAATCAAAAAAGACCCCCGACAATTTATCGCACAACCTTTAGGCACCTTCACGCAGTCCAAACCACACCTTGAGCTTACGATTGATTCACAGCTTAGTGTAGTTACCTCTCCCAGGATTTGCCTAATGATAGTAGTCCTGTGGCTGAGCAATGGAAATTGCTTAAAGAATTAAAATACAGTGCAGAGTATATTGACTTTTTAAAACAGGAAACGTTTCTGAAACTTCCAGAAGCTGCTGCTTTGGTAGAACAGGAACGAAATAAGAACGGCTCACCACTTGCTTCCCCGAAAGCATTCTGTCATTATGTGTTTGCAAACTTCACCTATAAAAAAGGGATCACTACGGTCGAAACCACATTAGATGAAGTGTGGGAGATTAAATCAGGTGTGTGCCAGGATTTTGCTCATATCTTATTAGTTATGCTTCGGCTGATAAATATCCCGCGCGTTGTGTGAGTGGGTATATTTGTCCGAATAAAAACGGGATGCGTGGAGAAGGGGCAATGCACGCATTGGTAGAAGCGTATCTTCCTTTTTATGGATGGCTTAGTCTTGATCCTACCAATGATTGTCTTGCGAATGAGATGCACGTGAAGCTGGCTGTCGGTAAAATTTCACGGACTGTTCTCCGGTAAAAGGAACGTATCGTGGTTCTTCCAATCACGCGATGGAAGTAGCTGTATCGGTTTCTTATGAAGATGGTCAATCAACCGAGACTACAACATCAGTTGAAGAGCCACAACCCGTTACTTCCTACTCTAAAAATTCCTATCGCAGGCACCAGGAAGAGATGCAAATGCAGCAACAGCAATAGGCTATTTTGGTTGTAATATTGTTTTCTCAGATGCGCTTTTCTCTACTTTTTCTTTGCTGAAGTAAACAGGAAAATGCTGATCGTTCGCCCAGAATTCAAACAGGTTTTTATAAAATGGACTGTCTGGATTTCCACTTTGGCCGGGGGCATTGGTGAACATGCATTGATCCCAGTCTTTTAAATCAACAGCGATTCGAAAAGTGGCACCGTGTGTTTGATTATCCGTATTACTGGTTACTCCCGGAGTGGAGCCATTACCCCCTCGCGGCAGCGGACCGGCTTCTAATTTTTTTCTTGTCGCTTCATTCACCGCATTGCTCATGGGATGTTTGATTAAAACATGATGATATGCAGGCTGTCCGTATTGCCACTTCTTCATATCTGGTCCTAATTTTTTAGTGAGAACATCCATGGCTTGTTGAAGAGCAGTCATTAAAAATTGATTTCTTCCTGCGATTGGATTAACACCAAACTCCGGACGAGCAACCGTGATCCAGTCAATGGCTTTACTCATTGAGATGTATTTGACGAACTCCCTTCCTTTTTCAGGCACGAAAAGTTTGATTGTATTTTCGGAAATTTTCTTTTCCCAGGCCGCATAGATGGCTGCTTCGATTGAATTCTTATCCAAAACATAATTCCAATTCAACAACATTGTTCTAGCTGTTTCTGTTTTCGCTTCGCCCGACTTTAAGTCTTTGAGAAAAGGAACCAATGTGCGGGCAGGTATGGATAGATAATCGACTTGTAGTCGCATGATGTCTGCCAACGAATGTTTCTTGCCAGAACCCAATACTTCGTTGATGCGGTCTGCACGATAACTATCGGCCCAATCCCAACCCACTGCATTGCGATGTTCATAATTATGAGGAACAAGATTTTCGTTGGCTGTTGCCCAGAAACCTTTCTCCGGATTATAAATATGAGGCAATGACTCAATGGGTAGATAACCACTCCATTCATAGCGTCCATCTCCCGGCACAGGTACAAGACCACTCCAGTTTTTTCTAATTGGTGCAATACCCACCGATTGCCAACCAATGTTTCCTTTCAGATCGGCCCAAATCATATTCTCACCAGGTATATGACTGGAGGAACACGCTTGGCGGAACTCCTCCCAATTAGTTGCCTGATCAATACGTAAGCTCGCCATGTATGGAGCACTGCCGACTTCCATCCATCCGCAGCGAACAGCATATCCAATGTTATTTTTTGTATCAATAAAAGTGACAGGTCCATGGCGCGTGTATTTGTGATCAACGTAAACATCCGGAGCGCCTTTTACTTTGATCGTATCTTTTATTGTGCGCATGTCTTCCCATTGACCAAGATATTTGTATTGGTTATGATTTTTCGGATTCAGTTCATAGACATATAAATCTTCTCCATCTATCGAGAAGACAGTCAATCCCCACGCACCGTAATCGTTATGGCCAATGGAAATACCGGGAATGGTTGGCTCACCACCGCCCACGACATTCCAACCTGGTGCATTCAGGTGAGCCATGTATCGAAGCGAAGGAGCTGCCAAAGCACGGTGCGGATCATTGGCTAAAAGGGGATAACCACTTTGTGAATGCTCGCCATCCACAATCCAGTTGTTGCTTCCGATGTTCTGTCTTTCACTATCCATCATGTCGCGATACGCTTTATCATCTTGTGCTGCGAGGTAACGGAATTGTTCCAGATTATTGTTTGATGAGGCAATAAGGTCCTGTGGTGTAAATGTCAGTGGTTTACGAAAAGCATCGTATAATTCGGTAACATTATCAAACAAGCGTTCTGCATTAATAGCTGGATCAATAGCGAGATTGGGTTCACCGGGTTCAAATACCTGGAGGTCTTTTACTTTTTCGACACCCAATGTGGTCACGGCTCTTGCTGTATTCATTTCGGACGGGAGATTTCCTAATAAGCCCTGATGACGGGAGATAACAATATCAGGTGTCCAGAATCCGGGAGTGAGACCTAACAACTTAAATTCAAGCGGAAGTTGTTTCGTATCCCACAAAGCTTCTTTCACGTAGGCGTTAATTCCATCGGTAAAAGCAGTGATTATAAGGTCTCCATGCGGGTGATAATGATTGAATTCCTGTTTCAGGTTTCCTCTGAACTTGAACAATCGCGCACCGATGTCTCTTTTTATTTCACGGCTTCCTAAAATTTCTGAAACAGTACCTGTTGCCTGCCTGCGCCATACTTCAAATTGAAAAAGCCGATCCTTCGCTGCGCAATAACCCTGAGCAAAAAACAGATCATGTTCATTTTGGGCATAGATATGATTAACACCATAAATATCGCGGATGACTTCAACGGGTTGCTGAAGACCATTGACGGTGAGATCTATTTTAGTTTGTGAGAAAAGAGCAAATGCAAAGAATTGTGCAAAGAAGACAAGCAGAAGTTTTCTGTTCATACTTTCAGGATTAGGTTGATAAAAGGTAAAGGATAAACCGATTATTCAACCACAAAAAGTGATGAATGGAGAATGACTCTTACAGAAGAACAGGAGAAGAATTTAAGTAGCCGCAATCTTATTCACCGCTTCAATGAAGCGATCCAGGTCTTTGGTTGTGGTATATACGTGTGGCGTTACGCGCACCGCATTTACATTTTCCCATTTAATGGATACCGTGTGAATCTGGTATTCACTGAATAGTTTGGATGAAATGTCTGCGACATCCATCCCATCCACGCTAAAGGTACCCAGTGCACAGGAGTATTCTGGCTTCAATGAAATGTGAAGTTTCACTCTAGAGTTTTTAGTGACCGCATCGCACCAATATTTTTTCAGATAGTGAAGGCGTTCTTGTTTGCGTTTACCTCCTATAGCATTGTGAAAATCAATGGCCTGACCAATTGCCTGTTCAGGAGCAAATGATCGGGTGCCTAATGCTTCAAACTTTCTAATGTCCCCACTCTGAGGTTTATCATTAGGAAACAGCGGCCATGTTTTTTCGATGTGTTCTTTACGAATATACATTAAACCCGTTCCGAACGGAGCGCATAACCATTTGTGCAAACTTGTTCCAAAGTAATCGCAATTGAAATCGGAGATTTTATAATCTACATGCGCGAATGAATGCGCTGCATCAACGATGCTGATGATGCCCCGCTTACGAGCTTCGGCACATAATTTAGCGGCAGGTATTATCTGTCCGGTCCAGGTCATTAGATGTGTGATGTGCCAGATTTTTGTTTTTGG